>Ga0213917_1000007_pt1 | contig 66510 bp, 72 predicted proteins | sample McNCre117MG_FD_161051 | JGI IMG/M metagenome (GOLD analysis project Ga0213917, IMG submission 161051) | Freshwater microbial communities from McNutts Creek, Athens, Georgia, United States - 1-17 MG | ecosystem: Environmental > Aquatic > Freshwater > Creek | place: USA: Georgia | collected... | reverse complement strand
GTCTCCCTCAAACTTGCAGACGCCTCCACCTCTGACGTCTCCCTCAAACTTGCAGACGCCTCCACCTCTGACGTCTCCCTCAAACTTGCAGACGCCTCCACCCACCCCTCTCAAAACGCCACCGCCCACCCCTCTCAAAACGCCACCACAGCCTCCACCACGCCACAACTCAACCCTACCCCTTACCCAAACCCCACAACCCTCCCAGACGCCCTCGTAGACTTCATACGCGACAACGCCAAACCACTCCACATCTACCGTGGCACATTCGCTGGCATCTACCCCGAACGGCCCGACACACCGGACTGGCGCAATGCCACCCAAGGTTCCGCGACTGGAAACACTTGCATCACAACCGACGACGTAACCTCCAAAGAAACACTTGTCTTCTACGTCGGCAAAACGAAGTTCAGCCTTGAAGTCAACACAGGTTTACCAAACCTGAGACCATTCGTCTCAGGCAGGAACTTCAACGGCAAGCCAACAAAGTGGGGAACACATAACACGTACCCAAACTTGAGGTTTGCAGGTTATGGGTCCAGTGGAGCACCACGAGTATGCAGCCTTATAAACCTTTGACATACAGCACTTGAAAGGACAGAGAGAGATGGAAAAGATAGTCGGTAAGACATTCCCAGTCGGGTCAAAACTTGAAAAGGCTGAATATGTGGGCTGCACCTTCGGCTCGGACTGCAAATTCAGCTCGGACTGCACCTTCGACTTGGACTGCACCTTCGACTCGGGCTGCAAATTCGGCTCTTACTGCACATTCGGCTCGGACTGCACATTCGGCTCGGCCTGCACATTCGGCTCGGCCTGCACATTCGGCTCTTACTGCACATTCACCTCGGACTGCACATTCGGCTCGGCCTGCGAATTCGGCTCGGCCTGCACCTTCGGCTATTCCTGCAAATTCAGCTCGGGCTGCAAATTCGGCTCTTACTGCACCTTCGACTCGGGCTGCAAATTCGGCTCGGGCTGCAAATTCAGCTCGGACTGCACATTCGGCTCGGACTGCACCTATCTAGGAAAGCCCTTTACAAAGCTATTCCAGATTCAAAATCTGGATGGTTCAGGGCGATCTCTAAACATCTTAATTGGAGAAACCTCCTACGTAGAGGCTGGATGTTTCTTTGGTACTGTAGAAGAATTCACGATCAAAGCAGTATCTGAAGGGAAGTCAAGTTATGCTGCTATAGCAGCTTTTGTAGCAGCAATCAAAGGAAAGGAAAACTTATCGTAAACAGCAAAACAAACCCTACACATTCTTAACTCAAAAATCTTCAAATCATGGCACATATCAAAATCACTCAAGCACAAGCAGAAGCTCTTTACGACGCTCGCAGTTCAGTAGCTAAGAAAACCATCAAGCGAAAGCTCTTTGCCGAAATCCGCAAAGAGCACGGCATCCCCAAAACCACAAAGATCAGTGCGGTCATCTTAGACAACGGGCCAGATTACTTGAAGTTGCGGGCTGGGAAGGGTGGCAGGTTCCTGGATAACGGCTTGGTTGAGGCTCCAGTCACCCCAGTCACCCCAGTCACCCCAGTCACCCCAGTCACCCCAGTCACCACACCGGAGGCTCCACCGGCAAAAGCCTTGCCTGTCAAGACCGTTCAAGTGAAAAAGCCTGCGGCAAAAGCCAAACCAGAAAAAGCCTTGCCTGTCAAGACTGCTCAGGTGAAAAAGCCTGCGGCAAAAGCCAAACCAGAAAAAGCCTTGCCTGCAAAACAGGTCAAGTCCGCTGAAAAGCCAGCTAAAAGCGTTCAACCTGCGGCAAAAACCCTGCAGCCAAAACAGGTCAAGTCCGCTGAAAAGTCCGCAAAAGCCATCCCTGGGCACTCCATCACGAAATCTACCGCCCACAACATTGAAATCCGCGCCACCATCAATGGCGTGCGAACCCGCCTTGGCTGGGCCTCTTCTGAGAAAGACAAAGAAAGGGTGATTGCAGCGGCGAAGGCCAACGCAGCGTAACCTACCGACCACAGACAGCGCCTACACAACAGGCGCTGTCCACAAAAACGCTCAACATTTAAAGGAACAACTCATGGCTTGGGACGACCTATCCTATAATCAGCGGGCATCAGCAGTAAGACCTACCCATAAGTCTCACAATGTGACTTGGTGGCGGCGAGAAGCGGCTCGACTGATCGACGGCACGTACAAAACAACTGAAGTTCTTAACGAAGTTAACCAGCACCACCCTGTTTACGCACACATTTCTAGCGTAGACAACAAGCTTGTGGCATACACACCTGACAGGGTAGCTGGCGAGGCAGACCGACAAGTGCGAATTAGCTTGGGACGACTGCTCAACAAGCTCTACCCTTGTTATTCTGACGAGACGATCAAGTCAAAAGTAGAACTGCATGAGGCAGAAATAAGTCCTGACGTTAGATTCTTGATGTATGAAGACATTGTTGATGTGTATATGACGGAGACTTTTTCTAAGTCATGCATGGCACAATATGAAAATGAGCGTAAAGGTTGGACAAGAGCGACACACCCAGCGAACGCATACAAGACACAATACATCAAACTTGCTGTACTATACGTCGAGAATAAGCCAGCAGCGCGTTGTCTTGTGATTGACCACCCTGAGAAAAAAGGCAGGATTCGCACTTACGGAAATAGGACACTTGATAGGTGGTTGGATAACAACGGGTGGCCTTTAACGGATTTTCAAGGTATGACCTTTAATACTGTACGGCTGCAAGACGGTGAGGTCGAATCGCTGGACGGTCATTATGCTGTGCCGTACCTGGACCAGAATGGGCAGAGGGCAGAGAGTGCCACTTGCTCAGTGGCTCTTGTGGACGGTGTGTTGACATGCCTACGAGGAAGCACAAGGCAGAAGATGATAAACCTTGGCTGCCATATTTATTACGGCTCCACGGCAGGTAATGTCTACTTGAAGAATTTTAGTACAGAGGATAGTAGGTTCACATGCCCTGTAACAGGCACGCAAGTTAACAAACTCGAGGAGGCAACAGTAACCGTGTGGTTAAACGGCGAAATAACAGAGGCAAGCCAAACGATATCCTCACTTGAGGGTTGGGTTGAAGCAGGACACCTGAGGCGTACTCATCACTACACACAAAAAAGCTTGTGTGTTAGTGTGAATGGAGTGTGGTATTTCAATTCGGAACAGAATCTGTATGTTTACGGTATATATAAACTTGACAGTGAGTTTTATTCAAATGAAGATTACTCGTTAACTAACGGAATAGTTACGACGGTTTCTGGGAAAGCTATCAGAGCTGTAGATGCGGTAGTCTACGCGACAACTGAGGGTAAGAAGTATAAGCACAAGACAGAGGTGACTAAAGCTGACGTGCGACTTGCTGGACTTGACGAGGGAAGAAAGATTTACGCAGCTCCTGGAGTAAAAGTACTGCGGACGGTATCTGGTGCGAAGGTTACGATGGCAACGCACAATGTTGTTGAGGTGTGGGACGGTCAGATTCAGTATGTTAAAGGCCTTGGGAAGTTTAACTTTGTTGGTACTAACCGTTATACACACAAACGGCAAGAGAGCGAGATGGTCAAGGCACTTGAGATTCGCGGCGTTGAGTGGCTTACGGGTATGTCACCTGATGATGCTATTGGACATACCAGGGTAGCGAACCTGTATTCAGGTAGCTACTCACCAGGTTTGGTTAAATATGCTAAGTCTATAGGACGTTCGTATTTAATTTACAATTACGATATACGCCAAGCACCCTTGGCCGTGAAGGTAGAATACATGCAGGCTGTCTGTAGACAGTACATGTATAACCGTGTGGAAAGCGAGAAGCAAAACCAAGTACGGAAGTACGTGGAATTGTTATATGCAGAGGCTTCGGCAGTTGAGTACCCAAACTGTGTAAAGACCTTGGAGGTTGTTCAAGGCACAGAAGCACAGACTCTGCAAGGCACAGAAGCACAGACTCTGCAAGGCACAGAAGCACAGACTCTGCAAGGCACAGAAGCACAGACTCTGCAAGGCACAGAAGCACAGACTCTGCAAGGCACAGAAGCACAAGTCAGAACCTTGGAAACCTATCATGTTGTTTGATAACCAAATTGAAGTACCAGTCCCAGCGACAGTTGACCCACTCCTGTCCACAATCCTGTCCACAAAACGGGCACACACATCGACTGGTGACACGAACTTTCGTCTGTGGCTCCACGCTATCTTGAAGTCAATGGGGTACACACCACAGGCATTCCCAGAGGGCTGTCTCGTGGTGACGACGGACGAAAAGTCCGACACGCTGTTTTCATGCCACATCGACACGTGTCACGGAACGCAGGAGTCTGACGGAACACCTCAGCAGCTTGCATATGACCCTGGGTTTGGTGATCTTTTCCTGTCTGACAAGTCCAAGTCTGGCTGTCTAGGTGCGGATGATGGAGCAGGTATTTACATCCTGTTGAAGATGATCGCAGCGAAGGTACCCGGCTCTTACATCTTCCACACAGGGGAGGAGCGCGGCGGGCTAGGTGCTTATGCGGTCCTGTCAAAGAAGCGTGACTGGCTTGACCAATTCAGCCGCGCAGTGGCGTTTGATCGTGCCGTACAGCGTGGCGAAGCGCCAGAGGTGATCGTCACCCAAGGCGGTCTCGCCTGCGCCTCTACGGAGTCAGCCTTGGCCCTGTGCAAGGCGCTAGACGCTGGCGGTACGTTCGAGAAACCTTGGGTCGTGTCCCACCGTGGGAGCTTCACCGACACGAAAGTCTACTGCACCATCATCCCAGAATGCTTCAATGTGGGGGTGTTCTATGCGAATCAGCACACACCAGATGAGTGGTTGAGTGTGGCTGGACTTGAACAGTTGTTGCAGGCAGTCTTGAAGATCAAGTGGGATGACCTGCCTGTTAAGCGGGATGCAAAAGCAGCACAAAAGTTGGCTTGGGACACGAAGAAGCCAAAGACAGGTTATATGAAGTCTTACACAGACAAAGACCTGTTCAGCTCTGTAAGTAAAGCGCCGAAGGGCGGTTATTCGACTGAAGCCGACCCGTTCAAGTGGAGTATATCTACAAGTAAAGTAGAACCTGATGAAGACTATGGAGACACTTTTGAAGACCTACGCTTGATGTGCGAGGAAACACCAGAAGATGCAGCGCTGTTTATCGCAGAGTTGCAAGTCAAAGTCGCTGGGCTTGAGGCTCAGAACGAAAAATACAAAAAATTGATGGGGTTTTAAATGGAAGAGATTGTTGCTTTTCACGACCGTAATGAGATTGAGTTGCCCCACCTTGGCATTACCGTCAGGGTTTTGCTGGCGGTGGCGGCTGAAGCCGGAAGGGTAACAGGACGAAAGACTTGGGCTTTGAAATACAAGAATGCCACAGTTGGCACTGTACGAGTAAAACTTGACAATTGAAAGGAAACATATGAGTGACCTGCAATCTGCCATTATCAAGGCAGTATCTTTCAAACCACAAATAGAGCGTATATGGCTCTACCTGAAAGACCATCCAGACAGCTCAGCGAAACGTGTCAGGACAGAGTTGAAACTGGACTCAGCTTCGACCATTCTTTCTCAACTTGAAGATCGAGGTATGGTCACAAGTTCCTTGTTTTATGATAACTTTGGAACTCGTAAGGTTTACAGAGTTGTAGGTAAGACTTACGAGATGCTACCAAGGAAAGTTCGTAATGTAAAACCGGAGCCAGAGACGACGCCAAGGCAGTCAAAACTTGACAGCATGACCATCAAAGAAGCCCGCGAAATGTGGACCCAACTTGACAAGTTTTTCAGTACTATGACAGCCTCAGAGATTAGTGAAACATGGGCACAACTCAACAAAATGTTTAAAGGAAATCAAAATGCCTGATATTAAGTCTGAAATTCGCACCGTAGACGGTAAACAATACCGTGTCCGCATTGTTGCAGACGATGCGGCTGAGCCGCCGTGGTTAAATAGTGACTGCCACGGTGTAGTTGTTACTCGAAATGAGTGGAACATTAGAGCGGCTGACTGCAAGTTGTTGACGTACAACACCGTATATGACTTCACAGCGAGCCGCAAGAAAGCTCTTGAGGTGTGGGGACTTGACCCATCTGACGTTGAAGACGCAGTGCAAGACGACTACAAGCACCTAAAAGCCTACGTAGACGGTGAGTGGGGGTACGTTGGCGTAATTGTCTCTCCAGTGGTGGAGAAAGAGTCTCTATTCGGCATTGAGTCAAATGAGGAAGCGTACATAGAGTCGGTGATTGGTGAGCTTATCAAAGATTTACAGGAGCAAGCAAAATGAAGACACGTTCTGGAAAAGACATTTATGGCGACAATTACGTCACGTCAACAGAGACGTTCAAGATAGGTGAGACCCTGTGGGAGTTTGATCTAACGACGAAGAAGCGCGGCAAGAACCTTGTGACTTCAGCGACAGCAAGTCGAATCAACGGCATGTCAAAGATTCACCGCCTGTTCTCAGACTACAGCGAGCGAGTGGCGGTTAACCCAGGACGGGCGACAGTCAAGGCACTTGAGGCTCAGCAAGCCTCAGTGGACTTTGGCAAGCTCATGCAAGACGCAATCGCTCACACCGAGAAACTTGAGAAAACAGACTGCGCTCATTGAAAGGACAAATCATGAAACTTGAACTGAACCTCAAATCAGTAGAAGACCTGGTGGATACCTACATAGAACAAAAGAGTCAGATTGACGTGTTGCTGGCTGAACTTGACGACTTGGCAGACTCACTCAAGCGGCTCGGTGCTGGAGACTGGGCAGGGACTAAAGGCACTGTCAAGGTTTCACACGTCGCCGGACGTAGCGCGACAGACTGGACCGCAGTACGAATGAGGGTACTTGTACCTCAAGAGATCGTCGATTCCTGTACGAAAGTCGGAGCGCCAGCGTTGCGACTCACAGTAGAGAAACCTTGACTGTAGTTTACTTACAACACTGAAAGATAAAATGAAATTTATGCGAATCCTGCGACACCCTACTGCGGCTGAGTTGGTGTCTGACATGATCATTACCGCTGAAAAAGAGATGGAGGACGCAGAGCGTCAACTCGTACTTGCGACAGACACACTTGCAACTGCAACTGCCTCTGTCGAGTTTCACAAGGCACGGCTTGAACGACTACGATCACAAATCCGACAGGAGGAAACCTTGTAAAAATATTTTGCAAGTAGACCAAAACAGAGTTATAATACTCACACGCTACTGAGACTTCTCTGTAGCGGCTCAACAACCGACCGTTTATCTTGAAAGAATCGTCATGCAAATCGTCAAATCTACCCGTGCAGTTCCTGCTCTCGTTCGCAACTTCGGTACCCGTGAGGGTTCCGACAAGTATGGTCTGAAGAGCCTCCAACCTGGCGAGTGTATCGAGACCAATGACTTCATCGACAGCGCCAAGGCCGCTGCGAAGTTGACCTCTGCAGTCTCCGCATTCAAGAAGCGTACCAACTCCCCACACAAGTACAGTGTGCGTCAGTACAGCGTGGACGGCGTACAACACGTTGGCGTGTTCTGCATCGCAGCAGAGGCCGCTGAAGCCGCCTAATCACTCAAGGTTGAGTGTGTAGAAGAGAGGTGCAACCTGCACCTCTCTTCTTTTTCGTCTAGACGAAGCGTTTTCGTCTGTTTAATGTAGGTTAAAGTGTATGTTTAACCCAAAGCGTCCAGCGTCACGTTTACCTATTTTGCTACTGGCATTAGCACTTGCATATACTGCTGGTTTTTATCGTGCAGGCTCACTGGCAGGGCAGAAAGTAGGCGACCTTGTACGGGACGCTGAAATCAAAGGAATATCACAAGGTCTTGCGAATCAAGACTGGAAAGATCACGCGAAGTCTGATCAAGTTTTCACAGACAAGTTGTGCAGTGCTTGGTGGTTCGATCTAGAGCATACTGATCGAAAGATCAGGTTAACAAATAAACCCAAAAGATTATGAAACTTTCGACTCAACAGGCACAAGCAATTGACGCTGTGAACAAGTGGAAGAATACGCATCACAAAGTATTTGTGCTTACTGGAAGCGCAGGTACTGGAAAAACAACAATTGCAAAACATTTAGCGACAGAGAACACGATCTTCGCAGCGTTTACTGGGAAAGCAGCCAATGTTCTAACGAGCAAGGGATGCCCAGCGTCAACGCTACACTCTCTACTGTACAGAGCAACGCTGAACGAAACGACAGGCATTTGGAGCTTCTCGCTAAATCACGATAGCCCTATAAAACTAGCGGACATGGTGATTCTTGATGAAGTGTCGATGGTAGGGACACAGTTGGGCGAGGACCTTCTGAAACTTGCAAGGAAGGTGTTGGTACTGGGTGACTCGCACCAGCTACCACCAATCGGAGAGACACCGTTCTTCGTCCTGAGCCAGCCAGATTTCAACCTAACGGAGATTCACAGGCAAGCGGCAGATTCTCCTATCATCTACCTTGCAACCCTGGCACGGGAGGGTGAGCGAATCACGCCTGGAACCTACGGTAATTGTCGGGTTCTCAAGAATCGAGAGTTCACCACTGAGGCCATCGGTCTACATGACCAGGTGCTTGTGGGGCGCAACAACACGAGAGAGTCACTCAACCGACGCTACCGCAAGACGTTCACTGACGAGCTTCGGCCACTTGTGAGCGACAAACTGATTGCACTGGCGAACAACCGAGAACGAGGATACCTCAACGGCTCACTGTGGAAAGTAGTAGAGTCAATTTACGACTCAGACGCTGTAAGCCTGAAGGTCGAGGACAACAGCAAGTTGCTGAACCTACTGGTGTTCAACGAGTTTTTCACCGGAGAAGAGGCAGATTTGACGTGGCAAAAGAAACGCCAATGCGATAACTTCACTTATGGCTATGCCATCACGACACACAAGGCGCAAGGTTCGCAGTGGGACAAGGTTCTTGTTGTAGATGAATCCCACGTCTTCAAAGAAGATAGCAAGAAGTGGCTATATACGGCCATCACAAGGGCGGCAGAGTCAGTGACGATTTACGTCTAATAACTTACAGGAACATGAAATGTCGATCATTCAGCAACTCACAGACGCCTACATTGAGGCTGTCTACTTCACAGAAGACACGCCCGACAACGATAACCCTCCAGATGCAAGGCTATCAAAGCGTGACAAGATGCATGCATACGTCTCATGCAGAAACTTTTACGACGCTTGCAGAGAACTTGATATAGACATGTCAAACACCGCGCAGATGGGGCATGACTTATGGATAACACGAAATAGACATGGCGTAGGATTCTGGGACAGACCAGAAGTATACGGAGAAACGAATGCAAAGATTCTGACGGCTATCTCACTTGCAATGGGAGAGCACAATGTAGAGTTTGTTTCAGGAGACGAAGATGCTTAATTTCTGGGTATATAGACTGTACCGTACAGACATGGTTGAGAATTGGTCAAACAAGGAAGACCCTGGAAAACTTGAGCCACAAGACACGGTGCTTGCTGAGGTTATTGTGGCAGACCCGTCAGATAATTTGACTATGGGTGGTACTGGCAAGGATGGTTGGTACCACCAATATGATTCGTATGAAGCCTACTACTGTCACCGCTTCTTTGAGAAGGATTTTGACAAGCATGGGTTATGGTCTGACTGCAAGGAATACAAGATTGACTCTGTGAGTCTGAACGATCTGCTGTATGAAAGTAGGAGCCTCAGTAATCGCACTGCAAGACGGTAAGCTGTCACGGTCCTATACAGGAATCGTCACGAAAACACACAACGGGCACCACCTGACTGTGAAAATTGACGATGGTGCAGAGACTTTATTAGTCAGGTTGAGAAAAATACCACGCAAGCACGGCAGACCCTCCTGGAGAGGCGGCTTGTGGCAGGTTGGGCAGAAGATACTGAAATGTTCTGTCCTTATTTCCTCGTGTTAACCGAAAAGAAGTACGTTAAAGAACTTAACTGGAGACCTAAATGGCAAAACTGACGGTAAAAATTAAAGAAGCTAGGACACACTTTTCAGCTCTAAAAGGATTGACACTTGTCAGTGTAGAGCGTTATGACCCATATTTTGATGCGTCTGCTCAGGACGACATTGCTAGAGATAACAACGAAGAACTACGCATGACTTCAACGTGTGGTAAGGAATTCGTGTTGAAGCATAAGCAAGATTGCTGTGAGAGTGTTAGCATAGAGTCTATAGTTGGTGACCTACAAGACTTGGTAGGTAGCCCTATTTTGGTAGCTGAAGAATCAGCAAGCGAAGGTCACGGTGAGTCATCTACCTGGACATTTTTCAAACTTGCTACAGTCAAGGGTTGGGTTGACATTCGATTTTTCGGTGAGAGCAACGGATACTACAGTGAGAGCGCGTACTTGTACGTTACACTTGACGCCACCGAAGACGAGTTTACACCTGTAGTTATGGCAAGTCGCATTGGAGTAAGGCACGTCAGTGGCGAATGCATATGTCAAGACAATATCTACGGTATCAAGGGCTTTCCGTTTAAACACGAAGGTATTTGGATTCACCTGGTCAAAAACAAAGTTGTATTCTCAGAAACTGAGTGTATAAAATGAAACACCTGTATGTAACTTTCACTGATTAACTCATCATATTGGAGAAACTAAATGGTATATGACTTTGACAATAACAATAACGAGCTTGAAATACCCCACAGTCCTGTGGTGGAATTGAGAGACTACTTCGCGGAGAAGGCGATGCAGGGCATTATCCAAGAGTACAGTGAAAGTCATTTCGCGTCATGCGCAAAAATAAGTTACGCGATGGCTGATGCAATGTTGGAGGCTCGCAAATGAGCAAGTATAAGCTTCAAGTACACTAACATGACTGCATTGAACCTATCAAGATTTACTTGAGCAGATTTAAACATAAAAGGAAATGCAATGCACACACAGGCACCTTGGACATTTGAACCTAACAACGGAGACGACTGCGGAATGATCGTCGGAAAGACAAGAGTTGTCTGTGACTTTGTAGATGACCCAATACCGGAAGACGCCACCCTGATAGCGGCAGCGCCACAACTCTTGCTAGCCCTGAAGTTGCTGAAAACCTGGGATTTCGGAGCATCTGTCAATTCAAAGTCTCAAGAGGGCTCCTATGACTCAGCCTGTGCTATGGCAAGGGCGGCAATTCAGAAAGCAGAGGGTGTATGAGTACACATAACATCCGAAAGCAGGACATTTCCGTCAATAGAAACCAGGCAGGTTACTGGGTTTTGTCAACCATCCACGATGGGTATTTTGAAAAGTACGTGTCTGACGGCTCTCTGAAGGCTGCTCGGACTGAGTTCATACTTAGGCTTCGTGCAAAACAACCTGGAGTAAACCAATGAACCAGCAAATACCAAGGGACGACATGAGTGACATGTCACACACACCTGTTACCGTTTGTGTAGCTATGAGCGAGTCTGGAACTTTTCTTTCTGCCTTCGCGGATACACATTGGCTACAAGAGGAGAAGAAACACCAAGAACTGCTAAAGCAAGTCCGGGAGGATAAACAGCTTTGGACAGTGAGGTACATCAGGACTTCAATTCAATATCCAATTTCAAACGAGGTGCAGCCGTATCCACATATGGCCGCACGTATCAAAGAGCTTGAATGTGAGAACGAAACTAATGAGCGAAACCTAAACCAACTGACTGATGAACTTGCTGATGCTAGGCGTGAGAACGCAGAACTTCGCAAGGATGCGGAACGGCTGTACAGGCACATCAAGCATATGGACAATAAGATTTCATCGGCAGAGAGTTGTCTGCGGACACTTGACGAACGTATCGAGGAACTTGAGGCACGACTCAATGCGAAACCCTGACAGCCCTTGCATAGGTGTCTGCACAACCCTTTACGATGAAGTCTGTAAGGGTTGTGGTAGAACTTACCTCGAAGTTTCAAATTGGAACTCCATGAGCCAAACAGAGAAAGATTCTGTTTGGTCTAGAATCAGAACAGAAGGCACTGCCTGGGCCTTCACAACCTATCAGGAGCGTCTTAATGACAAAGCTGGTTCTTCTACGAAATGACGAATGGCACCTATTTCATGACAGGCAGAGGGTCCTGTCAGTGACAGTGCCGTATGAAGAATTCGAGGATAAGAAGATAATACTTGAAACACTTGAAGACTTCCGAGTAAATACAAACAAGGTTGACATAAATGAATAACCTACAGTTTTTCTCTGTTTTATCGTCAGTCTACATGGCCTCTGCATTGGGTAAAGAATCTATTTACCCTGCCACCATGTTTGGAATACTGTCTATTGTTGAGTTCATCGTCGTGTACATTAAAAGGAAATAAAATGGAAAACGTAGTTTGCCTACCGGCAAAACCTGACCAGAATTGTAAGAATTGCAAGCACTGGCTAGAAAACAATTCAGGCGAAGCAAGCATCGTTACAATGCTTGACTCAACCGACGAAGAGTGTTTCTATGCGGCAAAGGTAACAAACACGCTAGACAGTCTAAAGTCAGACAAGCAAGACCTTGAAGAAGACATTAAGGCCCTGCTGAATGCTTTTCAAAAGAAGTACAATGTACATATTCATGCAAGTGTGCTGACACATGAGCAGGCTCACATCAAGAAAGTAAGTGTATGTATAACCTTGTAAACCCGGCTCTCAATGAGCCGCAATACACATTGAATAAGGATGGCTCAGTTGCTGTAGCTAAGACCTACTACTGGAACACTCGAACGCAAGAAGCCCCCAAAGGTGTTAAACTCCAGTTATTGACTAAGTACGGAGTTGCTATCTACGGCGTGCTTACGAAAGAAACCACACAGGAATTCATAGCATGGGCACCTCTACCTAGAAGACCTGATGACTTACAGAAAACTACACAGATCAGAGATTCTACAGCTTGAGCTGGTTCTAGCTTCGGCGCTTGTAGACTCTATGCAAGGACTTGATAGTGAGTGGCATAAGAGTATTATAGACTTGGCCAAAGTCTTCTGTGTATTGGTTGATAACAACCTACCGAAGTCAGCACTAAAAGACAAGCACATCATAAAAACATATGAAAAAACTTTAAGGAAAATAAACATGCATACGTTCAGTCTTACTGTATCAAAAATGGAGCAACTTCGATGAAGAAAGCTTACGCGGTACGTCGAGGAACAACAATGTTTGCAGCCCTACAAGCCCTACAGTCTGGTGAGCAAAACATCTCAACGCTGGTGTCTGACCTACAGAAGTCTATAAGCTCACTGCGGCATAGGTTTTTCGTGGACGTTTTGCTTCCGCAGGGGCTTGAGGAAGGCTTGCTGGTTCTGTCCGGTGAGACTGTCAGCATCACATCACGAGGTCGGACCCTGCTTTCTGAAGTCAACGAGCGGAGCCTCAAGGAAGAGATTAAAGAGAACAGAGAAAAGGTAAAATCAAACCTTTTTGTACCCTCACGTGATACTTACGTACCTGAAAAGTACCATGCACGTCCAGGGTCTATGGACTACATGAACTGCAATTCAATCATCAACGGAAAATCAACACCTTACCACATCAAAAATGTCTGACCAGTTCAAGCCCATGCGCTCCTGCGCCCCTGAAGAAAAGTTCCCCATCACGTTCCCCAAGATGGCAAGCCTGAAACTTGACGGCATTCGAGTCTGCAAGTTCGAGGGCAAGACACGCACAAAATCTGGAAAGCCTCTGCCGAACCTACACATTCGCAAGTTCATTGAGGACAGCGTACCTGAAGGCTTTGACATGGAAGTGATCAGTGGAGACCCACTTGCGCCTGACTGCTATAAAAAGACATTCAGTGCGGCGATGACAATTGAAGGTGAACCAGAGTTCACACTCTATGTGTTTGACTGCTGCAACGACTTGAAATCGTTTGCCCTGGAGCGATTCCGAAACATCTCGGCAGCTTATGCTTTCTTGCCAGATCATATCAAGGCAAAAATCCGTGTGGTTGAGCAACGGTTTGTTCACAACCAGGCAGAGGTTGACGACCTCTATTCCGAGGTGCTTGAATCCGGGGCCGAAGGCTTGATTCTGAAAGACCCGACAGGCCAATACAAGTACGGTAAGTCATCATCAAAGCAGCAGACTCAACTCAAGCTGAAGCCAGACGCCGACGATGAGGCTTTGATCGTAGGGGCTTATGAAGGTCTGACAAATAACAATGAAGCATTTACAAACGAAGTAGGTGAGACCAAGCGTTCTACGCACGCTGAGAACAAGACACCAAACGGACGACTTGGAGGGTTCAACGTAGTCAAAGACGGAATTGACTTCAAGGTTGGACCAGGTAAGTTCACACACGACGAACTAAAGGTGATGTGGGATGCCTATGTGCTAGATAAGTCAACACTTGAAGGCAAGTACATCAAGTTCAGGCATCTGGGATACGGAGCTGACGTTAGACCTAGGCACCCACGTGCACTTGGATTCAGAGACGTAATAGACATGGAGCCACTCAATTGAATTTTGATCACCTCAACAAATTCTATTGGGGTGAGAAGCACCCCAAGTCTTACGTGATTGACGGCAAGGGAGTTGGCTTGCTGGCTCCGAAGGACTTTGCCTCATTCAACATCATGCTGGCAGCGGCAGGGTTCCAGTTGGACACTCTTGACGATCACCAAGTTGCGATTGGGTACTGGGTACCAGCACTGGCCCTGGCAAACACGCCACACGACGCCAATAGCTCGCTGGGTGAAATGGGGTGCCTGCTGGGGCCGCTGGCGTTTCCTGGGCTGCTTGTCAAGCTCCGAATCAACACAGACTTCAGTCGTCACGTCGTCAGAAACATCGAAAAACGATTCGGGGCGGTAGCATGAAGTACCGTGAATGGAGTGCCGCTTATGGTTTTGCCGCCAAAAGCGGGTTCGAGTTGACCAAACTCCAGATTGTTGACGTTGAGAACATGCTTTTGTGGGACAACTGCAAAAACTTCTCGGAGGTGGGCTGCGGCAAGACAGCCATGAGCACAGTCGTAGCGCTTATGCGAAGCAACAAGCAAAAACTTGTGATCGTCCCTCCAATTCTCATAACACCTTGGGCAAGCTGGCTTGTCAAGGTATCTGACGGTGTTCTGACTTACAGGGGAACACCAAAGCAGAGGGCAGTGATGGATATTAAAAATGCTCACTGGATAATTTGCTCACATGCGATTTTCAGAGATGATTTTGACAAGTTGGAAAAGAATCTAAGTACTTCACTTGAAGTCATAGTAGACGAAGCTCACTTTCTAAAGAACCACTCATCTCAATTATTCAGAAAGGTAGCTAGACTTGTCTCGTAGCCTACAACTTTTAACAGGAACACCTGTTAACAAGCCTACAGATGCGTATGCTTATATAAAATTGTGTCAGCCTACAACATATAGGTCGTATACACAGTTTACAAATATACATGTAGAGGAATATGACTTTTTTGGGGCACCTACAAAGTTTACAAACATTGAACTATTGAAGAAAAACCTTGAGCTGTTTTCAGTTAGCAGGACTAAGGAAGAAATGCATGGGTACAACATAAAGCCAATCTATCCTGACTGCACGTATGAGTTGTCATCTGGGCATTATAAGCTGTATAAACGAATTGTGGAAGAACAACTTTTGCTATTCGATGATGGAAGCAAGATTGACGCAACTTCTGTGCAGAAGTTGAGACACGCTCTGCAGCAGGTTGTGGTCAATTATGACTTCTTCTCTAATGACGCTACAAACAGGAGTGCAGCATATGATCTGATTGATATTACACTAGAGAGTACAAGGTGTGCTGAAATTGATAGATCAAAGTTAATAATCTGGACGAAGTACAAGAGAACCTCTGGCTCTGTATTGAGTTATGTAAATGCAAAAGGTGTAAAAGCTGTAGCAGCTTACGGGCTTGCAGACAGCGAAGCCTCCATAAAAGCGTTTATGGAAGATTCAGAAACACGGGTATTGGTGGCACAGTATCAGAGTGCATCTGCCGGTCTTAATCCACAGCACGTATGCTCAGAAGCTCTGTTTCTTGAGCTTGACACTGTGCCACTCTACATTCGACAAAGTTGTGGTAGACTAGATAGGGTAGGGCAAACAAAAGCGCCAACTCTGCGGTTTGCTGTAGCTAAAGGAACTGTGCAAGAAGGCTTATTAGCCAACCTGCTTAAGAATGATGACATGGTTTCTAAAATTGAACCGACAAAAACAGGGTTGAGGGCGATGCTCCTCGGAAATTCAACCTGACACGCCGCGATTCTGGTTTAGAATCGCGCCTCCAAACATTTCGAGATTTTAAACATGCTTTTCAACGCACAAAATGCCTTAGAGGCGGCGGTGGCCGACGCTGCAATGGCCCATGCAGAACCTGACACGCAAGAGCGGTGGGATGCCACCCAAGCTGGGCACAGGTGCATGGTCTACCCTGGCAAGAGGTTGGTGATATACCGCCTGTTCCTCGGCAAGCCAGAGATTCAGGACACGTTCACGCAGATAGATGTAGACCTTGATATAGCCCTTGGTTTAGGGTCTAAGTGGGAGTCTTCAGACAGCACTATTACATACGTAGATCACGAGCCGGCTGAAATTTATCCAGGCATATTCATTTGGCACCCACAGAAGTCAACGCTTGAACGTGTAACACTGAAAAACAAGAAAACATCTATACGAATGAGTTTGCTTCTGCGAATGCCACACCACCCAGAAATTCACCATGAAGGTTGCACATACGTCCTTGAAGAGAATATCTTTAACAACGTGTGGGGCAACAAGTGAGCACAAAACTCTACAAATACTATCAGAAAACAGGTGGGTCTGAGGACTGGAAGGCAGTCCATGCTGAGAAGGACTTGTCAGAAGTAAGCCCTACCTTCGTAACAGTACTTAGCCTTGACCGTCTGCTAGATGGAACTGAGACACGAGAAGAACTTGATGCTGTAAAGTACCTTGGTCCTCTCTACTTCGATCTCGACAGCGCAGATATTGAAGAATCCATAGCCGGTGGGAAGAAGCTACTAGATAAACTAACCAAGGCGGGTCTGGAAGAGAGCCAAGTAAGCATTTTTCTTTCGGGCAAGAAGGGTTTACACTTCACTATTGAGCCTTCAGTGTTCATAGCCAAGGTTGTTCCAGTAGCCAGACTTCCAGCCATATATAAGGAAATAGCATTTGACTTGGCTGTAAACACACTAGACTTTGCTGTCTACACTGCAAAGCGTGGTCGCATGTTTAGGACATGCTACAACCAGCGTGAGAACGGTAACTACAAAGTACCTATTACAGTCGAAGAACTGAACAGTCTGACGGCTGAGTCATACGAGGCACTCTGCAAGTACCCACGTGTTGCTCGCACAGCCAATGCAACCTACAACGAGGAATTCTCACTCGTATTCGACAAGGCACAGCAGAAAATCTCCAGCATAAAAAAGCGCAAGCCGAAGGTGACTGACCGTCAAACCTTGGTGAAGCTCCTGCCGGACGTTCAACGCATCCTCAAGTGTGACGGCCTTGCAGACTTGGGGTTCAACAAGCTGGCGATTCAACTTGCTGTATTCGCCAGGGAGTCGAACTGGGGCGCAGATGAGCTTGTGGAGAATGCTCAAGAACTTGTCAACAAGCACGTGTCAGACGGACGCTACAGTACTCCTCGCAAGCGTGAGCACGAGCTTCGTCGTATGTTCGACTACGTTCATGACAATGAAGCCTACACGTTCGATGAGCAGATGTTAAAGTCGTGTTTGTCAAAGAAAAAGATTTCATTGAACGACATTGCTGAGGAGTCTGACGAAAGCTTTGAAGATGAAGATATAGTAAGGTCTATTTTCAAGGCTGGCAACTGTTACAGGGCAGCAGCTACTACAGTTGATGGGGCCACAAAGCGAATCTCAAACTTCATATTCAAAAACATTGAGGTACTGTGGAGTCCATTTGAACGGCAAATTGCTCAGATAAGCGCAACGGTCCTTGGCAATGATGTTATACTAACACCTAAGTCTTTTACAGCATCAGCAACTCTACAAAACTCTGTAGCTGCTTGCGGTGGCTCATTTACAGGAACTGATAACCATGCAAGAGAGCTTTTAGACATGATTTCAGAACAAACACCTTCGTCCTATGCTATACACAGCGAAGGACTTAATATGGTAAATCTGCCAGCACACCCAGACAAGGACGTATCAACAAGACACTTCCTTGTCTGGGCTGATAGGTTTACGCTTGTAAAGCCTCCATGGCTAGAGGACTATGAAGTTGACCTGAAGTTTGTAGGGCTTGAGGATACCAGGGGCCTGTACCGTACAGACTTGACACGTGGCCCAAGTCTGCAGGACTTCTTTAGCAGCCAGTCGAATAGACTGCGTGCAGCCTTGATGCTAAAAAACATGTTCACGTGTGCCTCCCCACTCACAGTGGGGCGAATGCTTGGATGGATGGCAGCAGCGCATTACAAGGCTATATTCCAGAAAACATACGGTAAGTTCCCTATGTTACATGTGTACGGAATGTCAGGGCTTGGAAAGACTGAGTTTACATCCAGCTTCCTAAAGCTATTCTATCTACATGAAGAACCCCGAATGGTGACTCCGGCAACCACACCGTTTGCCTTTTCACAGCTCATGGGGGCTTCTGCAAGCATTCCTCTGTTGCTTGACGAGTGGAAACCGTCAATGCAGCCTTCGACGGTCACTGAGAAGTACAGGGCTTTGTTCCGGGACATTTACAACGGCAAGGGTCAGTTGCGAGGCGGCGGAAACAAGACCAATGCATCTCTGGCAGCACTCACCAGCGTGCCACTATCAGCACCTCTGATCTACGTCGCGGAAGCACCGGAGACAGAGCCTGCGATTGTTGAGCGCAGCATCATGGTACCGTTCAAGCGTGGTGGAGGGACTGTGCAGGGACTTGCTCAGTCCATCGCCTTTGCTGAGTACAAGGATAACCTTGATATTTGGTCAGTCGTAGGTCGCCATATCGCAGCGTCAGCAGTCATGTCTGACTTTGAGGAAGAGTTCAAGCCTGAATTTGCAAAGTTGTTGGACTGGGTTACTCGCAATGCAAGAGTGACACCTGAAGACACAGAAAACTTGAAGGGTGGTGCTCTATCGAAGCGTGATTATGACCGAAAGCTTAATGTAAAGGACCGCCCTGTATATAACAGTGCAGTGGCTCTGTATGGCTTGCGTAAGATCAGGGACGTGTTCATGGAGGTTCTTCAAGGGCATGTCTTCTGTGGGGACATTGAAGCAGCATTCAAGAATGCTGCAACAAAAATTCTAATTGCAGATGACGAAGCAACTCAAGTGATGCCAGAGTACCTAAAGGTATTCACAACCATGTCCGACATGTCGAGGATTACAACGTCTGACGGGGCATTCTGGATTAACGACGGAACAGAATTTGAAGTTGTGGCAGAAGAGGTGGAGGGCGAGGAAGAGGGGTCACTCGTACTCAATCTTGCACCTCGGTTTGCTTATGCCAAGTACAGGCAATACTGCAAGCATGTGGGTCTGCAACATCTTTACCCTAGTGAGAATTCTTTTGAAATCTCTCTGCGAGAGGTGCCGACACTGCTCGGGTACGGTGAGGGGACTACGACGCTTGACACCAAGACGTATAAGTTCTCTGTCACGAAACTTGTCGAAGCTGGGGTACCCATGTTCCGGTGCCGCAAGCCTCATCGCAAGCCCAGTAACTAAAATGTGTTAGAATTTACCGTCATCTCGATGGTTGACACGTCGGAAAGAACGGCGAGAACTTAACTGAAAGCGAAAAATGTCCCTTTTGAAAACCGAAGCAAACAAGTCTGCAACCCCTTCTTTTGAAGCCGAAGACGACGTTATGACTAACGCAGCACCCAACGGTGAGCCTCAAGTTGAGTCGGAACCAAAAAGTGAGCCACAAACTGCCGCTCCAAAAACAACGGCTGTTGCAATTCCACCACAGTATGCTCTGAAAGAACGGATGCCTCTGGTGAATGTGCTGTCACCTCTACAGAATGCCATGCGGGTCGAGTACAACACACTTGAGTCGATCATCGCAAGTCAGGGTAACTTCAAGTCACGTGAGACAAATAAGTCCCTGGGTGACGAGGTGGTGTTTGAGGTGCTGTCGTTCCAAGATAGTTTTGTGGTCAGCCCTGGCGACGACAAAGCGCCTCAAGACGTGGTACGCTACTCCGACGATGGCTTGACCTGCAGCGACGGCACAAGCGTGCAAGAGCATCTGCACTGGCTGAAGACCAATGGATACCCCAAGGCTTCGATCAAGCCTCGCGTGGTGCTTGTGGGCGCTATCGAGTCCACAAGCAAAGCCTCTGACCTTGTAGGTGCTCTGGTGCAGTTTGACTTGTCTCCCACTTCACGTGTGCAGTGGAATCGCTACATGGCAAACTCTGCGTTCATGGTACGTGCTGGTAAGGTTACACCTGACCAACTGTTGCGTGTACGAGCAGTTGCTGAATCTGCAATGAACGGTACCAACGAATTTACACTCGCAAAGTTCTTCGTAGCTGATGCGGCTTAAACATCAAAAGCCGGGTAACACCGGCTTTACTGTATGTTCATCATAGACACAGAAACAGCCTCCCTCCAGGGAGGTGTTGTAGAAATTGCTTGGTTAGAAATCGACAAGGACTTGACTGTTCTATCAGAATTCGTATCCAAGGTTAATCCTGAACGCCATATCGACCCTGGCGCTTTTGCTGTTCACGGCATCTCAGACGATGACGTGGCTTTTGCCCCTACGCTTGGCACTATCAAAGAGATGCTACCAGAAGGCATCACAATGCTTGCGTATAACGTAGACTTCGACGTTAGGATGATAAAGCCACATATCGTCCCGGCAAAGAAGTTCTGCGTACTGAAACTTGCAAGAGAACTTGTGGTCGGCACGACAAACCACAAACTTGAGACTCTTCAGAGAGAGTTGAGCTTACCTGAGCAAAAGTCGCATTCGGCTTTAGGTGACGTTTACACGACACTGGATGTTCTCAAGCACTGTCTGACGCTGACCGAGGCCTCGCTAGAAACTTTGATCGAACGGCAGAGCCAACCCAAAATGCTGGCTAAAATGCCTTTCGGCGTTCACAAGGGCAAGCCCATGTTGCAGGTGCCGAAAGGCTATCGTATGTGGCTGGAAAGCCAGCCAGACCTGAACGCTGACCTGCGTTATACACTTGAAAGGTTAAATACAGTATGACTATGCGGAAGCAAAAGAAGCTGCACTATGCTAAGTTTATGTGCTTCATATGGAATGGTTATAGGCTCTTCTGCAAGAAGACTAGCGAAGGTTTGTTGATCATTACTGCTGCTAATAGGCAAACTATTCGTACACCTGGCTACACTGAAATTCAAACTATTCGTACACCTGGCTACACTGAAATTCAAACTATTCGTACACCTGGCTACACTGAAATTCAAACACAGAAAGCAAACAATGATTGATCTGATCAACCTCTGGTTCAAGCGGGCAGTACCTGAGCCTAACAAGCGGAACCTTGAGGTACAACTTGCCTGTCACTTCGAGGAAACTGGTGAACTACTGGAGACTCTTAAGGGTACGGATATGTTCTCAGAGAACCTCATCAACGAGGCCGAACGGTCAATGTTGAAGTTATCTACGGCCTTGAAGACTGGCATAGCCGGACTTGAGATTACAGATCGCCGTGAGTTCTTAGACGCAATCTGTGATCAGATTGTCACAGCCACTGGCTCTGCCTACATGGCAGGTATGAAGGTTGAAGAAGCTATTGCTGAAGTTAACTCTAGTAACTTCAGCAAATTCGACTCTGACGGAAATCCTATCTTCGACGCTAACGGCAAGATTTCTAAGAACTATGCCACGTACCGCAAGCCAAACCTTGATGGGTTGTACTAAATGCTGCTGGGCTTGACTGGCCCAGCCGGTGTGGGCAAAGACACCGTTGGCAAATTCTTGTCGGGCTACGGCTATACACCTTATGCAATGGCAGCTCCTCTGAAAGAGATGCTTGCCGTGGTTGGGCTTATTGAGCCGAGAACAAGGGAAGAGAAAGAGGCCCTGATACCAGGCTACCCTTTCTCATACCGCACCGCAATTCAAAAACTGGGTACAGAGTGGGCAAGGGTTATTGACCCTGACTTCTGGCTCAAGCAAGCGGAACTACGGGTCGGTTCAGTACCTCGGGTTGTCGTGACCGACGTTCGCTTTGAGAACGAGGCGAGTTGGGTACGTTCACGCGGTGGTCGAATCATCCACATCATTGGGCGAGAGACGACGGTGAGTGGTGAAAATGCAACACATGCATCAGAGAACGGAATTCTGAAGCACGACAGCGATTGGGTTTTGCCAAATGGTGGAACACTTGAAGTTCTACATGGTAGGGTTTTTCAACTCCTGAAGTGGCTGTAAGTGTCAGTATTGTAAGTGCCAGATCAACTAATCGTTGATCTGGCTTTTTCATGGAGATTTTATGCGTATAGCTTTCGACCTTTCGAGTGTTTTATGGACAAGCCTAAAAGTAGGCAAGGATGCTGAGGGGCAAGAGGTTCTTGTTGGAGATAAGAAGGTTTGGGTAAACTCGGCAGCACACGGATATGAAAATGCTGTGAGTCTTATTGTTGCAGCCTTAAAGGAATATAATTTAACTCCGATTGACGCTATCTTTGCACAAGAAGGTGCAGGTAGCAAGATGCCACGACTGAACATCGACAAGAATTACAAGGCCTCTCGTGGAGAGAAGCCTGACCAAGAGTACCAAGAATTCCTGAAACTGCGCGACAAGATCAAGCAGGTTTTCAGAAGCCTAGGGTCAATTTTTCTTACACAAGACTTTGCAGAAGGCGACGACACACTTGCATACCTTGCACAGCATACAGAGGATGACCTGATTATTGTCACAAACGACAACGACTTGTCTGTACTCAATGGACGCAACACTTACGGGGCAGAAGTTGCAGTGCGGGTCAACGGGATGCTTGGTGTCAACAAGTACGGGGACTTCCCCTTCAAATTCGTGACGCTCTACAAGTCAATGGTAGGTGACTCTTCGGACAACATCTCTGGCATTCCAGGCTTTGGGCCGAAGGCTTGGGAGCAGGTCGTTTCACGCTTTGGCGTTGAAGGCCTGGAGATGCTTGACAGGCTCGCTATGAAAGGTGGATTCGATAGCTTGTATGAAGATGCTCAGCAAGACAAGCTGGTAAAGAAAATTTTTGAAGGCTCTGCGGATATGCGCCGCAGTTACAAGTTGGCTTCGATCTACCCAAACTGGGTGGACACGATGGAGAATCCTCTCAAGTGGGAGCCGGGGATGGTCCACGGTAAGGTGGACGATGAGCGCCTGCGGCAGTGGGCCGGTGTGCGCCGCCTTGTGACAGCCGACAAGTGGGAAGCCTTTACAGCCTGGGCTGAAAACCAGATCAAGCAGCGTCCCTGGATGGCCCTTGATATTGAAACTTCGACTCCAGCAGAGTCGGATGACTGGCTTGAAGTCCTTGGAGACCCTAATGGCGTGGATGTTATTGGGTCAAAGTTGACTGGTATGTCTCTTACATTTGGTAAGAATATGCACTATACAGTGTATATACCAGTAGGCCATGCATCGACAAACAACGTCAAGAGTGAGCACCTGCGTGACTGGCTTGCTGGGGTTTGCAAACGCACAGGTATCAAACTTGTCATACACAACACGAACTTTGAAGGGCCTGTGCTGTATAACGAGTGGGGAGCAGAGCTGCTTGATAACGGGTATCACGGATTCCTACCAAACTGGACAGATACAAGGTTCTGGGCCTCTTATGTAGACGAGAACGATAAACTTGGACTAAAGCACCTATCTAAGAAATGGTTGGATTACACCCAAGTTGACTACAATACCACGACGACCATGAGAGGTACTCCAGGGACTATATCTGGTGGCAAGTTTGTTGGACTTGTGCAGGAAGGTGAAGAGACTCTTGAAGCTCGCCAGTACAAGATGGCTGAACTTAGCGCACAGCATGTCTTTGACTACGCCTGTGATGATACAGTGACAACGGCTGGCATCTACAACTTCTGCCGCCTGTTCACAGAACTCGAACATACAGCGCATGTATTGGAGTCAGTGGAGATTGACGCCAGCTACCTACACGCTGCGGCGTTTGTCTCGGGTGCTCGTGTTGATCTTGCAAAGAGGGCAGAACTTATCCAGGAGGATACAGAAACCCTGAAGTCTTCACAGGCTATACTTGACACTTACCTTATTTCAAAGGGTTGGGATGGCTCTGTTTGCCCTGTATTTACAGAACTAACTCCGGCAGGAATCAAGTTGGCGCACAAGATCGTGACAGGTGAGGAACTTGAAACTGCAGTCAGGACCCCATCCAAGTTGCTTGCGTTGATTCAGGATAGCCGACTGAGGCTTGCGATTGAGTCTGCCATCGGCGGTGACTTCGACTTTCTGAACAAACTTGTGGCGCTGAACTTCAGCGGTAGACCTGAACTAAACATAGGCTCACCTAAGCAGATGCAGAAGCTCATGTACGAGACGATGGGGCTTCCGATCAAGGTCTATAACGCACCAACTGACTCCATGCGTAAGGCTGGACTCAAGGTAGGTACACCAAAGACAGATAACTTGGCAATCTCATATGCCTTGCTAGACTGTGATGAGGAACTCAAGTCTGTGCTGGAGTCGCTGCGCCTGATCAAGATGGTCAACACGCGATTTGGTCTGTTTTACGAACCACTGCCAAAGTTTGTGCATTGGAAGACTGGTCGCGTACACAGCAGTCACAACCAGTGTGCCACAAACACGCGGCGGGCCTCGTCGTCCAAGCCAAACCTGCAGCAACTCTCCAAGAATGAGAAAGTTGAAGGATTCTCTCCCAAGGTCCGTGAGCTTTACGTCCCACACAAGAAAGACGCTGTGATAGTATCACTCGACTTCTCGTCGCAGGAACTTGTTTTAATGGCACACTGGTCACAAGACCCAGGAATGTTGTCCTGCTTTGTGGGTGACAAGTTGACAGATATGCACAGTATGACTGGTGTAGGTATTCATAACCGGATGCATGGTACCGAGTATAGCTATGATGAATTTACATCTGTCTTAAAGGGCGACGCAACTCCAGAGCAAAAGAAGCTGAAGAAATCGAGGGCGCTTGGTAAGGCAGTAGGGTTCGGTAGTCAGTATCGTATAGCAGCCAAGAAGCTATCACTTATGCTGTACGTTACTGAAGCGGAGGCGCAGGCTATGTTGGACGCAAAGGCTGATGCATTTCCTGTGGTTGAGGAATGGTCACTGAATGAGATGGAAGCTGTTAAGTCTACTGGAAAGGTTCACACCGTACTTGGAGCTGTGAGGCATCTGCGAGAGCAGATAATGTCTTCAGATCGTATGGTAGCGTCTAAAGCACCTAGGCAAACACTGTCGTATCGTATTCAAGGTTCTGCCGCAGAGCAGACAAAGCTGGCTGAAGGTCGTATGTGGAAAGCTGGGTTACTTAGTAAGTACGACTGTAAGTATATAGGCCCCTGCCATGATGAGGTTATTTGGAGCGTTGCAACCTCTGACCTACTACAGTTCATACCAGAGGCCCACGCCTTGATGACAGCACCTTACGGCACCATGCAGATACCTGTAAGATCGTCATGCAGTCTAGGACCGAACTTTGGAGAACAGATTGAACTTGACGGTGATTTCTCTATAGAAAATATTAACAAGGCACTTGGAAAGGCAAATCAAAATGACAGTTAAACTTGTATGGGCAACCCCAGACGCAGACAAGCTACTTGCTTACATTGCAAGGGTCAGTAACCCAAGCAACCAGGGTAATGAAAACATTGTAGGTCTTCTACGCTACATGGAACGTGAAGGTCATGTAAGCCCATTCACAATGTGTAATATGTGTGTAGAGGTGAACACAAGTAGAGCGATTGGTAGGCAGTTTCTACGTCACTGGACTCTCGCTGTGCAAGAATTTAGCCAGCGTTATGCAGATGTGAGTGAATTAGGTGAGTTCATTGTGCTTGAGCCTCGTATGCAGGATAGTAAGAATAGGCAGAATAGCTTAACCTGCACAGATGAAGACACGGCAACCTGGTTTAGAGAAGCTCAAGAAGTCAACAACGCAGCAGCAGTAGGCCTATACAAAGAAGCCCTTGAACGAGGAATTGCAAAAGAACAGGCCCGTTGCTTCTTGCCAGAAGGTAATACTCCAAGCCGCCTCTACTTCAATGGCAACTTTAGAAGCTGGATTCACTACCTGCGGTCACGACTGCATCCATCCACACAAAAAGAACATCGTGAAATTGCTCAGCAAGTGGGTGAGTTGTTCAAGTCTGTTGCTCCGGTGACATACGAAGCGTTCTTTTCTGAACAATGACCACAGCCAATCGCGGAAAGCTTGCTGAGAGCAAGCTTAAAAAGCATCTGGAGAGTTTATCTAGCAAGGTAGACTCGGCCTTTTTCAGGATTCCAGACGCACATGCAGGAAGTCGCACGGCAACACTATGTGACTTTTTGTTCATACGAGGTGGCGTTCTGTACCTTGTAGAGTGCAAGTCAACACTCCATGAGTTCAGACTTGCACATGGTAACGTAGACGCTGGGCAAGTTGCGCGTATGCGACTTTGGAAGGGCGCTGGCGCAAGAGCACTTGTTATGGTCTACCACGAAAAACTTGACAGGTGGCGCTCTTATGAAGTTGACTACTTCCTGAATCGTGAAGGTGGTAGTTGGGACTTAAGAGACACAGAACCTACAACAATTGAAGAGGCTTTTGAAAAACATGCTTACAGTCTTAAATGACATTCATATCGGAGTCCAGCGCAGTGCTGGTACAACTCCAGTAACTCAGTGGGAGTTACGAAAGCACATTCTTAGCAAGTTTAAAGACTTACTACCAGAGACTGGAGATTGTCTACTCAATGGAGATACCTTCGATACATCTAACATCCCTATTCACGATGTTTTAATCACATTCGAGATACTTGCAGATTGGCTAAAAGAACACCCAGCAAGTACGTTGTACAATAGTGCTGGAAATCACGATGCTAGCAAGGTTTCTACTGTATTGTCATCATTTCAGTTCCTAGGTAAGCTTCTGAAGCGGCAGTTCCCTGACCAGTATGTACATATTGAAGAACCTAGGATGACACCATATGGTTATGTAATTCCGCACCTGAGAAACCAAGACGTGTTCAACTTGGCCCTTGCTTCCGTACCTGCCTGTGATTATGTCTTTGTTCATGCAAATTACAACAACGGCTTTGCCGCAGAATCTGATCAGTCACTCAATGTGTCGGCAGAGCAAGCCGAGGCAATACCCTGCAAGCACATCGTCTTTGGGCATGAACACCACGGACGAAACGCCGGTAAGGTCATCGTGCCAGGTAACCAGATTGCATCAAGTGTCGCTGACTGGCTGTCTCCAGGTGACAAAAAATACATCGTGATTGACGAGTCCAGTACAGGTAGCCTAGCCCACGAGCTTCGTACCGCAGTAAGACGTTCAGACGAGTTCCTTGAAGTTTCATGGAGAGAACTTGGCTCAGTCTCTGTAGAGCCAAAGTTTATTCGTGTCTCTGGTTCTGCAACCTCAGACGAGATGGGTTCAGCAATCAGCACACTGAACAAGTTTAGGTCGTTGTCATCTGCACTTGTAATCTCAAATGCGATTGAGACTATCTCAGACGAGTCCACTGCTGAAACATTTTCTGCAAACCTTGAATCTGTAGCGTCTTTTGATATTGTAGCTGCACTTCGTAGATCACTTACTCCAGAAGAATTTTCAACGATTGAACCTTATGTTGCACAAACTTGAACTGACAAACTTTAAAAAGCACGAATCTCTGACTGTAGACTTCACAGCGGGTCTCAATGTATTCCGTGCTGCTAACGAAGCTGGTAAGAGTAGCATTTACCACGCTATTCGTTATGCCTTTTGGGGTAGCCGCGCTCTGCCAGACTCTCTTGAAGAAACTGCAACTTGGGGAAAACCGGTAAGCTCACTTCGTGTATCGCTTGAGTTTAGTATTGCAGGTATCTCCTACAAGATTGTCAGACACAAGGGTGGGGCTGAGTTGACAGGCGAGGGCTTGGTGGTGTCTGGGCAAGCCGAGGTGACGGCCCACGTCGAGCGTTTGACAGGCGCGAATATGGCAGTGGGTATGGCTACCCTCTTGGCATCCCAAGGAGGATTGCAGAGCTCTCTGGATGGCTCTGCCGTGGCGCTAATTGAGAAGCTGTCCAACCTGGGCCTGGTTGACACAATCGTCGGGCGGGTGCAGGAAAACCTACCCTGCGGTAACACGAAGCTGATTGAGCAGCAACTTTCCACGATGACAGACCTGGAGGTGCCTATTGATGATGCACCAGACTATGTTGCAGAAATACAACGTGCGTCAATTTCGATTCTTTCTGCCCAACTGGAGCTAGACACACAAGAATCAAATTGGCGTGACCGTCAAGAGGCTGTAAAAGCCGCTTCTGCCAGGATTTCAGCAGACTCTGTGCGTGAAGGAAAGCTCAGGGCTGCTGAAGTACGACTACAACAGGCTCAGCGTGCCGCTGTACAACCTGTAGATAACTATGCTGGTCCTTCAGTAGACGAGTTAGAAATCAAGGTTGCTGAGCACGGTGCTGCAGACGAGATTCACAAGGCATATGCAAGGTTTGAGAAAGCAGAAAAACTGGTAAAGTCTCGTTTGACGGTACCAAAGTTGGAGGTAGAGAATCTCAGGATTGCAGCAAAATTGAAGTTGGCTGACTTGGTTAAACTTGACAGACAACTCGCCGTGGAGACTGCTCATGTTACGGCTGCTGCGATTAACGAAGAGTCATGCAAGTTATGTGGAAAAAACTTGACAGACGTTCCTGAAGTTGTTGCAGTTAATACGCAAGTAGCAGAGAAACTTGCAGAGTTGCGTGGTAAGTCGATGGCATGTTCTATACGCCTGGAGGAGATTCAAAAAGAATTGCATGGCTATGCAGACGTACTTAATGCTGCTAATACTTACTCTACACATATGGCTGGTATCGCCAAGTACGTGAAGCTTGATGAGTCAACAACACCAGCAACCGCAGAATTCACGTCACAACTACCTGAAGTGTCTGATATTGACTGGTCTACTAAGCTTTCAGCACGACGCAAGCAACTTGTTCAGTTTGAGCGAGATAAGGCTACATATGAAACTGAAGTTCGTAATATAGAAAAGATACGAGCCGAACTTGTAGACCTTCGGAATAGCCTACAAGAGTTAGGAGATTCTGACCTTGTTACCCAGCACAAGGTTGACTGGGACTCTATCCGCACCAAAGGGGAGTCACTCACACGTATGCGAAACGATCTTTCAATTATTCGTGAAAAAGACAGTGCAGCCAAAGCCGCTTTCGCTGCACGCATGACACAGTACGTGCAGAAGAAAGGACAGAAAACCAACCTGTCTGAGATGTTGCAGAAATACAATAGTAACAATGCCCTGATCAAAAAGCTGCGTGAAATTCGACCAGTTGTGGCACGTGAGTTGTGGGCACTTGTACTGTCAAGTGTCAGCCATACGTTCAGTCAGATTCGTGGTGTTCAATCAACTGTCACAAGGTCTGATACGAAGTTTCTGATTGATGGTAAACCTGCCTCTGTTTATAGTGGCTCTACACAGGACTCATTGGGTCTAGCTATTCGTATTGTTCTACAAAAGACATTCTTACCTAACGTAGACTTCATGCTATTAGATGAAGTAGCTGCAGGTTGTGACAGTGTGAGGGAAGAGGCTATGATAGCCTGCCTATCTGCAAGTGGGTTTCCACAGACGATGTTGGTGACGCACTCAGAACTTGCTGATACCTTCGCAAGTAACTTGATTGTGATTTAACAGCCAGACCGGAACAGGGCAGCTTCGGCTGCCCTTCTTTTTACGAGCCCACGGTAAACAACCCCACCGGCAGTATCAGGCTTGAGAATGAGGTTCGCTGCGTCTTCCCACCGTCCCTCGTTGATAGCCTTGCGTAGACGAGACACCTTGAATGCGCCCACGCCTACGTTCCAGGCCCAAGAGGTTACTGCAGCATGGCAAGCTGGGCGGTCAAGCAAGGGTGGCGCAAGGGTGGCGCACTTCAAGCCGTAAGCCTGGACACCCGCGGAGAAGTCTGCTTTGGCTTGTTGAACAGTTATAGGTGGACTTTGCTCAGTCACACCATAGCATATCCCGTAGCCTTGAGTCCAGACATTAGGCTTCGCCAGCTTGTCTAGGTATGGATATACCAATCCACCTCGAAGGTCATGGCAACCTTCGTAAGGGGCTATTAAAGCTACAGCCAAACTCGTCCAGTTAAACATGAAATTCACTCCTAGACCAACAATCGAACTTCTCAAGTCCCTGTTTATATATAACCAGGAGACAGGAAGTATAGTAAACAACGTGCATACTAGGCATGTAACCATGGGAAGGCCAAGGAATACAGGTGAGCAGGGCAGAAAGAACGGCTCTGGGCATATTCAAATATGCATATCTGGTGTGAGGTATCCGGCCCACCATATTGCATGGGCTATGCACTACGGTGATTGGCCTAATAAAATCATAGATCATGCAGATGGTAACCCTGCGAACAATTCAATAAGCAATCTTCGGATGGCTAGCATATCTGAAAATTGTTGCAATGCTAAAGTATATAAAAATAACAGCTCAGGTTTCAAAGGAGTACATGTCGAAAATGGAAAGTATGTAGCAAGGATATGGAAGGATAAAAAGCAGTGTATCTTGGGGCTTTTTCAACTATTGAGGAGGCAATAGCTGCTAGAAAGTTAGCCCAAGAGACTCTGCACAAAGAGTTCTCCTGCTTTAGAAAATAACTATTTTCCGGCCCAATGCTTAAGGCTACGGTCTGCAAAATAAAATGAAACCATAGCCCCTACAAGTGCTCTGTCAAACTCACCATAGATTTGTAAAAGTGCACTACTCCAAGGCACTCCACCACTGTAAGCCACAGCAAACATGGCAACTTTTACTGCACTGTAGACAATGATTGCATGGTAAAAAGTCAGCAGAGGTCTCATGACAGCGCTGAACTTTGCGACTAACCCACCTGCACTTACAGACTCTGTCTTCTGTGCGTCAATTGCAGCAAGTAGCAAGTCGGTGTCTGCCTTGTTCTCTACAGCCGCAGCGTCAAGTCGTCGCATATCGGCATCATGAACAAGGCGCTTCTCTGACAAGGCGATCTGCTTGTCATACATCGTGGCTTCGTGAACGCGCTCAGCTTGCTTATCTTTCAGGTCAAGCCAGTGCTGAAAGAGTCGAGAAACCCCACCAAAAACAAGACCGAAGAGTTCAATCATTTCATCAACCCTGCTTTAGTAAGGACAAATACGGCGGCTACAACAGCAAGTGCCTTTAACCCATCAATGACCCACTGACTTGTCATTGCATTCTTAGGAGCTTCACGTTCAAGTTGATCAACACGTTTGTCAATCGACTCAAGTTTTGCAAGGCTCTTTTCAAACAGCTCCGCACATCGCTTGTCAGCTTGGGCAAACATCTCTGCACAACGCTCGTCACCTTTTTCGATAGAGGCGAAAGCTCTCTCAAGGGACTGCCTGTCAGACGCCTGCTTTTCCTCGATGACAGCAAGCTTGGTGATAGCCACTGTCAGCTTGTCCATCGAATCTTCCATCCGGCCTATCTTCTGAGCAATCATTTCGATCAGCGGGTCGGTTGATCGGCGGGCTCGATGGTCTTCGTCGTCAGGTTGGTTGCTCATGATGCTTGGCAATGCCACAGGCAATGCGTGGTGGAGGTTATTCAGGAAGTAGCCTCGAAGTTTACCCTTCGAGGCTACGCATGGTATTACACATGCTGCTCGTTGTCCCATTTCAGATAGGCATACAGGTCTTGAGGCGACCAATCCTCGGGCCTTTCGAGCCCAAGAGCCGCTGCACAGGCTTCGCTACAGAACCAGCTCGTCTGTTTCTGAGGCAGAAATGGGAACAAGAATCGCCAAATCCCTGCCCAATCATAAGCCTGTCCTTGGTGAAACTCAAACCAGGCCAGGGCTTCGTCCTCAGAAAAACTTGGCAGGTCATACACGTCCCACTTGGGAAGACCATAGTCGATTGCCTTTTTCCTTACTCCACCATCATGACTTGATGATGAGTAGCACCAGCCACCTAAGATTAACTCGCAGTGACTGTACTTGGAGCCAGTAAACAGTTTAGTGCCGAAGTGCCCAAGCTTGTGCAAAAATTCTTTAGCTGGACCCTTGTAAAATGCAATACGTACCATTTTGGTTCTCTAATAAGTAAGCGGCTAAAAGCCGCTTAGGTTCCTGAAAGTTTCACCATCAGAGTTGAGCTGCGGCCACGAATAGTCCATCAAGTTGAGCTGCACTCAAGCCCAGGATAGGGGCAAGTTGGCTCACAAAGCCGTTATGCCGCTGCACCTCTTGACTGTATTCCCATTCAATCTGGGCAGCTTCTTTCATGGGGCTTGGTAGAGCGGCAATAGCTGAGTTGATCGTCGCCAGTAAGCCAGCACCAAGCAGAGCAAGTCGCGCCTGGCGCATCGTGACAACCTTGGGGACGGCGGTAGGGGCAGAGAGGTCAGCAGTTGCAAGTTCTGCAAGAAATACTGCTTCATTGGTAAAGCAGTAGAACACTGTGGGCGACCCAGCGTTGACCCGAAGAGGGGTGGAGGGATTCACCTCAAAAGCAGCCCAACCTGGAACTCGCCAAGGTGAGTTGACATGATAACCTGGTAAGGCATTAACGAGTGGCACCCAACCCTTATCTGCTTGGCTTGCCGCGTTGGTGATACTGTAAATAACTCCAACTACGTCCAACTGTCCAAAGTTTGGCTGTGCTGGCCCAACTTCTAGAGGCTTAACAAGGGCAATATTTTCTGGCATGGTTTTTCCTTATGCGAGGGTCAAGGCAACAGACCTAACAACACCGTCAGACCCCATCACCTTGACAGTGAGGCTCATGTTGCTGGTCAATTCAAACACTAGGCTTCCAGGACGTTTTGGTGAAACAGAGTTAGATGTTTCAATGACTAGTTGATCTGGATTCATGTAAGCCATACGACCTAGCATGTTATTGCTGGGCACCTGAGATGGGGCATTTCCAATAAGTTGTGACATTTTGATTCCTTATTGTGCAGTCATTGCCTGCAATGTTGTATTAGACAATCGTACTGGATAGTAGGTCAGTTTTTTGATGTGACCGCTTAATTGAGCAGTGCCACCAATAGTGCTACCAATACCAAGTATAGAAGATCGTGGAACTTTACCAGAAGAGTCTAACGCTGCAACAGAACCGTTCAACGATGCACCAAAATCATTAGTTTTGTATGAGTGTGCAACTTTCTTGAAAGAATTGTCTGCAACACCTACTGAGCCTAGTGTAACGTATGTGTTATTACTCTCTATAACAGTAAAACCAGCCCCAGAAGAATTATTATTATAACCAATAAATCTATTAGATGAGTCCGTACCTACTTCGTACATAATTCTATTACTCAAAAACTCGGCAGAGCTTTTATTGTAGTTCGCTTCAATAAAGATAGTACCCTCAGTCTGATTATAGAAAGAGGTGAAATTGTTTCCTGAAATCAGTGCTGTGTCTGAATTTCGAGTCACTGTTGCAGATGTAGTTGGGATGTAACTCGTAGCCATGCGCTGAGCTTCCAACTGAGCACCCCAAAGACCGAGAACATCTGTTACACTATAAATGGCTGCACCTATTGCTCCAAAGTACACTGTCAGTGTGTCTCCTACACTAATTAGCTGTGTTGCAGTATTTGTATAAGATATTCGGTACCAGTTGTTTCCAACATGTGTGGATGTCCAATCAGTTCCGGTTATAGAACCAGTGTTAGTGGAAAAATACCCAATAGTGAAATCTACGCCAGTCGTAGCGTTACGCATCAAAAAACTGAATGTGGTGCGTGTGCTTGGAATACCAACCTTAACATAACACGAAAATGTCATTATTGTTGACGTTGCGGTAGCGCTTTGTGTAATGACAGTTACAGCTGTACCTGCGCCTTTAATCAAAACACCAGTTAAGCTACCATCAGGCGCGATCAACTGATTTGCGATTCTAGTCGAAGCACCCGTCGAAATTGCAGAAAGTTCACTACTGTAAGTCAACAGATTAGTTGCGCTTGCTTCAACAAGCAACCCTAAGCATTCGCCAGTCACCGGGTCGTGGTTGATGCGAGGTTGATTAGCAACAGCAGTCAACAGAGTCGGGATATAGTTCGTTACGGTATCTGCTGTGGTTGGTGTATATGATGTCATAAAACCACGGCGCTCAAGTTGGGCACCCCACACATATAAACCAGACGTACCGTTTCCAGTAAACGATGGCATACCAACATACAAAGCTGGTGTATACGAATCAGATGGCCCAATTTGAATATTAAGTAAAGATAGGTATACAGTAACAGTTGTTGTTACTCCGACTAGATACCAACCATTACCTTTATCAGTAACGACACAAGATGTACCAGAAAATAGTGAGCCAGAACTGTAGAGAGGTTTAAAACTCCCATTAGTGAGATCACAGAGAAATGAACTCTTAACACCATTTAAGATATCTTCAAACCCAACTGCGACGTAATTATAGCCACTTGCTTTTACGTGAAAAGACGCAGTGTATGCTTCACCACTATATACATAATTATATTGCTGATAAGCTATGTGTCTACCAGTACTTGAATCCACAATAATGGAGTCTGCTGTGGTTGTCGAATCTGGTGCTGTGGTAGTGTTTGCACTAACAGTTGTACCTAGTTTACCCCAAGCAGCGCTATCAAAATCTTGCGAATACCTAAACAGGTTTTCCTCTGCCTTGGTTGTGGTCTTACCATCATAGTAAGTTGCAGTTGTTGCACGAGTAAAACCGATGCGAGGGTCAACTGTCTTGGAATTAGCAAAGTCCAAGTTCAGGGATGGGCGAATCGTTGGCAAGTTCGTCTGAACATCCAACAGGATAGGCTTCCAGTTTGTTGCATCAGCCGATGGGTCTATTGTCCCTGCCCCTACAGTCAACCTACGATAAGTCTGTCCAGTAACAGCACTATATCGGGCATCACCAATTGCATATGTCGTGCCGCTCACCCACAGAACTGCCCCGGCGTTGACTGCGGAGGTGGTGGCATGTGTAAGCGCGGTGGCAGCGTGACCTGCTGCGGTGGTAGCCTGATTCGTGGCGAGTGCTACCTGTGCCGTGGCAAGCGTTACCTGATTAGCTGCAAGCGTTACCTGAGCAGCCCCGTTCGCAGTTGCTGCTGCAGCAGAGGAGGCTGCAGAAGTGGCACTGGCTGCTGCCTGACTGTTGATCGAGTTGTTCTCCGTGTTCTGTACATTCATCTGCGTCACGGTGGACGGCAGCGCAGCCAAAAATGCGTCAGCCCGAGCGTCAAAGTTCACTGGGTCGGTTGACGATGGAGGTGTGGGTAGTGCCGTGATTGCGACTGTCATTGGTTTATCCTTTGGGAAGTTTACGCAGTTGTGCCAAGGCTTCGGCAGGCATGGCGACTCGGTTTAGGCGCGTTACTGGATTGTAGTCAGACCTTCGACTTCAAGGCTGCAGGTGTGGTGGGAGTAGTTGGAGACTTCGATGTTGAAATCTCTGAAAAAACCGAAAATGGTCATAGGCTCATACTCTGTGCTATCCGACACACCAACCCATGTAGCGGCTGTACCTCTGACACCTTCGAGTGCTGAACTCACGGCGTTGTAGCGAGCACGTGTCAGCACAATTGTCGAAGACATTCGTTTACTAAATGAGCCTTTTGCTAGCTTCAGAACACCTGCAGAGGTTGTCTCTTTCTTACTGTAATCAAGAATACTTGTTGATGCTCCATACTGACTTTCGCCAAGTTCAAATGAGTTTCCCAGGCTGAGATTGGAGCAAGCTACTATAGCTCCATCTATGCTTATATTAAGTATGCTACCTATCGCTGGGACAAGGTTTGTAAACACGCATGTGTGTAGTTGTTCTTTAGGTTCATAAAAGTAGTTGTACCAGCTTGTGCTTCCTGATAGGAGGTCTTTAGTCTCGGACATTAGTATAGTACTTCCCTGCGTCTGTGTTACAGTAACTCTATTTCCAACAAGACCGTGTAGACTCAGCGAGTTATATCTCTGCGGTAACTCTATGGTTACAGCTAGAAGCGTAGTGCCTCTTGTAGCAAAACTGGTGCTATTATCGAACATAGCCCAGCGGTTGCTTGGGTCAGCAATCGTCCAATATAGTGGATTTGCATTTGGTATCTTATCGAGTGCAGGGGCCTGCACACAGATATATGTCTTACCATCTACAGGTAAGAAGACCCTATTGCCTAAGCTATATGTTGTAGCGGAGCTGTAGTTAGGGTCAGCAGCCCCTGCTGTGCTGAACGTCAAGTTAGCAGGGGTGACCTCAAGTGGTTTTAAAAGTAGAAACATTACACAGCCTTAGTCTTCAAAGTTGTGCCTTCGGCATTCTGAACAGGTGCACCGTTAACATCCCAACGGTCCATGATGCGGGCAGTTTTGCTGGTGTTAGTGGCAAGTGCCACACCTACCTGTAGGTTCTCTGATCGCAGAGCTGCAACTTCGGCACGCAATGCCTGCAGTTCAATAAGCAACTCCGAATTGTCTGAGGGTGACACACCGCCTTGCATCATGCGAGCAGTCTCGGCTGCATTATAAATGCGGGCGGGTCCGGTGGCTTCCAGTTCTGGCCCGTGTTCACCCACCAGACGCCAGCCTCCGCTGTGCATACCTCCAGTGGCGAATGCTGGGATAGATTGCCCACGTATTGCGGCTATGACTGCATAGAGGCCGTCAGCAGTCCTGTCCTTACCTGCATTGACTGCATTAACAATAAGGTCAGTGCCACTACCAAGAACTTCAAGAGCACCATCAATACCAGCTAGCAGCGTGAGGCTTTCTTCTTGATAGTTTTTAGGGGCAGTGGTTTCAAGTTTTGTTGCCACAGACTCAGCTCGTGCAATCAGCGTTGCAATCTCGTTCTGCTTACCAACAGTTCCTGCCAACTCAATCAGATTCGGCAGTATGGAGTTCATCTTATCTGCATATGAGACAAGGGTTTCACCTGTCGTGCTGCTGGCAAGAGAATACGCAGTGGAGTATTCAGACACCAGTTTTGCATACTTCTGGTCGTCAGTCAGTAGACTATACCTGTAGTCCTCAACAGTTTTACGTAGGGCTACCGCAGACTTACCCATCAAGTCTGCAAGTTCCTTCTGTTGATTGTAATACTTTACAGTCTCTTCACGTAGTCTACTAAGTCTGTCAGTTGCGGCTGCAGCATTAACAGAGTACTTCTGCACTGCGGCTGCATAGTTAAGCGCCTCCTGCTTAGCTGCTTCTTGCGCTACACTCAGGGCAGTAACAGCAGACTTCTGCTCTGTAAGTGCAGCCATGTAGTCGGAATTCGCTGTTGTCTGTTCAGCCGAGGCAGTCCACGAAGCTTTGGTGGCGTCGTTTGCCGATAGGATGGCACTGGCAAGTGTTGTGCGGGTGTCCTTGTTGTTCAAAAAATTCTGCCAAGCTGTTGCCTGTGTTTCGTAGCTATTGGCACTATACGAAGGTGTGCCAGCAGCATCATTGTACTTAAACGCACTAGGGTAGGTGAACCAGTCGTATGTCTGGAACAGACCACTACCTCGCTGCTGACCTGCAGTGTTGCCGAAGGAATCAGAAACAGGGTTACTTTCAGCAGTTGAAAGTTTAATTCCAGCAGCATTAGCTATACGGTAAGCTGCGTCCCGTTTGGTGTATACATCAGCCTGCTTGGCAATTGCGTTATTGTAAGCAGACACGGAAGCTTGAGATTTAATATCAGCAATTGACTTGGTAGAAAGTACGTTGGCATCTGCAGCAGACCTGCGAGACAAAGCATCAGACAGGCGTGTCTGAGCTGCAGCCAATAAACCTGCACCTGGAACGTTCACTTTCTGATTAGAAATAGATTGCTTCAACTGCTCATAGTTATATGTTTTAGGACCAACAATATCAACAGCAGCCTGACGTACAGCAACTCTCTGATCTGCAATTGAGGAAAGTGTATCCTGTAACTTTTTAGCAACTTCACCAAAGACTGTTGATAGTGTTTGGCTAAACACAGTCGTATCGACGGTTGCCAAGGCTTTCTGCAGATTCTCGATACCGATACGAGCAAGGTCAGACTTGTCCTGGAGTTTGAATATCTCGTCTTTCAGTTTGGTTGCTGCGAGTTGAGCAGGGTCAAGTTTACCTGTAAGGTCTGCTACTCGATCACCGAAGTACAGTACGGTTCCACCACCAGAGCTAAGAGAGGTGCTTACAGTGCTTACAGCACCTACAAAGTATTTAGCAGAGTCAACTGCAGGAGTTGCCGCAGTATTAAACAATGCAACAACACTTGCAAAGTTTGACATTGTAGGCACTACACCACCAGTACCTATAAGTGACTTCAGCAACTTGTCAGAATTGACTTTAGCAAGGTCGTCAATTGCTGCAGCGTTGTCCTTGAACTCACCGTTGAGCTTGAGCAAGCCTGCATAAGTCTCTTGACCTGACTTTGTGGTAAGGTCAAGAGATTCGATAATAGAGCGAAAACCGGCAGTAGCCGTAGGCAGTGTGTAACCAAGCCGCTTGAACTTATCAGTCAACAGTGATGTGCCAAGTCTTGCCTTTTCTTCGCTTGTATAGTAGTTGTCATAGTAAGACTTTGACACACTAACTAACTCAGATAGACTGCCAAACTTATCAGCAAGGTCTGAAGCCATAGCAGCACCAGCAAGTGAGCTGTCATAGAGCGAATAGCCGAGCAACTCAAAAGTTGCATTTGCGTCATTCAGGCTATTGGTTAGACGTACAAGTGCATCACTACTTTTCTCACCGGCTTTATTGTACTGGTAAGTACCAAGGATAAGTTGAGCAAGTTCATCGTTCATGACGCTGAACTCTTCAGAAAGCCTTTGAGCAATCTGCTCCTTAGTCATGCTCGCTGTACTGAACTCAATACGCTTTGTGTAATTATTTAACGAGTCAGCGCTAAGATTGAGGGTTTTTCCGAGGTTTGCATTAAAAAGTTTCAGGTTGTTAAAGCCTTCACTCAGGCCTGCAGACATGCTACTGTCAAGCGTCTGCAGGTCACGAGAATTGCTGCGAAACCACCCACCCTTGTAGTCTGTGTACGTATTGCCTGTAAACCCGGCAGTACCCCCGAATGTACCTTCGATACCTTGCCCAGAGACCCTCTTGCCGAACGCCCGGTTCACAAGTCCGCCAATAGCGCCGTAGAGGGGGCCAAATAGAGAGGCTACCTTACCGATGGCGTCAAGAGCACTATTGGTTTTGTAACCACCAGATAGCCCTGTGTAAAGGCCGTAGCCTGCCATTGCGTTACCAGCAGTACCTGTGTAACCTGCCCAGGTATTCCCCGACTCTGTTAATGAGTAGCCCGCACCACTGCCGGTTGTGTAAGTGCCATTTGGTGTAGCAAAACCGAGTTTCTCTCCGAAGCCATTGGAGAACAATTTTCCAAAACCTTCCGTCACAGAACCAGAGACCCCATTCGTCACACTCTTGTAAAGACCAGACACAGAGGCTTTGCCATCACTTGCTGCTGCAGTGCCAGGCATACTACCCAACAAGGCACCGACAATCGGAGTGATCAGTGCATTGATTACAAGGTTAAAAGGCTTTTTGAGTTCTGCGACCAGCAAGTCGCGCAGAGATTTTTTACCTGCAACTCCTCCGTCGAACAGGGCCGTACTGACAGAATCAGCCAGACTACGCTGCAGGCGTGCTGAGTCATCACGCATTACCTTTTCATAAGCTTTAGCGGCTGACTGCTCTACTTCAACAGCACCTTCTTCAGCAACACTACGCTTGAGGTTTACTATGCGTGCAAGTGCTTTTTCCTGGGCGGTGAGGTTATCCAGCATGGCTTTGGACACTATACCGCCTGCGTCTAGTACAGAGAATACTGCATCTTCTGCACCTAGGAACGCATCTTCAGTCTGCTGAACAATGAGATCAAGGTTCCTCAAGGTCTCCTCAAGTTTTGCTGAGGCATTGACAGACGCTTCTGCAGCAGCTTTCTCAGCGATAGCTGTGGCAGTCGAGGACTCGGTTATATGTGCATAAGCCTCAGCAACCTGCAGTAACTTTGCTTCTTTCTGATTCTCAATATCACGTGTCTGACGAGCTTTTCTAATATCTTCCTCAGCTTTTACAATAACCTCAGTAGACTTGAGTGCGTTAAGCTGAAGGCGATGCTCAACGTCTTCAAGCGCCTTAGCCTTGTCTTTCGCAAGCCGCTCACGATCTGCAGCAGCCTTCTCACCAAGTGACTGCATCTGGTCATAGAACTCTGTGTATGCTGCGGTGATCTTCTGATTATCACCTTTTGCCGCAGATACTCGCTGACCTAGTGTGCCTATATCACGCTTAACGACTCGCTCAAGTTCTGCTTCAATGGCAGCTTCACTGGACACGATTAACTTCAAGCGTTCCTGCTCAAGGTCATATGTGTTGAGTGTGGACTGTCGTACATACTCACGCTCACTTACCAGCTTGGCTGTATGCATGGCATCCAGAATTTCACGCTGGCGCGTGGAAGACTCATTCAGTTTTGCCAGTTTCTGCTGCTCACCAGACGTGATTGAAGCCAGGTTATCTTTAGCCCACTTTTCAAGTTTCTCTGCGGCTTGCTTATCTTTGCCTGTTTCCGGTCCCAACTTAGTACCGGAAAGTTTCTCACGTGCAGTCTTAGACTGCACGAGTGCATATTCCTGCTCTGCTACCTTCAGTTTAAGAAGGTAAGCAATATTTTCAGAGTTTTTAGCTTTTTCAGCTTTACGAAGGTCATTAATACTTTTGACCTCTGCGTCATACTTACTTGTTATGTCATACTCACCCAATGGAGAGTAGTTTTCTAGTTTTCTATAACTGAGCAGTTCTGACTCTCTATTAAGGTTAGCCAAAGCTACTTTTTCATCATAAAGCTTATCTATTCTAGTGTCAGTAGCCGCATTAAGCTTTCTAGTGGAGTCTCTATCGTTTACGGCTATATTATTACGATTATCAGCAGCTTCTTTCAGCCTAGCGATTTCATCGCTTATAACATCACCCTGCATGTCTCGCTGACGCTTCAACATGTCTATGTTGTCTTTCGCTGCGGCAGTTTTCTTATTTATGGCTTCTCTCTCACCGGAGGAAAACAAGCTGGCAATCCCGACTGAGGCAGTGAAGGCCGCAGCCGCTGCCATGCCAAGCAATCCTGCACGCAAGCCCCACACAGCCGAAGTAAATAGCATGGTCGGGTTGACAGCCGAAGCGTTACCAAGGGCTACTGCAGCCACTGAAGACCCGTAGAGGCTAAGGGTAGACCCAGCACTGGCAACGCCAGCCGTGACACCCGCAAACGCTGTACTAAGGGGCAGCAGCCCGATAGAGGCTGAGGCTGCTGCAGCGGTTATACCTATCAGCCCAGTGGAGACACCGCCAAGAATACCTGCGACAGCCTTAAGGGGACCAAACCCAAGGTATAGGGCAAGTACACCCGCCACTGCTGTCTTATGCTCATACAGATACTTTGTAACGTCAAGCAGGCCTCTACCAAAATTAGCCACTGAAGTGACAATCGAAGTTACATCTTCTCTGAATGATTTACTATTAAAAACTTCGCGAAGTGACAGACCAAAGTCTATGAGATAGGGCCTTGCGCCTTCAAATGCCTCAAGCAGGCTTCTCTGCAGAGACGCTATAACACCGTCATAAGTACCTAGACTGGTCATCTGACGATCAAGGTCCGCAAAAAACGTAATACCTGCGGCAGACTTGAACTGTTGCTCGTAGGTGTCTTTAAGCTCCAGATAAGCATTATTGACTGCTTTTACTCGCAGTTCATTGGCTTCTGCAGCTCTACCCGCTTTGGCATGAGCCTCAGCTTCATCAAGAAGAGTCTTCTGCGAACTCTTCATTACTTCTTGCAACTTTGCTGTTGCTGCTGCCAAGAGTTTATGACCACGCTCATTAGAGACTACAGACGCAATGCGAACTTGCTCCTTGCCTGTCAGATTTATTGTGGCTTCAGTAAACTCCTTCATTATGTCAAGCAGTGGTTTTGCAGCGCCTGTAGAATCAAGTAAATTAACTTTCAGTTTTTTCAGTATATCACCAACCTTGCCCTCACCCTTGGCAAGTTCTGTGTACGTATTCCTAGTAGCTGTTCCTGCTGCAGACCCTTTAATGCCGATCTGAGCAAGCATCTCAAGTGCAATAGACGTATCAGTGAGAGATACACCATAAGTCTGAGCAAGCACAGAGGCTGTCTTGAAGGCTTCGCTCATATCCTTCACAGATGCCAGAGAGTCAGAAGATGCTTTGGTGATAATGTCAGCAACAACACTGTACTGGCCTGCCGTGAATTTGTAAGCCTCACCGACTGAGGTTAGCACCTGAGCAGATTCTTCTAGGGACGTACCGCCTGCAGTAGCAAACTGGAGTGTAGGTCGGAGTGCGGCAGCTACTTCAGTGCCTTTAAGACCGGCAAGTGACAAAATTTTTGCGGCTTTAGCTGCTTCGTTTGCCGAATACATGCTGCTACCGGCCAAGTCAAGTATCGTCTTAGACAACTTGGCTGCTTCACCCTGTGCCATGCCTGCCAGGCTGGTTATCTCAAACATGCTTTGCTCAAACTCAGACCCAAGTTTGAACGACTTTACTGTACCGAAGGACAGAGCACTACCTGCCATCAACGGCACAAGGTTTCCCCAGGTCAACCACAAGAGGTTGAAGCCTGACGCAAGGCCGCGTGCCATCGAGTGAACATCATTGCCATCAAGAGTCAGGCGACGGAAAGCCTGAGACAGGTCAGTGACGTGTTTAACATCTGAAGGTTTGACAGGAGAGACAAACTTTGGTTCAGGTTTTGATAGGTCGAAGTCAACTTTGCCGGTTGTCTGGTAACGGAACTTTGCTCTGGCAGTTGCTACATCAGCCTCCTGGTTTTGCTTACGTATACCTAACTCTCGGTTAACTGCCTCGTTAAGTGCAATTGCCTGTGCTTCTTGTATGCCTTTCTTCACTTCAATGATTTTCTTGCCATGCAACTTTTCTTGTTGTATTTCGTCATCATGTTGTTTTTTGAGGGCAAGCATAGGCCCTAGGACATTACGTGTGTCTGACTCCCAGTCTGCTGCAACTCTTGCACGCTGTCTACGATTAACTTCGCTCATAGGCGTGAATGCACTGGAAACAACACGTGAAACTTCTTGACGTTGGTTGAACCTATTTAAAATATTTACTCTACGGTCTTCCATGTCAAGTTTCAAAGACTCATCCCTGGCTTTTTGCTTAGCCGCTAAAGACTTACGAGAAAATTCATCTTCAAGCTTAACTACATTCAAAAAATGGGACTCTATCAACTTAAGCTCAGTGTCCTGGGCAGACTTCAGACTTGCACGACGACGCACAAGTTCGTCCTCATAGCCACGTCCACGTCCACCCTTCATGTTGTCAATACGCTTCATTTCCCGCTCTACAGCATCACCAGCAGTCCTGATAGACTCTGCCATATGTAGACCACCCTTGCCGAGTTTTTCGAGTTCTGCAACAAGGTTCCTGGCGCTGGCGCGGTCAAGCTGGCGCAGCTTGTTCTCAAGCTGGCTCAACAGTGAGAGTGTGCTCTCGACTGGTCGCTGGACACCGCTTAGGTCAAATTCTGCTTCTTGGGACATGCTGAGCTTTCCGTAAAATCGCTGTAAGCGATTTTAAAGCGCAGCAAGCATGAAAAAGCCCGGTTAGACCGGGCTTTTATTGGACACTTCACTTTTTGGCTGGCTGGCTTTCTGTATTTCGCTTTGCCTCTGCATATCGGTTACTTTCACTTAACCAGACCTTATCTACTGTATGTACATCTTCCCACATACTGACAAGTTCTGCCTTTGTGTAGTTGTGTGCATTTGCCCAAAAGTAGAACTCAGAAAATGGAATCTCTGCAGCACCTGCTGCTGTGTAATTCCTACTTCCTGATAATTCCAACCATACTACATGAGGTATTTCCCAACGATTAGCTAGGACTGGCCTATTGACAAGTGTAGAAGGCTTTATTCCAGTTTCCTCCCACATATCCATAAGCATCTTAAGCGAGTCACCCCAGGTGATCTGCCAGTTCAGCCATTCTGTTAGTTTTTTGTGTCTTCTTCGTCTTTCACAACTTTGAAAGTCTCCATGTTGGTAGACATATCAATCACAGCCACACGGAAGTCTTTATGAGCAAGCAGCATTTTAGCAGCGTCAATACTGTGTTTGTACATCTTACCCTTGTAGGAAATCTCACCTTCCCAGCCAATCAGGATGGTCTTCGACATGACTTCAATCAAGATTTCGTCAGACTTGGCCTCTGCTGCAGGACCCTTGCTATCAAGCACTGCCCGGTTTTGCTTCACGAGCTTCTGCAGTAACTTGCTGTAGTTCTTATTGCCTTCACGAGCGATACGCCACTTGGTATCGCCACAACCGGGCAATTCGGTCAAGGTACCTTCTTGTTCTTGGGCAGCGTCTACGGCAAAAGCGGAAAACAGGTCGATCATGTGGATTACTCCGTTGGTTGTTGAGACCTGCATTATACGGTTGACCGAACCTCCGCAGAGCAGACTGCGCAGAGAAAATATAACAGTGGCGCTTGGACCTAAGAAACACTCAAGATCGCAGGACCTTGAGGGTTAATCGACGCCCAACAACCAAGCTTGACATCCTCCTCACTCTAAAGGGTGAGGATTCCCTCTGCAGGAAGGCCATGTCCGACCTCGGCTTGCGCCTTATTCAAGACAGGTTCACCGGCTTCCACCTCTGCTGCCTTGGAGATTGCTAACTGAGCGAGACCCTTTGCGCAGATATTGGTTGCGGCGTTGACATCCCGATCGTGGTGCGCTCCACATGAGCACGTCCATGAACGGACATACAACTCTTTGCGGCCTTTCGGCCCCTCAATACTCCCACAAGCCGAGCACTTTTGAGTGCTCCAAGCCTCGTTCACTTCCTCAAAGACGACACCAGCCGCTTGGGCTTTGTATTCCAACATCGTCTTGAACATAGACCAGCCCGCATCAAGTGTGGACTTGGCCATGTTGGTCTTGACCAACTTCGCGCTGGCCACGTTGCCGACAAAGATGGCAGCATTCTCTTTCACCAACTTGGTGGACAGTTTGTGCATCGCATCTTTTCGGCGGTTCGCTATCTTGGCGTGTATTGCCTTGGTGCGCATCTTCTTTCCAGATCGCTGCGCTGTTGCCAGCGCCTGTTCCATTTCACGGAACCAGCGGCTTTTGAGAACCTGACCGTCCGAGCAGGAAGCAGCCTCCTTGAGGCCCAGGTCGATACCCAAGATCGACGTACCGTTGCCATTGGTGGATTCCACCTGCACGACCACGTTCAAGTACCAGCGGCCCCGGCTGTCCTCCGTGATTGACCCTGCACGCAATTCAAATTGTCCCAGACTGTAGCTGTCCCACAAGGAGAGCAGCTTGCCAGCATAGCGAATCTGACCGTTCTTGTAGACCACAGTGCCCTTCTTGAATGGCAGCCAGCCCAAGCTGTACTTGCTGGACTTTGGGTTGCTGACGCGCCAGCGCAGTTTGTGCTTCTTGAACTGCTTACGGCGGGAGGCGTACTCCTCGCAGACCTGCTGCAAGGTCTGGCTCGGAATACTCAGCGCATCTTCACCTTTGGTAGAACCTGCGACCAACTTTTGCAAGTCGTACCCAGACAACCACCGGGGCTTGCTGTTGTACGGGCTGCTGGCCTTGGCTGATACCTCATTGCAGAAGTTGAACACCTGATTAACTTCACGCGCCAATCCGCGAAGCCAAGCTGCGTGCTTGTCTTTAATTCGGAGCTTGAGCGTTTTAGTCTGCATGGGTATTATCATAGCACATCTTCAACTTCACATAATTGGTCTGCAATTATGTGAAGTTAACCAGGAGGAACTTGATCTACTCACTCACGGCGCACGTTACACGACTGCGGCACCCAGACGATCAATGAAGATCAGGCGACGCAAGGTGGGGTCAGTGTTTGCTGCATCAATCAAGGCGGTCAGCGACACATCGACCATCATGTCAGCATCTTTGCCGCCAGCATTCGACTTCCAGGTGCTGATATTTGCCACGGGCACTGTAATCACGTAGGTATTGCCTGCATAATCAGAGCTGTGGAAGATCAACGAAGTGTTGGTATTTGCCTTGAACTTGTTGAACAGGTCTTTGTTGGCAAAGTAAATCTGGGTGGAGGCAGAGCAGTTGATGGTACCAGAACCGATAGCTACAGCACCAAGAGAGCCAATAGCACCCTGGTTACGTAATGCATTATCAAAGTCCAGAGACACACTCTTAACAAATGTACCAGTCACTGGAGAGCCATCAAGCCATACAGAGTTAGTAGCACCAGACACGCCGGAGTGAATATCATACGCAGGAGCAGCAACTGGAGTGCCTGGCAGGTAAGTTGCATCACTCTGGTCAGCGTTCTTGCCCATGAAGTCAAACGACAAGGTGGATAGTGCCCCAGACTGGATGCTAATGTTCATCTTGCTAGGTGTTTGACCACGGAACACTGTATGCACGTCAATGTCAAAGTTCTCACGCTCGATAGAGAACGAGGTCTGGGTATTGCCGTGGGTCAGGCGGCTGGACTGAATCTGGATAGACTCAGCGGTGCTGGCTGCAGCAGGTGTGTTGGTATCCAGGGTGATGATAGTGGTTGTTGGTGCAGTCACAGACGACACGCGCAGAATCTTGCCGTTGTTTGCACCAGCGCTGGAGACTCGGAACCATTGACCCTTCTTCAGCAAGGTGAAGGCATTGCTGCCCGTAGTGGCTGCAGAGGCCGTGATGGTGGTCGCGGTGATGGTAGAAGTTGCGGTAGCAGCGCCAACGCCAGCCGTACCAAACACGCTCCAGGTGGACTGCAGCGCAGACTCCATGAAATCATCTGGACCGTTGTAATGCATTTCCATCTGCAAGCCGCCGCTGGTGCTGGCATCGACAGGCACCATGCTGGACACGCCACGCGAAGCGTTGATCTCTTTGCTTGACTCTTTGCTGATCGCAAAGTCAAGACTTTCTCCAGTTACTCGAACTTCTTTGGAGTTTCCGGTTACGGGGGTGACACCAAAGGTTGCTTCCTTGATGTAACGAACTACGATAGAACTGGATGATGCAAGTGCCATGATTGATTGCTCCGGTTAGTGGGACTTTGCAGCAGTCTAAGACGATGCACACGACTGCTACCTTACACTTCAGGTTAATGGGTTATGAAATGTTACACTTCTTTCGTTAGGCAGCGGGCCTGAAGAAGTAGTTGTACCAAGTTGTTGACTGGTAGTTAGGTCCAAGCCTGTCAATAAACAGCAACTTCTGCTGTGACACATCAGTAGTAGTTGAGTCAAGCAGTGCTGTACATTGCAGGTCTACCAGCATATCGTTGTCTTTTCCTCCTGCATTCGACTTCCACGAGGCTATATTGAGTGCTGGGAATGTAAAGATGTAACCATTACCTTGATCATCAAGTGACCTAAACGCTACTGAGCTACGTCCATTAGACCTAAATGAGTTAAACAGTGCTTTATCTGCAAAGTAGACCTGCATGTTTACAGTACAGCTAATCGTACCACTGCCGATTGCAACAGATTCAAGATAGCCTACAGCATTTTGGGCACGCAGAGCATTGTCAAAATCTACACTTATAGACTTAACATAAGTATTTGTTGTTGGTGCTTCATTGAACCAGATAGCATTCTCTTCACCTAGCACACCTGAGTGAATGTCAAAGGTAGCTGCGTCTGCCACCGGGTCTGGTAAACTTGTTACTTCAGTCTGCTCTGCAGACTTACCAACAAAGTCAAAGCCAAGTGTAGTAATCTGTGACGACTCGACCTTCAACGAAAGCTTACTAGGTGTCTGTCCAGTGAATAGTGTGAAAACACCAATGTCCGGGCTGATTCGCTCAATAGAGAATGACGACTGCAGCGTGCCATGAGTCAAGCGGCTTGATTCAATTTGCACAGACTCTGCAAGATTTGGTGCTGCAGGTGTGTTAGGGTCGAGTGTCAGAACACTCGCCGTAGGCAGGCTAACCTTGCTGACCCGCAAGATTTTTCCGTTATTCGGCCCTGCGCTGACAAGCCTAAACCATTGTCCAGGTTTCAGTACAGAGAAGTTGCTGGAGCCACTTGTCGGCACTGCCGCTGTGATAGTTGTGGCCGTAACATTAACCAACGTAGCCTCACCCAAGCCTCCTGAGCCGAAACCTACCCAGTTGTCCTGCAGGGTTGAAGCCAGAAGCATATCAGGGCCTCGGTAGTGCATCTCCATCTGGATGCCACCTGAAGTACCCGCAGACAGAGACACTGCGCTTGAAGACCCGCGTGTCGTGCTGAGTTCTTTGCTAGACTCTTTGTTTATTGCGTAGTCCAGACTCTCACCAGTAACCCGTATTTTGACAGGATTACCAAGTTGTGAGACTGCACCGAAAGTCTGCTCTCTATGAAGTACAAGTTCCGTGCTTGAAGATGAAGCGAATGTCATTTTATATTCCTAGTTACGCTGGTTGATCTGACCAAAACGGTACAAGCATCGCTACGTAAACCCAACCGAGGTGGGTCTTGTCTCCACCAGGTGTGGACATAAACGTGCGTACCTTACCAAATGAATTCCTGTGAAGACCTTTATAGAAGTGCTCTAAAAGCTTATTGGCCTTTGACTTTCCACTACCTTCAGGAACACAGGCAAGCAATGTGATCACACCACGAAACCTATGATCAGAGTGCTGTGTAAGTGAAGCCTGTTCAGCTTCCATCACGTCAACTGACACCTGAAGGTATGGGTCACGCTGAGTTGTGTAGTCAACCACATCTCTATTGTCGTACTCAATAACCAGCGAGTAACCACCTGCGAAAGAAGCTTTCAGTTGTTCAACCTTAGTGACAACATCTACTCTTATATTCTCTATGCTCATATTGTCACCTTATGAAAGAATACTTTGACTGAAGGTATGCTATAACACCAGAGTTACCTGGGATTACATTTACCTTACGTAACTTTACGGTACCAGCTTCTATCATATCAGCCACAGGTGCGTGGTTGACGAGTCGAATCTTAGTGTTCCACTGTATCTTTCCAAGTCGCTTGGCATTGACAACTTCCCAGTTCTTCTTTACTATTTCTGGGTCACCCTGCTCACGGACTCTCCAAGGTTTTGCAAGGTTCTGCCAAGGTTCGACCTTGTAGTCTGTCAAGTACGAGGTACGTCCTGATGTGCTGGTTTCTACCTGCCAGTTATAGGCGTAATTACCAGACCACATAGGAGATGTAAGTGTCGCAGACTTCAGTACTTGACGTACCTTATAACGAATAAAGTCTACTGCTTTTTTCTTTACAAGTCGTCTCTGTCCTTCTGTTTTTGCAGAAAAGGCATTGATATTCTTCGCACCTATAAGCCCCATCATGACCTCCGAATATGATGAGCCCAGGCGTCATGTTCCTGCTGGTGACCCAGCACACGCCACATCACGGAGTCGAATAAAACCTCTGTGCCAATTTCAATGCTTTGCGTCGTTACAAGAGTCTGATCACCGGCATTGAATTTAGGGTCGGTCTGTGTGTGATACCTGTAGAACTTGCTAGGCTCAAGTGTGACCGCTGGCAAGGTTGTGACCGTGCCGGTGTATCTGTCTGTGATGGGGTCATAGCTTGACGCCGCCTGGAATGCCACAGGTGTTGACTGCATATCGAGCTGGTCGCACTGAGCCAGGATGAACCCTCCAGACTCTCGGTGAAACCCTCGGATGCGGTAAAGGTCAGTTCCTCTGCGAATGAATTTTCCTGCCACAATGGGTTCGTTGATAGCTACAAATACATCCCAGAATGGGTCATATTCTGTATCTGACACGGTATTTACTGTGTCTTTAAGATACTCTACTGCTGCGTGTAACTGCAACCCAACTGCAGAAGTCAATAACTGACTAGGAGTCAGCAATTCAAGCAGACCTACAGACTTTTTCATCCAGTAGGCTGTTCTGATCGACCTGTTAAATATGCCGTCGGTGTTTCCATCACCAACAATCCAGGTCTCATCAAAGAAGCTGATAGCTCTACGAGCCGGAATAACTGTGCCAGGCTTCACTGATAGCGTTCGCTTTTTGGCTACGCTGCCATCAGGACTTGACTCTTCAAAACTTGAAAACTGACCTTTAAATACAAACGTAGCTGCATAAGCATCATTTATGCTTATGTCATCAAAGTGGTTGGCTACGTCGAACAGTTCAGGCATCTCATACACCAGTGATAGGGTTTACTGCAAGTCCTGCCGCACGGACTGAGCTAAACGTTGCTGTTGGTGTGTTGACTATAACTGCCGGATACATCGAAGCATAGGTAGCCGACAGTCTGAATTTCAGGCTGTTGAGGGCCGCATCCACCCCATCTCTCAAGTCGTTGAATACGTCAGCTTGCCGCTGAAACTCAGCCCTACCGTCAGACAGTTGTTTGACAGCAAACAGTGGGAGTGACGTGAGAAGCTCTTTTGCGATTTTATATGGAACATAGAGCTTCACAAGGTCTACAAACCGCTGTTGCTGACTCGTCTTGACCGGCAGGGCTGAGACAGTGGAAAACTCAGTTGGCAGGTTCTTGTGAATGTCCTCCAGACCCAGTGTAGCTAAGGTCCCGTACATACTGAGGGCAAGTGTTTCGTCTGTCAGTTCTGTGGAGCTGACACCGAGAACAGCACGGATTTCTTGAGGGGTGGTGTAGTCTGAAAGGGCCATAGGGAGGGATTATGGCTGCGGTGGGCTTGGGGTTAGCTGAGCCTTTTTATTTTTTGGGGAGTGGTAGTTTTTCATGCTATACTACCTGTATGAAAACTACCTACCGCCCCATCTCCGTCCGAATCCCTCTTGAACTTCACGCCCAGCTTCTGGCTGAGGCTGAAAGAGATTCTCGTCCAATAAGCACTGTGTTACTGCTTGCGCTCAAGCAGTATTTGGCTGAGAAGCAGAAGGGTGGGGTATGAATCTAGACTTTGACGGTAGAGTTTTCTTGACAGAAGCCGAACATCAGACATACCTACGGCGTATGCCTGTTAGGTTCACAAAGTTCGATAGGTCGCAGAACTGTTGTATTTGTGGTTTACCTGGCACACCTGAAAACCCAATTCAGGCTGCGCATGTAATAGGCTTCAACTACGGTGTTAAGTTATTGAGGCTGACACCTGACTACCTAGACAGCCCTGAAAATCTGAAGCCTGTGCATAGGTCAACATGCAACAAGTCTGTCGAACTTTCGATTGAAGCCGCGATAGAGCTTGTCAAAAACCTCACTTGACTTTCTTCGGAGTACTTTCTGACTGTTGTGCTGTCTTCTGCTCTTCCTGCTTTACCAGCGTAACCTGTCCAGCTATCCAAGGATTACTGTCAACCTTCACAAGTGAGCCAGGTTGGTAAACGTGACCTGAAATAGGGTCATGTATAGGATACACACTGGTGCAAAGGTATACAGAGCCTGTTTTGTCAATTACTTGCATGTTAAGTCCTTAAAAGAAGAAAAGGGGCCTAGGCCCCTTTTCTATTTGCTAAGCCTTGATTAGGCAATAGTCAGTACATCAAATGCACGCAGGTCTGTATCACCAGTCCTACGGTAGACAGCCTCCGACCAATCCCAACGCATTGCAGTGCTTCGACGGAGAGCGAATGCTTCAGTAGCGCTGTATGCTGCTGAGGTATTGGTCACCTTGGTAACTGCCTTGCTAGCGTCTAAGGCCCACACAGTACTGGCAGGAATTGGGCCACCGTCTGCAGCAGAGTCAACAATCATGAACTTCACATTGTTGCCAAAGCCGATTTGAGCCATATTGGCTGCAACAGCCTGTGGGTCAATACGAGACAGGGTTGGGTCGTAGTTGTTGGAGCCTGGGCGACCAGTGCGACCTTCGACCTTCAAGTAAGTGTCAATGTCCATAGCCACGTGGGTGATGCCACGGTACTTGCGGTTGCGAGCCAGGAACTTCACCCAAGCTTTATGGGTCAGCACTCCACCAGTGGCAGCGGAGTCCAAGGACGTAGAAGTCACAGCAGGAATTGCGCCAACCACCAAGTCATTGTCACCGCTAAACAAAGCGCTCAGGTAGGTGTACACGCGCTGGTCGCGTTCAACTTCCACATAACGAGCGATAGACATTGCTACCGTGTCAATGGTCAAAGACCGTTGGGCTTTGTCGCTGAATTCGATACCCATGCTGAAGGTGGGCAGCGAACGGATGCGCTCTGCAGTACTCAAACGCAACATCGAACCAGGCTCAGAGAACTCAGTTGTACGTTGTGCTTTTGCCTGCTCAGGGCCACCAACTGTTTGATAAGAAATAACCGGCTGAATGAAGTTGTCACCGTCAATCGAGATGACTTGCGACACCATCTGGTTGAACGTAACCTCATCGGTAACCCGATCTTTTGCAATCAAGTCTTCAACCATGTCGATCAAAGCCACAGGAGCCAAGCTTCGGGCAGCGGAACCGAATGGGCTACCTTTGGTATTGGAGTTGGTCACGCCAGCAGCCATCATACCAGCCTTGCCGTCCAGAATGTCAGCCATCGTAGCGGCACGGATACCGAAGTCGTTGGCACCAGGCAGCACCAAGCCTTCAGAAGCGCACAGTTGCTTGAAAGCAGAGCCATGCTTGGTATCAGCGTTGGCATACTGACGGTTCAGGTATGTCGAAACAGGCATACCAGCGTCAAGAGCTGCTTTGTGGATTTCGGGGCCAATCTCAACGTGTTGAGCGTTGCCGGAGTTGTCAATGAAAAATGCCATGATTAGGCTCCTATTACAGTTCTTCGATCACGATGGTAGTACCGACAGCGCCGGTACCGGCTTGACCCAAGCTGACCACTCGCCATGCGAATGCGCCGTAAGTCTGGGAGGTAGCTTTGCAAACCTTGGGGTAAGCAGTCAGTGCGGTGCCCTTGGCGGTCACGCTACCGGCAACCACATAGTCACCCACAGCGATAGAACCTACACCGGGGGTTGCCTGCAGACCATCTGCGGTTGCAAACACCTTGCCGTCAGCAACAATCGAGCCCACAGAATAACCGTTGGAAGTTGCGCTTTCGACGCTGACAACCAAGGCTTCAATGGGGTTGCCTACAGTAGCCAAGTCGTATCGTGACTCGCCCACCAACTTGACAATCTTGCCTTCGTCAACGTCGCTATAACGATCACCGACTGCATTGCCAGCGCCGAGTCGCACTGCAGTGGTCTTGCCCAGTGGCAAGGTGGGGACAATGAAATGATTAGCTGCCATTTTGGATGCTCCTTATTTGGCGGTGGACCTGAGAACTGCTGCGAACATGGGATTCACAATCGCTTTTGGCTTTTGTGTCTCTTCAGGTGTGGAGGCAGCGACTCCACCCACCTTGAACTTTTCTTTGAACAGTGCCGCCAAGCGGCTGTGCTCTGCCAGTACTTCTGCAGGTTGCATAGCGGCAACTGCGTCAGCCTTTACACCGAAATGTAGACCCATAGTCTTCACGGATGCTCGTGCAATTTCAGTAAATGCAGCCAAGTACTCGGCATTGACTTCTTTTTCAGCCAACTCAGCCTTCAAGCTGGAGACTTCAGCAGAAGCTGCCAACAACTTGTCAAGCAAAACAGAAGTAGTGTCCGCAGAAGCGCTGGCTTCTGGTGCCGCAGGATTGGTATCAGCAGTTGGTTTGTCAGCGGCAGGCTCGCCTGCTTCAGGCTGCTCGGGTTGTTCTGAGGAGGCATTCGTGGCTTCAGGTTCAAGCATAACACCAGCAGCCATTGCAGCCAGTTGCTCTTGAGTCAGGGGTTTTAGCATGTCTGTTCCTTGTGGGTTTTCTGCGTCTTTCGATGCAGTTGCCTGATTATGTACGTCAGAAACCACAGGTGTGCCGGACGATGCTTGAACATTCAATGAATTGGGAGTCTCTGCACGAGGCCCAGGGCGTTTTGCTGGCTTCGCTTCTGCACCAAGTTTTGCAGCCTTGGCAAATGCATCTTCATAAGTTCCAACCTTGTCCACAAGTCCTGCAGCCACTGCAGCTTTTCCGAGGAACTCTTTACCTTGACCAAACTTGGCGTCAGCCATCGTCACAGAGACTCCGCGAGACTCTGCAACGTGCTTGATAAACACATCATACAGCTCCGCAGCTTGTGCTTCCATATTAGACTTGGCTTTATCTGATAGAGGTTCGTATGGGGAAGCAAGTGCTTTCTCTGCACCCGCACGAATCACAGTGGCTTTGATACCCATGTCAGCAAGTTGTTTACTACGCTCCATGTGAACCATAATGATACCAATAGACCCTACAATTGCTGTCTCAGATGTAAACACGTAAGAACCTGAAATTCCAGTCCAAACTGCAGCACTTCCCATCACTGAGCCAGTGTAGGTTACAACAGGCTTCACTTTATTAACACGTGCAATTAACTGTGCAGTCTCATGAACACCAGCTACGTGACCACCACCAGAACTTACATCAAGCAAAATTGCACTGACGTTTGGATTTGACACCGCGAGCGCAAGTGCATTGCGAATATCGTCGTATCCGGTGACTCCGTAATAGATGCCATAGCCTGCTGTACCGTTGATAAGACTTCCATTGATTCGGATAGCGGCTACTCCATCTTGAATATCAAGAATTTGACGCATAACGTCTTCGGAGTAATTACCAGCAGCCTGAAACTTGCTATCGGCTAGCATTAAAGTACGAGCCTCTACTGCAGACTCATATGTAGCTTGTGTACCAAGCCAGAGTTGTGTTTGTTCAATTTTCATTCAGTAGCTCCAGCAGCATCGCCGCAAGTTCCTCGTCTGACAGGTCGGTCTTTCCAGTTGCTTCGATCTTAGCAGACAGCAACTCAAGTTCTGCTGGTGACAGTGGGGTGAAGGCTGCAGCCCGTACTTGAACTTCCGCTGTTTTGGCCGTGAGGCTATCATTTGCAAGTTGGACACTGCTGGACGCCTTCGGCTGCAGCAGGTAAGACTCTATCTGCAGCGTGTCTGTGTCAAGTGTCCATTTCAGTGGCCTGATCGGGTCACTGAGTTCTTTTCTGAAGAATGGATTTAATGGATATGTGCCTGCTGGAGCTACAACTTCTGCTTCACAAAGACAGACAAGGCCTTGAACAGCTAACGTAGACGGACAATAACCTACACCTTGTACAGCGATTGTCTGAGGCCCACATAAATCCTCTTGCACAGAAACTTCAGCTTCAGACATAGGTAAAAACCCTTGCAATGCAATTGCAAGGGTTCCTATGCCAGTGACTAGAGCTTGTGTGGTAAGCTGTAACATTACACCGCAGATACTGTAGTGACGGCTGAAGTACCAGTCCCTATCGTAGAGATTGTTTGAGTTACACTGCCTGCAACTCTGCTTGTCGCAGATACCACAAGATCAGCACCTACACCGTGAATAAGTCCAACCTTAGTCAATGTTGCTAGTTCAGCAAGCAACTCTGTACGAACTGCTAAAGCTATGTCTTGTGCTGTCGGTACGGTAGCTGAACCCTTGTCAACTATCATTACCTGCAATGGTTGCTGATAGCTAAGTTGAACAGTGAAACCACCGAGTGTAGGTAGAAATGGATTTCCACCACCTTCTACTAGCAGAACGCCTTCGGTGACGTTTAGGTTGTGGTCTTCTTCACGTGGTCGGATACGCCAGCCATTTTGCAGGTAAGCGTAAAAGGGCACAGAAGTGCCCTGCACTGGGTCAATAATATCCCCGCCTAGCAGTCTGAACGCCAGCAGGTACTTGCTGTTGTCACTCAAGGCGTGCCAACGTACCCATTCGCTCCAAGCATCTCGGACGCTCAGGGTATCCCTGCCGTCCAAGATGATTAGCTTGGCGGCACCGTCGAAAGTCAGTGCCATAGTCAGTCCTTATTGGTATGCGCGGTCTGTCTCCGCAATCAGCGCGATTGAGATTCCTTTTGCGCGGCTGATTGTACCGCCAAACAACACAGGTTTTGCAAACCCAGGCCGTCCAGCAATCACGATGACTTCTGCATCAGTACCTGGTGTGCGACCACCTTGGGTGTTGCTATCATAGGCAAAAGTGAATGAAGTGGAAGCGGTGGTCAAGGTTCCTTGGATGGGGTTTCCAAGCGAGTCTTCTACAGTAATCGCGCCGGATTCACCGAAGTCGTTAGTAAGGCCTGGTGCAGTTGCATAGAACATACGGTAATAACCACCAACCAGTGTTGAGTTAGCCGTAATATAACCGCCGCTGGTGTAGGGGTAACTACGCCCAACGTTGTTCTGGTCAGTGAATGTTACTCGGTTAGAGTCATTTCCATCAAGGTTGTCAATAAAGACACCTTGTGCTGTGATCAAAGTTTCACCTTCAAACCGCAGCAACAGGCCTGCGGTTTTGCCTATAACAGTTCCAGTACCGCTGTCAATGTCAGCATTCTTACGCAGCATGTACTGAATCTTGGCGTAGATTTGCTCTGCGGAGGCACCGTTACCATCAATAATCACGCGAAATGGGTAAGAACCAGCCCCGACTGTACGGTTTTGGTTTGTGGTGTAATACGTTACAGTGATACCGCTGTAGGGTGCGTTTGCCATTGCAGCATCAGCAGTCGTCTTGTTTGACCCAAGCAAGTTAGTGATCTTGAAGTCCTGCTGGTTTGCAAGCAACAAGTTAACCTTGAATGCGCCGGTGCCGGTTTCACCGGTGTCTGACAGGGTGGAGTCGTCATAGGTGTAGCCGTACTCACGCAAGTAGCCTTTCAAGTACAGGCGTGTATCGAATCCACCGTTGTTGGCGTCACCAAACACCTGAATACCTTGGTTTGCTGCATCCGTGAATGTGAAGTCTATGGCTGGGCCACCAGCAACCTTTTGATAATACTCTTGAGCACCACTATTGACTTCACCCAGGGAAACAGCACCAACGTACACGCTGTTCAGGGTTCCGGTATCGGTAAATGCAGGTAGAGGTGCAGTTGCACTCCACTCCTCCCAGCCGCCGTCGCGGAGCATGTTGCGGGTAGTGTCGTTCTTTGGTTTCCACGAGTTGTACTTACGGCCATCCGTGCCGAATTGCCACTGACCAGACTTGGCGTCCAGCGCATAAATGGGGAATGGGCTGTCCTGATATGGTGCGGTTGTCCACAAGTCAACCAGCTTTGAGTACAGTGCTTGAATTGTTACACCATCCTTGGCAACTAGGTTGCCAGTTGCAATGAGTTCAAATTCGCGGGACACTTCGTTAATAACCAGCTCTGTACCGACGTTGAGCAAGGTCTTTGACGTGATTTTTGCCATTTAGATTCTCCAGTTAAGCAAATGAAAAGTTGCGGTCAACCCGCTGTGTGATCGGTAGTGATACAGGCTCACCCGTAAGTACGTAGTCCCTGATATATACAGGTTCATACCCTGATAGGTAAACAGCAATGTCGATGGCCTGAATAACAGAATACGAGTAGGTATAGCTTGTGCTACCTATAGCGTTTCCTGTGTCAAGTACAGTCGTAGTCCCTGCAAGCAGCACCACAATATCTGACCCTGGTACGATACCGTCGAGTATAAGTCCTACACCCTCGATAGGGTAAATCGCAGCATTCTGTAGAGCAAGCGTGGTGGTACCGTCCACTCGCAGTGAGTCGATTCTGTTTGTGGTGCTGGTCACTGTGCAGGTAATGCGTAGCTTCAACCCAAGTCCGACCACTGGGTCAATGCCTGTTTCTGCAGCAAGGTTGGCGTTACTCAGGGTTTTCCACGCACCGATCCCGCTACCGTCTTTGTCAAGTTTGTATTCGTAGGTGTGATTTGCTGTGTTGGAGCCAGTCACTGCAAATGAGGTCAAACCATTCCAACCCAAGATTTTCCAAGGCCACGTCCACTCTATTTGGTCACCAGCGTTAAAGAACACTGCACGACCTGCCCCAGTGAACTTCGGTGAACCCCCTGTAATCGTATAAGCTGATATGTTTGCTTCAGTCTTCTCAACAAGAATCAGCGCTGCACGTGTTGTGGTATCACCTGTAAATCCATCCCACATAGCACTACCATATACTGCTGAATAACTGCTAGGCACACCACCACTGTTGAACCTATTTCCATGAACAATAGAATCACCTTGCTGTGGTCCAATTGTTTTGGATGCGTCAGCTTGATAGTTATTTACACTAAGAAACCTCTTAGTGGTATTAGTGCCACCATGAATACCTTGACGCAGAGCTGTTGTCCAATTGCGCTGGACTGTGATCTTATCATTGTTACCTGCATCATCCCAAATGTATCCCATCAAGTTGACTGTACCTGCATTGAAAGGCGCTGCCGCAGTTCCACAGTTACGCAGGTTAACCTTCTTGCTTGTGTTACTCATCATAATGGCAAGGTAAGGATGACAGTTTGCCACACCAGGCCAGTTCTCTACGTTTTCAACAGTCACACCCACACACTGACCGACTGTTTCTATTGCTCTACTTTGAGCTATTGTAGTAGTCGTACCTATACAATTGTCTGCGTAAACAAGTTTTGATACAACTAGGTTTTCTGCAGCCTGTATAAGTAGGCGCTTTGTGAAGCTCTCAGCCAGCGAAATTGTCGTAGTACCACACGTATTGTAGTATAGCCATCCGCTTACAGCAGACGCTTCTCCAACAGAACCACCGCGAAGTCGGCCAATAGACCAACCTCCGTACAGGTTTACAAGGATTGCTGCATACGTGCTTGTTGATGCTGCTGAGGCTCTAAGCCATGACATATAACCTATAGTACCACCACTGTATGACTGCTGTATTACAATGGCGTTTGAGGTAAATTCTGTAGCCGAAGTTGACAAGCCTGCATGCAGGCAGTCAATATCAACTTTGGTGGCACTCTCACCTATCAAGATCGAATCACAGACATGTACATCTCTAATGTATACACTGTATGGTTGTAGAATGTTCCAATACCAAGCTCCTGTTACTTTCTGCAAATCGCAAATACCGGCGTTGGTGTAGGCTGATTCGTACCTGTTGCCTATTGTCCGATTTGGTTCTACGTTTATAACCCTATTCGTAGATGTGCAGTTCTGCAAAATAATAGATGGAATCCTAACTTTACAGCCTGAAACAGGCACATAGCCACATGTAGAGGCATCTGCCCCCTTACCAAAGTAAACAAGTCCAGTTGACGAAATGTAAACAAAGCTGGAACGAGTATCAGAGCTACTATTTACCGATGTGTGTCTAGTACCTGCGTTAGGGAAGAACTGGTAAGTATTAGAACCCGGAGCAGTTTCAACGTCAACCCCAGGGTACCATGTACCTACGTCTGCAGTGAAGTGTGGCAATTGTAGGGTCTGGCCGATGGTCCCGTTCGTCGTGCCAACGTCAATCCAGTCTCCACGCATCTGCATGGTACCAAGCCGAGAATGTGAGTGCAGGCCGATCTCTTGCCCAACAAGAACAATCCAACCTTGGAAGACCGTCGGATTAGATACACCTGCATTGATGCCTGTCAGAGGCCCAGTGGTAAAGCCTGTTGTAGTAACGCGCACTTTCATAAAGCCTGTCGAAGGCATGCCAGCGCCTGCTGCGTAGACAGTACCGCCTGTTTTTGTGGACATAACACACAACAAGACTGCAGACGCACCTCCCTGCGTGATGACAGTCCCATAGGCAGGCACAGAGCCGGAACCTCCACTGAACTCCAGGATTTTCGTGTTCTCTGTCGTGACTTGCCAGCGCCCACCTGTTGCAGAGTCAACAGTTAGGTTTCCAATGGGGCCTGTGGACTCCGTTGCATTTGGTGCATAGCGGCTATCACAGTCCGTTATTAACGTACCACCATTAATGTTATACGTATCTCCACCTGTCTTGCCTATCAGTTCAGAGATGTACTGTGAGGTTGTTATTGTGAAAGTTGCCATTTAACAACCTCAGATCAAGCCAACCACAGGTTCTTAGGGCATGGGCCAGTCACGCATTTTGAGCGCACAGGACAATTACAAGCCCCGCAGACCTTCACATCCCAACCAAGTACAGAGCGGTTTTTGGCATATTGGCAGACATTGCACACTTCCATCCTAGCTTTGTAGATTGGTGTGTTAGGCAAAGAGATTTGTGGCAGTGTGATCATGTTCTGGTCCAAAAATGAAAAATGGCGCTTACGCGCCATTATCTTAACCTGAGTCAGTCGAAGTAGGCAAGTTTTGGGTTTCTTGCCTACTCCACTTACACTTTTGGTGTAATGGGACTAACTCAAAGATCAAGCACCTGCCAAGCCAGCAGAGATGCCGGTGCGGAAGCGGGCCACCAAGGCGGTGCAATCCAGAGCCTCAACACCAGCTTTGAAAGCTTCCAAGTCGTTAAGGCGGTTGCCGTGACCCTGGTGACGACCATTCTCGCGCTCGTCCAGGGCGCTGACTGCGGTTTGCAGAGCGCTGACTGCAGTGGCAGTGCCTTGAGCAGTAGTCAGAGCAGCAGCAGCATCTGCAGCAGCGGCAGCAGCAGCGGCAACCACACCAGCCAGTTGACCCGACAGGGTGGCGACTTGGCCTTGCAGGGTGGCGATCTGAGCAGCTTGAGCAGCGTCGGTACCGCTCAGGTTAGTCAGACTGGTTTCCAGGGCGGTGATCTGCGCAGCGATGGCAGCACAATCACAACCTTGGCCGGTACTGATCGACACGGTTGCCAGTTGCTGGCTCAGGGTGTCAACTTGGGCAGACAGGGTGTTGATGCTGGCTTGCAGGGCATCGTCGGCTTCTTGACGAGCAACGACTTCAGCAGCCAAACCAGCTTGCACTTGACCCAGCAAGGTTTGCAGGGTAGCAACAACGGTGCTGTTCTCCAGAGCATCCAGACGGTTGCCGAGGGCAATCAACTGGGTGATGATGTTTTGGCCGGTCTGGAAGCCTGCGGTGCTGGGGTCGGAATCCAACAGTGCTTGCAAAGCAGCAACAGCGGAGTTGATTGCTTGCAGGTCTACGTTGGGCATACCCAACAGGTTATTGATCTCGGTCTTGATCGCTTCGCCAGTGGCTGCGCCAATACCGTCCAACAAGCATTCAAGGGTTTGATTCAGGGTGGTCATGAGAGAGTATCCTTACGGGAGGGTTTTCTGCGGAATTGCAGTCTTTTAACTACTGTGAGTTATTTAGTGGAGCCTAGTAGTCTATGCACTACAGCAAGTTATTCGGCTGAGGTTGAGTTGCAGGTGGCTCAATACAAGTTCCACCACTCAACAACTCCGTCAGCGCCTGCAATCTGGCTGTATGCATCGCCATTTCCTGCGCCACAAGGCACCGGACAAGGTTCCCCACCTCGCGCCCGATGCCGTCAAAGGCACACTGCAATTCGTCTGACTGGCTCATACTGCAATTTTAGCCAATGGGTTTGGAATCGGAAGGGCAAACTCGGCGTTGGTGGACGAGACTGTTTTGCCAAAGTCAGAGATGTGTAGCACCTCAAGTGTTTTCGCACAGTAGATCACTGCACAGCGAGCTGAAACCGTCGCTGTTTTCCAGGCCACAGACGGCACGTCAGGAAACCCTATGTTGACGGTGCGGCTTGTATAAGACGCTGTAGGTGACCCAAGTGAGCGGTTCTTGTAACCTACACCCTTCGACTCATTTTCAGGGTCAAAGATTTCTTGGTCTTTAGGAATAGCCTTATACAAGGCTATCCTGTACTCAGAAAATCCTGCATTTAGGACTGATGCCAAGTGGCATGGCTTAATCATGGCTTTCCTCCATAACCTCCATGTGACTCACACGCCCTTCTTCATCTCGCACGATCTTCACTCGCTTATTCGGCGCTTTCTTTTCCTGCTCCATCTGTAGAGAAATAGTTACAGGCTGAGCCTCTACCGACACCTGCACAGGCTTCTGAGCCTGTTGACTCATTGCATAAGCCATATCAGACAAGACGCTGGCATTGCGCTCCGCTGCTGAAATCGCTGCGTTCGCTGTGCTTGCTGCTGAAGCAAGGTTTGAGGCATGCGCTTCTGCAAGTTTTGCTGACTGTGCAGCGAATGCCGTTTCAATCTCTGCACCGGCATTTCCACCATTGGAGGACTTGGCGTTTTTGGGTGTCTTTGGAGTCGATGACTGCTCTACCGCGCTCGTATTTGATGTGGGATTCTGGATGTTTGCAGAACCAGCCTTGAACCCAGTGCCTGACAATGGTTTCATCCCAGGCGGTGGCAAGTTCCCTGTCAACTGGACACATGCCTCAGCATCCGTCAGCAAGCCAAGGCTCAGCAGCTCAAGAATGCGCGACTGCTCCATTGCCTTGAACGCTTCCAACTCTTTTTCAGGCCGTAGGTCAAGACTCTCATACTTGAACTCAACATAACCATCAACACCCATAAGGCGAACAGCCACTGTAAACGCACGACTATAAATTTCATTCAGCTTCACACGCAAGATGTTCGCCTGTTTCAGGTAAAGCACAGCCTCGGTTGAACTTGCGTTAGAGCTGGCCCCATGTCCAAGTACAACAGGCAGTGTCTTTGCTCCTGACGATAACTTTGCATTGAGTGCATCTTGAATCTTTGTTATGATCGAGCCTGGGTCTTTGCCACCGTCAATATAGGAGTATGTGATACTGTCATAAGACACAAGTGCATCTTCAGGCCCTAGACTGTTAATCGTAGACTCTACCTCTTCGATCAAGGCTTGCTTATATGCAGCAAACTTCTCTGCGTCCGACAAAATCTCAGGCGGCACGAACCTCTTGACCTTCTCGCTGTCAATTGTCGCCGTGAGACGAGGCAAAACCGCCCGCTTCAAGGCTTTCCGCACGTCATTGTTAAAGTCTATGTCCGACAGCACTGGCTGGAGAGCTGCCTCAAGTGGAGACGCAGAGTACGCCTCTAGCAAGTCTTGATCAAGTGATGTGTAGATAAATGTGGGTGTGTCAAGGTCTATTTCATGCCCACCTACAAGTTGTACGAATCTTGTGGTATTTCCATCTTCGTAGGCCTTCAGTGTGGATACTGCTATGGGGTTGAAGCTTGCTGGAATTCTTGCCTTGTCAAGTGCAACCTCTAAGGCACAAGCGCCTTCAACCAGAATCTCATAGGCAAGTTGTTCAGACAGCGACTGAATTGTCATCTGGGCACCGTAAGAACCGTCCACATTCCCCAGGAATGTGAGGCGTCGTAGCAATTCTTGTGCCAGGGAAGTTGCCGCCGGGTCGATTTGCCCATCCAGGTCTCTAGCGATTAAGGTATAGCGTTCTGGAATGCCAGTCCGCAAGAGGGAGGAAATGGCCGAGGCAAGCTCTGGAGACACTTTGGAGAGTAGGCGAATCTGCTGCTTCGTCTTGCTGAGGTTGCGTGTTGCAGCCACCCGCTCAAGTGACGCACCACTCCGCTCTGTCTCACGAAGGGCAGACTTTGACGCCGTTGTGTTTTTCCTGTAACCAGGCAGCGACTGCGGCGCATTGGGCGCTTTCGGCAGTGGAGGCGGCGCAAGTGTGGAGGCACTTGGCTGTGCGCCGAAAGCGGATTTGAGTGTGTCTAAGAATTTCATGGAGCTTCTGACCCTTGTATAGGCTTTTCACTGCCTGACCGAATTCTAACCCAATTCAGGTTTTACCCTAAAGCTAGACACAAGTTTTAGGAATCCTGTTGCAAGTGTGGGCTCAACCGTTCCGCGCAAAAGTGTGGCTATATACATATACAGTAGTGCCAGCATGTAGTGATCTACTCCGTCGGACTTTATCCAGGTATACACAAGTTCGTCGCCCTTAAATGTTTGCGCTCTTTTCATCGACAGAATGTGTGACTTGAACTTTTTATCCTCGTCATCGTTTTTCTTTGACACTACAATCTTGCGTTTTTTAAATAACTCCATAAGTTCATCAAGTCCTCTGGTTCTATTTATCCTGGCAAGTCTTAGGTTCATCTTGCCTTCCTCCGCGTTGGCCTCTTTCTCTTTAATCGTGAAAAGCTCTATAGACTTTCCTGTATTAAAATCTGCACCGAATGCATTAGGGTCATACTCAGTTATTGCTGAGATTGTCGGTGTATATGGGTAAGCGTCCATTACGCTAACTGCACACCTGTACTGCCTTATAAGTTCAAGTCTGCGTTGAGTGAATCCTGCTACTGGCACTGCTTCTCTATGTGTGACAAGCAGCTCGCCTGCCTGTGTCAACCTACCTATTACTATATGACATAACTGACCCATATCCGCGCCGAAGTACGTAATGTCAGAGCTTTCTAAACTTGTAGATATTAGTGCGCAGTCTACGTCGTCTGCAGTTATCTGCTCATTAGACTCTTCAGCTTCTATACCTAAAACTTGGTTCTTCCACTCAGCCCTTGTCGCAAATTCAGTTGACGTTCTAACAAGGTACGAAGGTTTTAAGACTTCACAACAAGTTATTGGATTCACAAAAAATGTGCTTGCCTCGTAGTTTTCTGTCGGATTTTCGCACACCCACTCAAGTGAACTGCGACTTAACTTTGGGTCTTTTCCGCAAGATGGGCAGCACCAATGAGCTTCTTGCCAACGCACTTTAGTTATGTTGTGCTTGTCCAGTTGGTCAAGTTCTCCTGTATAGCCAGGTATGCGCATGTCAAGGTCATAAGTCGGCAGCCATTTGTGATTACAGTTGCCACAAGTTGCCATGCTGCGGTAACGCCTAGATGCTTCAGCCTCTCTACTTATACCTACACCTCGCATTGTCGGTGTTGAAAACTGCCTTACAATACCAAGTTCGGATGCTTGCAGGCGACTCCTGAACTGCTTCACCACATCAAGGTCACAACGGTCAAGCTCGTCTATCACAAGACAGTCTGCACTGATAGACAAGGCCGCAGTCTCTGACTTTGAGCCTCTGGTAAACAAGAAGTTTGACCCGATTTGCTTTAGTTCCACACTATCTACGTTTGAATTTAGCAAGGCTCTAAGTCTGGGTGACGCCTGTATCATCGGGTTTACTTTGGTAGTTGTCAGCTTTGCTGCGTCACCTGCTGTAGGAAGTGCATATATAGCGTTAAACTTCTTCTGTGTAGCTAGTGCAGCAAGAAAATAAGCTTGTGTGCTTACGCTTAGTCCGATCTGAGCGCACTTGACTGTGTTTACAACTCGGCTTGTGTTATTTACAACATCCGACTGGAACTTATACTTTCCGCTCATGTTCATCAGCTTTCCGTCTAGATAGATGTTTTTTTCTATCCAAGTTGAGAGGTTGCTTAGGCTGTAAACGTCTCTTGCGCCGTCGGAGACTGCTGCTAGGTGTTTTGTAATGAGGCTCATCTTGTTTATAGGTTTGGAGTCTAGCAAGTTTGTGCAGTATTCTGAAGCGTAAAGCAATATCTATACAAGTTGTGCAGACAAGGCTCTGCCTGTGTACGCTTCTATGAACCGTTCGCGTACCTCTGGAAATTCTTTGAGGGTTTCTATCAAGGCGCTTTCGATCAGTGCAAGTTCTGCAAGGTTGTGCAGGGCGGCTTTCTGCTTGTTGATGGCGGCGATGATTGCGACAATTGAGTTGATTACCTGAGCCTTTTGATTTAATGGCACTGTTTCGTCAAATTTTGCATCCTCAAGAAGCTGTTTCGCAGTGGAGAGTTGGTTCTCAAGCTCATCGTCTAAGGTTAACTGAGGTGCAAGGTTTTGTGATGGTGACGGTGCTACTGGAGGTCTTGTGTAACCTGTGATGAAGGGGTCTACAAAAATGTCGCTCATTTGTTGGTGTCCTGTTGGGGTTTACCAAGGTTTTCCTGTTCGCGCACCTTTTTGACGAAGCGGGCCATTGTTTTGTAGGTTGAGTTAGAGATTTCTGCGGCTTGCCTTGTGGTGTAGGTACCTGCGATTACAAGTTTTGCCAGTTCAAGTTTGTAGAGCTTGCGGGCGGCGATGATGGGTTTCTTGTCTACGACTTCGATCTTGCCGGGGAAGAGGGAGGAGAGGTATCTCTCGTGTACGTCGAGGTCTTTTGCAAGGTCTCGTGTGGTGATGACTCTGTTAAATAGGTTGAGCTTTTGTGCCTCCGTGATGCGGGATGCGACGGAGGTTGGGCGGGTTTTGGTTGGCTGCGGCCAGTGGGTGGGGTAGGGTTGCATGGTGAGGTTTTGGTCGGTTTTGGTGATAGTGTAAGGTAAAAGTTTCAAATTTGTGTGCGCTTTCGTGAGGGGGCAGGGACGCGGCGGCGATTTCATATCGCGGTAAAGTGTATACGTCAATAGGTGTTTACCCCTATGTTGTAAACATGCTACATAGACTAGGTGTTTACCCTATTAGGGTTTTCCTATAAACTATTTTTACACCTTACACCTAAAACCCGCTATAATAAAACCCTATAGGCAAGTACATATCGCTGCGCTTACCTGGGTGACAAAATATATTTGTTACCACATGCTCAAAACCTATGTTGTATGACCTATAATGTAGGCTTACAAACAAATACCAGGACCGCGCATACTGGTGTTTGAACTATCATCGCGCAATTAAAGGAGTAAAGCATGTCTTTTCAATTCTCCAAACTTTTCTCAAGCGCCACTGTGGGTGTGGGCTTCGATGCCCATATCTCAGAGCAAGCCATGCGGGGCCGAGTTGCCCACGCCTTTGTGCAGGCCGTGAAAACAGACTACTCGGCTGATGTACCCGTGTCCAAGAAAGAATTCTTGGCATT
>Ga0213917_1000006_pt1 | contig 72206 bp, 111 predicted proteins | sample McNCre117MG_FD_161051 | JGI IMG/M metagenome (GOLD analysis project Ga0213917, IMG submission 161051) | Freshwater microbial communities from McNutts Creek, Athens, Georgia, United States - 1-17 MG | ecosystem: Environmental > Aquatic > Freshwater > Creek | place: USA: Georgia | collected... | reverse complement strand
GTCCATGCCACTCCGGTCTTTGGATTGATGAACCCTTGCTTCTCCAGGGATTTCACGATGCCTTGCTCGGTGATGCCCTGGACGCGCGCGCGCGCAACGATCATGCGCCGCTGTAAGATGATGTCCTTTTGAGAAGAATTTAGCGCCATGATAGTAAGATTTTATTTCCTATCTCCGTGATCCGTTGACTTCCCGAATGATGTAAAAAGTAGCCTACCCCAAACCGCGCGAAAAACAAAGCGGATATTTCGCTTGCCATTCGTCAAACTTTCCTTCAGAATGAGTCCGTGCGTGAGTATCAAAAAAGTCACAAGATCACACGGGATCTCAGCGTGCTCCTGACGCTCCCGGACGGCGAATATATCACAGTTAGTGAGGCGGCCCGGCTCATGCAGATGACGCGGCAAGGCGTGCATCTGGCAATCAACCGGGGCATCCTATCGGCCCGCGTCTTGGGGAAAACCGCCCTTATCACAAAGGGTGATGCTATTTTTTTCAAGCAACACCCGCCGCTTAAGGGGCGCCCGGCGCGCGCGCTTCGCAACATCGCATAAAGACTATATTTTTTGAGAGAAAATAAATTGTTCTTCCCCTGCTATATTGCTTGACAAACGTCAAACTTAAGGCTATATTATCACCATGAGCGCACGAACACAGAAGAACCAGGGGCAGCATTGGATCAGCGACCACAAGCGTCTTTCGATCTATCTCAGGGACGGGCTGGCCTGCTGCTACTGTGGGGCGACGATCGAAGACGGCGCACGCCTGACCCTCGATCATCTCACCCCCCATAGTCTGGGCGGCAGCAATCACGAAGGCAATCTCGTGACGGCATGCCTGAAGTGCAATAGTTCACGCGGCGCCCGTGACTACAAGAAGTTCGCGAAGGCGACGGCCACCTATCTGAATCATGGGATCACGGCCAGCCAGATCCTGACCCACATCCGCCAGACAGTCACCCGCCCCCTGGACGTAGCAGCGGCAAAAGAGATCATTGGCCGCCGCGGGGGGTTCACCGCGGCGCTGCAGAATGCCCGCTAAGAAGGAGAAGGACCATGCTCGCACCCACCACACTGACCCGTATCGCCACCGCAAGCCAAGACCGCGTCCTCCGAGCTATCCAGGCACTAGAGGACGGCTCTCTGACCTGTCAATTGACCTCCGCCCATAACGACAAGATCACCGCTATCATCAGCAGCGCAGGCAAGCCCTACACCGTATTGCTCGCGCCGCACCATACGGAGTGCTCCTGCCCGGATTCACACTACCGCGAGGTGATCTGCAAGCACCAGATCGCCCTGGCGCTCTGGTGTGAGAAGGCAGGAGCGGGAGAACAGACGCAGGAGTGGCAAGCCGCCGCATAAAGCAGAGGGCTGGGGCTGGGGCCCCTGTCATGCGACAAGCCTGGTCCCAAGTCCAGGCAGGATGGGGAAATCATCCGTCAGTATCCCACCCCGCGTGTTTACCGCTCAAATACGGGGTAAAGATAAGAAAGGCAAATCATGAAAACGCTCAGTATTCGTCAACCGTGGGCATCACTTATTGCTCACGGATTCAAAGATATCGAGAATCGCACGTGGCGAACGACCTTTCGCGGCCCATTTTTACTGCATGCCTCTCAAAATTTAGCAAATGACCCGAGAGCAGAAATTCTTGCTGCACGCCACGGCTTATCGCTGATCGATCTTCCCCGCGGTGGCATTATCGGACGCTGTGAGCTGATTGATTGCGTCGAGTCTTCCAACTCGCTGTGGTTTGAAGGCCCCTATGGATTTGTGCTCGGGGATGCCACGCCCTTAAAGTTCCTGGCTTTCCGTGGCCGTCTGGGCTTCTTCGAGATCCCCGAGCACATACTCGTCAAGAAGAGAAAATCCGACAATGCTCAGAGAATCTTGAATTTCCGCGCCTCCTCAACATAGATGGGGCCAATATACTCAAATCCTGCGGTGATGCGTAATCGCGCAACGGTGCGATTGAGCATTTTTGTCGAACGGGAAGACGTGCGGCCGACGGAAGTCGTGCGACTCGGGAGGCGACGCAACAGCCATTTCGCAGATCGCGCTCGATGCTGAATCATGGCCGGATTCCCCGTCGTGCTAAAATAGGGCTTCCCTGTCGCTCGATACATCCCGGCTATGAATTCGCTCATGGCATTGCCAATCCCCACGCCTTGAAAATCGGGGAGACAGACAGTTCGATGCTCGCGCCAACCGGGACGTATCGCATGCGGAAAAGGAAGCACGGAAGCAAAAGCGGCAAATTCGCCGTTGACGGTCCCGAGAAAACAGCGCGCCGATGCGTTCAACCCCGCACTTAAATAGTGATGATTTTTGAATATGTTCCAGGCGGTACGAGAGACCGCTGAGATTTCCAGATTGATCGCTGGGCGTCGCTGAAGATCCCTCCAGAGAAACGTCTGCGTCGCCGGATTATAGATCCAGTCCGGCTGTAACCATTCTTCGATATCAAAATGACAGGAGACGGCAACAAATTGCTGCTGTCGTTGGCGCAGCGCTTTCGCGACGGCTGCGCTCCCGATCTGCGCAACCGTGCGATCGACAACGGAGGTGAACTCATCCAGAACAATCAGTGATCGCCGCTCAGATAAGGCGCGAGCGATCGTCACACGAAATTGTTCCCCGGTCGAGAGACACTGAAACGGTCGCAGCCATGCGGGGGGACTGCTAAAGCCAACGGAGGATAAAAGCAGCGCAATTTCCTTGATTCCTAAATCCGCCGGGAAATCATCGACAACGCTGTTTTTTGATGACCACGGAAAACCCGTAATCACGGCATCTGCAAAAAGCTCGCGTGCAATCGTACTTTTCCCACTGCCGCTGGGGCCGACAATGAGACCAATGAGCCAGGGCTTTTCATCTAACGGGAGGGCAATCTCCCATGCACTTTGACTCTGGTGGGCAGCGGGAACGTCAAAAAGTCCTTCCAGTTGCAAGACGCGCGATGAGCGCATGATAGGCACCGTTTTTATGATATGAGCGCTTTGCACGTCAATCCTTCTCGCCCGCAGCGCTCAAGAAGTTTTCTTTGTTCACTCTCGTCTCGGCATTCAATGAGAACATGATACTGCGAGGTGAGCAGATTTGATTGATCCGCTCCTTGAGAGTCAGCAGAAGAATCATTAAAAATCTTACTCAGTTCATCCTCACGCCAGAACTGCGCCAGGTCAATCTCCTCGCTCAGATCCTTGAGTATGTCCGGGTCCCAGTCGAGGGTCAGAGAGGCTACCCGGTTTGCCGCAATCCCGAGCCGCTTTGCCCGCGGGTCGTCGGCAGAGGGAATATCTGTGCGCTTGACTATCACAGGCCGGCTTCCGTCACTTTCCACTATGACAGCATCCGCGAAGCCAGCCGCCGCGCCAACCTCTAGCCGGGCCGAACCATCGAAGGTCTCACCATCTGCCGCCACCGTAATCGCCCCGATCCAGCCGTCTGTCTGGATGCTCTTCTCCAGGGCACCCAGGCCACGGGCGGTATGTTTGTTGGCGTTGCGCCGCTGGGGGCGAATATCGGAGAGGGATTTCATACCCCCCTTGCTACCCGCTTGACGCGGGCGAGACAAGTCCTGGCGAGGGCAGACGGCAGGGAAATTGATGCCTGGGATTCCAATAGGAGGGACGCAGTCCATAGAGCGCTCCATTCTCCTGTGGAATCGCCCGCATGAGCCGACCTGTATTGCTCCATACGCTCCAGTCTTCAGCAGCTAGCTCAAGCTGCCATTCGTTCACGGCGCCCCAACCCTGAGCAGTTTTCTTCCCAAGATTCGTCACGGTCCGTAGCAGCCATTCAATCTCCGCCTTCTCACCGACTACATACCAACTCACAGACAACGCCGAGCGGTAGAAGACTGGCAGGTGATAGGACTTGTAGCGGCCGGAGGCGACCTCGAATCGTGCCTTCTTCCCCTGCCAGTCCACCAGATCAATCAGGCTCATGTCCAGGCGCTTGTTCCAGTAGTCCGTTCCCTCCACCGTATGCTCCGGCCAGACCGCAAATGAAGCCGCATAGAACCACTGGCGAGAGTGGCTGTTGATTTGCTTGAGCGGGAGGCGGTGATCGATCGGGCCACCGCTGGACTGTCCAGGGAGCGTGACAACCTGCTCCCCGAGCTGCTCCCGCATGACCTGATAATAGAGGACCCCGTCAATCGGCAGGAACGGATCGGTGATGATACCGCATTGGAGATAGGCGGTGATTTTGAGGGGCTCAAACATCTTGTTGCCTTCTCCATTCGTACAGTGCAATTGCAAGTGCCGCTTCTACCGTCAGCCCTGAAACTTTTCCCTGTTGTGGAATATGTGCACGATACGCAGGAGCGATACGAGAAACTGGCAACCCTGCCGTTTCTCCTCCTAACAACAGATGCTGAATCGGCGCAAACGGAATAGACCACAGCGGTGCCGGATATGAAGTTTCTAGGGCGAGTGTAGTTGGCCACGAAGGCCACGCCTGCATAACACAAATCTCTACGCGGTCTGCCGCCTGAAAAAGTGAACCCGAGAGCTGCGGATCACACTCAATGAGAAAGAGTTGCGTCACACCAAATGCCTCACAGGTGCGGTACGCGCGATTGAGATTCCGCCCAACACGATAAAGCCAGACGTTCACGGTCGCCAGTCTCCAAAGACACTCACAAAAAGTTCATGATGCCGATCGGGAGGACCGAAGTCAAAAAATGCCATTTCTGCCCATGCCGCTGCGGGAGACCATCCTAGCATGGAGCGGCGATAGAGTGCCACGACAGCGCCCGTCCGGTGGCTCCCTTTCCAGCAGTGCAACAGCGTGACTACCGGATTCGCGAGGAGATCAAGCAGAGCGAGGCACTGGCGCGGGGAAATTGGCGCATACTCGGCCAACGGGAAGAGACAGAGATCTACTCCGCACTGCGCATAGGTGCGTGCGGAGAGCAGCGGTGGACGGTCGCGGAGATCAATGACCCGCCGGATGCTGTGCTGTGCAACGCATGCCCGCAATTCTCCCGCCTGATATTTGCCGCTGCGCAAGAGCGCATCCGTTACGATACCGAACTGTCTCATGTCCGCGCCCGCAATTCGGGGAATCGCTCGCAGAGCCGATTGAATGCGGTGATCGAAGTCTGCTTCACCTGGATCACGCCACCGAGTTCCGCGCATTCTCGCGTGATACGAGCGGTGGTCCGTGTCTGCAGTCCATGCTCGTAATAGTCGGAGAGAAGAGGAATCTCATACGTGCCGATGTAGGCCGCAAGATCCTCCAGCCGCCAATTCGCCAAGGGGCAGCACCGATATTTTCTGTCCGCGTAGCGAAAAATCGTCGGGTGCGGTTGCTCATCCTGCTTGAGAGAAAGTGTCATGCGCCGCTTCACGCTCTCCTCTTTTGCCAGTCCCCAATACCAGCCATCCCAGTCTGCGCGATTGCACATCCGCTCCAGGTCGCCCTTTCCGGCATGGCGGCTGGTTGTCCAGTCTTTCGCTGATCCATCAAACACGTGATCGGTCTGGACAATGTGCAGATTGATCGGCCAACGACTCATAAATTGTTCGATCACGTCCGCGTAGTTGTGAATGATCCAGGATTCACCAGACGCCAGAAAATACATCGGCATCTGCGGATCACGCTGGTAGAGCATGTGCGCCAGGACAATGCTCTGCTTCCCGAAAGAGAGCGAGAGGTAGGAGTGTGGGGCACACGCGCGCATCAGGGCAATCCCCTCAAGCGCAAAGGCAAGTTTACGCCGATATGTGGAGAGCTTTGCGTAGAGACGCCCCTGCGCGAGTTGCTGCTCAAAAAGTGTCAAGGCATTTCCCCCAAGAGCGCACGAATCTCCGCCCCATGCTCCTGCAAATGCTGCTGGTACGCCTGCCCGAGCGGAATGCTGATCTCCTGGCTCTCCGCCTGCACGCGCGAATCAATGGAGAGCCACTTATCAAAGTTGACCGCAATCTCGCCCAGCCCGACTGCCGACTTCCCACCGATATACGGCATGCGGGAGAACTGCGCGAGGCCGCAGAGAAACGCCTCGAACTCAATATCTGTTACATCGTCCAGAGTAATGCGCCAGTAGAAAGATGTGCCTGCGGCAAAGGTCTCGACATAGTACATCATCTGTTGGTGGTGCTCTTTGGCCGGCGTGTCGGCGGCAGGATCGGGAATCAGCGCGTCTTCAGTCGGGCCTGCGAGTTCTGGCCGTTCAGAGGCAGCGAGCAAAGGCCGCAAGTGCTCGTTTTTGGCGTCGTCCTTGCGCGTGTACATCTCCTCTTGCAGATACTCCCAGATGGAAGGGGCTTTCTCGTTGCGGTAGAAAGTCGGAAGGAGGTGATTCGTCTCCTGGCAAATCGGGATGAGCTTGCCGCATTTGAACTTGCCGGGAAGTATCTGAGATTGGAGCGCGCCACCAAATACGCCGACAAGCGGAATAAGTTTTCTCAACTCTCTTGCTCGTTCGATGTTGACGCTTTTCCCTCCGTCCGACGTCAGGGCTCCCCCCGAGAAGAGAAAATGAAAAGCGGGAAGAGTTAATCCTTGAACCCGTCCTCCTTCTTCATCAACTCCATATCCAAGATGTTTACACATATGGAGCATTGCCCTATCTCTCAAAAGTCCGCGTAAGCTATTTCCTGAAATCACGGGGACCTCTTCACATCTCCCATTAGGTTGGATAAACTTTTCCCTTCTCAATTTGGTAGATATGCCAAAGCTCTGCCCCCCATTGTGAGAGATAGACTGTAAGGCTTGAACTTTTCCTTCAAAAAGAAACGTCCGCATTTCGCCTCCCTTCAATTGCCTTTTGTATTGCATCAACGCAAGCAGTTACGTTTTCTTTTATTTGTGACTCCCAGAACCGCAAAACTTCATAGCCAGCGGCGGTTAACGCTTTATCCTGGCGGTCGTCTTTTTTTACCATGTGGGGTAGCCTGTGCCAATAATCGCCATCCGCTTGAACAACAAGATGAAGGTGAGGAAAAAGAATGTCTGGCTGGCAAATCCCCAAGAGAGAAACATGAGTCAGGTACATGAACCCTCTCGCAGTTAGCTCTTTTTGGAGAGCTACCTCAATGGAAGTATTTTTATTAGGTATATTCTTTTGAGAAAGCCTGAGTTGTCGTAGTATGTTTTTTGCTTCAGGGATGCGCTCGTAATATTTCTTTCGAGAATCCGACATTTTTAAGCGTGATTCAGGGCGTGCCTTCTTTCCACGATGGCCGTTGCCGATTTTTTGTTTAACTTCTTCTGTTCGTGGATGGCCTAAAAGCTTATGCCGAAGAGCGGATATCCTTTTCTCCTGATCTATAAGCAAAGCCCCCTTACGCCCCGCTTGCCTGGTCGCTTCTTGTTGTTCTAGAGAAAGGGTTTGCCACCAGAAAGAAGAAGCCCGAGCGAGGGCTTGACGATGTTCTTGTGATTTTGGTTTTCCCTTCAATATCAGTGAATGTTTTTTTCTCGCTTCCGCTAGCCGTAAGTGATGGCCTTTTATGAAGCGACGTGGTTTGCCATGAACAGTGAAAGCGGGTATTACCGCCCCACATCCACACCCGCATTTAACAGCATTTACAATCAAAGGAGAGCCTCCTCTTTCTTCTCTGGCTCTTTTCGCTGCCGGGCCTTCTCTTTGCGCTCCTCGTTGGCCACGCGCACCAGCAGCACTAAAAGTGTGGTCTCGTCACGGAGCATCTTCAGGATGGCTTTCTCCTCGCCACACTGCATCACCGCCGCAACCTTCTCGGTATCGTCGGCGAAAATCGCGATGCCGAGCCGCTGCGTGATCTTGGCCAGGAAGGTACTCAACTTGGCCGTGTAGGCGGCGGAGCGGAGGTTGTCCTCAAATTGTTGCCAGATCCCGTAGACATAACGCTTTTTATAGTCCGGCGAGATTCCTCGCCAGAGCGGCGTCAACAGGTCAGTCGCCAATTGTTCGTGCGTCATCACATTCCTCCTTCTGCGCTAAGAAAATCGCGAGTTGCAGCGGGAGGCCGCCACGGTGCTCCTTGAGGAACGGTTCATACTCCCGCCAGAGCGGCAGGATCTTCATCAGCGTCTTTTGCGAGTACCGCCCGGTCTCGATCTCGCTCTTGCTCGCGCCGGCATTGTAGAGCGTCTCAATCGGCGGCAGCAGTTCTGCCAGCAACTCAGGGCAGGGCATCATCCGCTGTTCCTCGAATTGCCAGAAGCCCGACTGCGCGCGGAAAATAATATGCTTTTGTCCGCTTTCAGCAATCACTGCGAGCTGTGGCTCCTGGAGCAGAATTTCCCGCATCTGCCGCTTATTGCCCTTACTCAGCGGTTTCCACTCATCGTTGATAACAAAGTGGGAATAGTTGCGCATCCTTTGTGGCTTCTCCTTGCCGACGCGCTGGCGGAGCGGCTCCGAGGCTTCGGCAAAACAGAACTGACAGGCCTGGCAGAGAATGGAGCCGGGAAAGAGCTTGTCGAAATCCATAAACGTGTCACGGACCCACGACGCGAAGACGAGGCCGGTGCCGTCCTGGCCACAGGTGCGACAAGAACCAGGGGTCTCACCGGACAGAGCGGGTTGACCAGCGGCGGACCAAAGAAGGGAAGTGCTCATGCTCCGCTCTGACGTATCGTATCTATTGATAATAGTCAACTCACCTGCTAGGAGAACCCCATGCAGGAAAAACTCACCCTCTCGCAGGCCGCCACCCGCTGCAAAGTCTCCCGGCAGCGCATCCACCAATGGCTACAGCATCACAATCTGTTACAAGCCTGTGAGCACATTCCCGGACCGACCGGCCAGACCGTTTTGCTGCTTATCCCTGCGGAATTACTCAAGAATTTCCCGACACAAATAAATGTGTAATATCTATTGACAATTATCAACAAGGTGCATATTCTGACAGTATCGCGGAGAAAGGAGCACCGAGATGGCAACCGTAAAAATAAAAAAGGGAGCGTTTGAAATTTCGACTCAACCCAATAAAAGTTGGGGACTTCCCTACCCCTCCTCTCGTAGCGGCCAGAAGGGCGAAGTCATAGGCCGAGAGGGCGACCGCCTCCGTGTTAAATTCGCGGATGGCGAAATCGCCGTATTTGATGAGCTCAGCATCCTCGAGGAAGCACAGCTCTGCCGCCGGTGCGGGTATCCGGTGGGGGAGGGGGAACATGGGCAGGGAAAGTGCCCTGCCGGAGCCTATGGGGCAAACATAGGGGACGAGCCGTAGGCCGCGCGGCCGAATCACCAGAAGGAGAAGAACGATGGCGCGCGGACAAGAGGGTAACCACGACTTCGTCAAAAACCACTCGGCGGATTGCTTGAGTAAATTTGACACGGATTATTTCGCATTTGACTCAGAGCACTGCGTTGCCTGTCGCGTCGAGGTGGAGAGGAGGAGAAGGGAAAATGCGGGAGAGCTGACGACCGAGGATCAGCAAAAGTTGCATGATATTTTCAAACTCTAACGACCCCCCCGCGGCCGGTCGCAGCCGGTCGCGCTGAGGAGACTCAGAAGAAAGGAGCACCGACGATGAAGACGCAAGACGTTTACCCTTTTTACCGACCCTACCGCGCCCGACATTTTCGCTTACGAGAGACGGATGAACGCCACACGGGCTATCCGTTTCGTCGCGATCTCGTCGCCCGTAAATATACGCGAGAGGAGGTAGATGGCTATCTCGCTCTTATTAAGGCTGGTGAGCCGGTCAGCCTCAGTCAGCATTTTAGCCGCTAGCCGCCTGAGTCCCCCCCCCCGCGGCCGAATAGCCAGAAGGAGAAGGACATGGAGATTTTACTTACAAACTCTAACACGAAAGCCCGGGCAGCATTGCGCAAAGCAGCAAAGCGACTAGCCGTCGATGTGCTTGCGGTCCAGTACCGCATTGAGCGCGGTCTGGGCATTACTCTTACGCCGCTCGCGCAGCTCAAATACTTCCACGAAAGCGAAGCGAGCGGACTGTTTCACGCGGCACGAAAAGTCCAGCTCGCCGCGGGGTATACCGCTCACGTTGAGCTCGTGAAAACCATACCGGCTCCCCCAGCAGGTTCCAATGAGGAGGAGAAGGAATAAGAGATGTCTAATTGTCATGAATTCATCTGTCCGCTCTGCTTTGAGGAACAATCTTTTGATTTGAGCCTCAAAAATGCAAAACTTTATCCCCCGCATTGTGGATGTTATATGTCGTCGAAAGTTCACTTTCTGGCGAATGCGGAAGGCTTTCTTATCGCGCGGGAGATCATTCTCTTCCATCGGCAAGAGAAAGCTCGCAGGGAAGAGAATTTTCATCAGCGGACGGAGAGCATTTTGCGGTGCCTAAGGGATCTTCTCAGGGATCTCTGATGCCCACCAATTGAATGAAAAAGCTTGATACTGAAGCTCACTCGTTTGCGCCCACCCCACCGGGGGACGAACTGAGTGAAACCTGAGGAGAATCGCAGTAACGATGAGCCCGACGACGAATAACCCGAGACGCATTGAAGTCGGCATTGTGCGTGTAGCCACAATGCCAACAGCGGAACATCTCTCGCTGCGGAGATCGACAAGATGACGCTCTGCTGCCCCACCTACACTGACGAAAGGGGCTGCCTGGGCTATAGCTCCGAAGACCGCGAGAAGCCCGCATACTGGTATTCCCGCTAGGAGAGATGCACCGGTGTTACTGAGTAAGCGAGCAGCGGCAAAATATCTGGAGGTCAGCCGAATGCGCATCTACGAGTTGCTCGCCTCCGGCTCTCTCCCTAATTTGCATGTGGCCACCCTTGAAAAATGGAGGGAAGAGCACGCCGATGCTCGCTTGCGCTATCGGGGATTGCTTCCTCTTTCCGCTCTGCGAAAAAAGAAGAGATACCCCCGGAGAGTAAAAGCCGCAGTTTTACGCACGGCTTTAGAGCCAGCCGAGCGGCTCCTGCAATATGCGCTGGTCCGCCAGGCACGACACGCGGGGCTCACACTCCAAGCGATCGCAACAGAAATGGGGCTAACTCGGGAACGTATTCGACAAATCTGCCTATAATTGCTGTAACTGAGTCTCCCCCCGCGGCCGGTCGCAGCCGGTCGCGCTGGCGACATTCACGACCCATGCGCAAACGAGTGAGCTTCAGTAAAGTGACGATCTGCGCCCCAAATGAGACTCGGGTCTCAATATAAACACGAGAGTGTCAGCGAAGTATGCGGAATTTTAAGTAGGGCCAGAGGGAATAGGATCATCGACATCAAGAAAGCGTGTCCTGACCTAAACTGGCGCAATTCCTCAGTTTTCTTGTGATTCCGACCACTTAGAATGGCCCCTTTCCCCTCACCAACCCCCGGAAAATCCCTCATCCTCGTGAGACCCCTTCGACCCTGGTGCGCCTCAGTTGCGGAGTATATCATTCTCGTGTAAGGATTCCGTTGCGGGTCGAAGTTCCAGGGTTATCTGGCAATGACCCCTGGAGCAACCACACATCCGCACGCCAAGCCAGTTCTCATTATCAGGATCGGGCCGGACATGGAGCGTTATCCTGCTCAGATAAAATGCTCTATGGCAACACGTCCGATTCAGCAGGAGGAACGATGGTCAACTACGCCCAGCACTTCAACGTGCTGGAAACCCCACAATTGCAGCCGATTCCTGGCAGCACGCAAGTAGAAAACTCGGCGGGTGGATTTTCCTTTGCGGTCGATGACTGGGTACGACTTGACCGCTTTCTTGTATTGGGCAATGAAGGCGGCTCCTATTACGCCTCAGCACGCAAGATGACCATAAAGAATGCCGAGGCCGTCCTGCGGTGTATCCATGCGGACGGACCTCGGGTCGTCGCGCGCACCAGAGAGATCAGCGAAGCAGGCCGAGCGCCGAAGAATGACCCGGCGCTGTTCGTGCTCGCGATGTGCGCAGGCTTGGGAGATCCTCTCACCAAAAGTGCCGCCCTCGATGCCTTACCGCGTGTCGCGCGGATCGGGACCCACCTCCTGCACTTCGCAGAATATGTCCAAGGCTTCCGAGGCTGGGGGAGAGGACTGCGCCGCGCTATCGCCGCATGGTACGAGCAAAAAGAGGCCGCCACCCTCACATTCCAGACTGTAAAATATCAGCAGCGAGATAAGTGGTCACACAGAGACTTACTCCGCCTATCGCACCCAAAGACGGCGGCGCTCGCACACAAGCAGGTGTTTGAGTGGATCTGCCGTGGAACAGTAAAACTCCCCGCTCTCGACGAACTATCGCCGGAACTCGGGGTCATCGCCGGTTTCGAGCAGGCAAAGACGGCGGAGGAAAAGACGCTAGTCGGCCTCATCGAGAAACACTGCTTGCCGCTGGAGGCAGTGCCGACCGAGAAGCGCACGCGCAAGGTGTGGGAGGCTCTCATACCGACTCTCGGGCTGACGGCGCTCATTCGCAATCTTGGCAACTTGAGCAAGGCCGGCGTGCTCGCGAAGGGACAATGGAGCGCAGTCGAGCAGGTCACACAGAGGCTCACCGACACCGACCAGTTGAAGAAGGCACGCATTCATCCGATAGCGGTTCTCGCAGCTCTTCTCACATATCAGCAAGGTCACGGCATGCGCGGAAAGGGAGAATGGGGGATCGTTCCAGAGGTCGTGGACGCGCTAGACCGTGCGTTTTACCTCTCCTTTCAGGTAGTGGAGCCGACCGGCAAGCGAATTGTACTCGCGCTCGACGTGTCAGGCTCGATGGACAGCGGAGAAGTCGCCGGTATCCCTGGCCTCACTCCGCGTCAGGCATCAGCAGCAATGGCAATGGTGAATTATAAAACTGAGAAGCAACTCGCACTCGTCACGTTTTCGCATGAGATGGTGCCAGTCGATATAAGCCGCTGTCAGCGCCTCGATACTGTCGTGAGAGGCTTGAAGGACATTCCTATGGGCGGCACGGATTGCGCTCTTCCGATGCTCTGGGCACTGAAAAATAACATGCAGGCTGATGCGTTCGTGATTTACACAGACTCAGAAACCTGGGCAGGTCGCATCCATCCGATACAGGCATTGCAGCGATACCGTCAGAAGACCGGAATTGGCGCAAAACTCATCGTGGTAGGTATGGTCGCGAACGAATTTAGCATCGCCGACCCCAGAGACGCCGGTATGCTGGATTGCGTAGGCTTCGATACGGCGACACCGCAGGTCATCAGTCAGTTCATTGCCTAGCGTGCGTCATCCAGCTTATCCACCGCCCCGCGATTGTAGCCCGGCTGCAGGTGTCCGTACAGATCGACCGTCGTGCGGATCGAGCGGTGTCTGAGTTGCTGCTGGACGTAGGCGAGGTTCTCCCCCTCCTCCAGCAGCCGCGTCGCGAAAGTATGCCGTAGGTCGTGAATCCGAATGCGGGGGATCCCAGCCAGGATAAAGAGCCGGCGCCACGGGCGGGTGCGGAAGTTACTGGCGTTGACCGGACGCCCGCGCTTGTTCGGGAAGACCAGGTCGGTGTCCGCGACGTGCGCTGGCTTCGCGGCGCGCAAGACCTCGGCAAGCTGCGTACTCAGATCTACTCGCTCTGCCCTACCGCCCTTGGGGATCTGGATTTGTCCGCTCGGCGTGAGCGTGCGCCGTATCCATAGGCAGCCGTGCATGAAGTCGACGTCCCCCCATTGCAGCGCCAACGCCTCACGCAGGCGCAACCCACTGCGCGCATAGAGCAAAATCAGTGGGTACCATAGCGGGAGCTTCTTGCGGCAGGTCTCCAGAAGATGGATCAGTTGATCCTTGGTGAGAGCCGTCCCGACTCGTTTCTGCACGTCCCCGCGCACCGTGGGGATGATCCGGGCCACCGGGTTGCGGGAGAGCACTTGATCCTCAATCGCCCGGGCGAATACAGCGGAGAGCGGCGCCAGCGTGCCCTTAATGTATGGGCGGCTTTTGCCGGCATCGGTCATATGGGCAATGAGCGCGCGGATATCGTCCCTGGTGATCTGCGTGAGCGGTTGATCGCCGAGCCGCGGCGCAATCCATAGACGCCAGGTCATGGCATAGAGCTGGTAGGTGCTGGGCTTGCAGTAGAGCTTGGCGTGATCGGCCAGCCAGCGCTCGAAGAAGACGCGCAGGGCAGGAACGGTTTGCTTACTGGGGAAATCGCCGAGCGCGATGGTTTGGCGCATTTTCTTGGCATACTGCTCTGCCGCAGCCTTGTCGCCAACAAGCCGATACTTGCGCTTGCCCCGGTGCGTGGTGATGACCCACCAACCAAGGTGCTCCTTACCCGATCGTTTGCGGACGAGCACGCCCATGAGGATGTCACTTTCCTCTCGTCGCGACCTCGCACAGCACGCCGGCATATTCAATAAGTGCGTGACAGCCGCCGTTGCCTCTCCACTTCCCTACGGCACGCGCGACAGCATCTGTCAGACAACCTTCATCGAGCATTTGGGCCAGACGCATCACAACGAATTCATCTGCTACGTCATGAGGCAGGGCGACCCCGGATGCTGCCTTCGCGCGCATCGACGAGTCATGCCACCCCGTTTTATCCCAGCCGTCATACCCCTCACACGCCCAGAAATGGATGTGGGTGTCATTCGCCCAGATATAAATCTCCCCGCGCATGTAGGCCATTGCGTGACTTCCTGGTTAGTCTTGTCTCAGGATGGGTAAGGGTTTCGTAAACGGGAAAATCGCCTGTGTCATCGTTTCCCCGCCCGAGCACTGGCCCAGGTCCGACAGCTCCGCATTGCCCGAGCAGACTTTCGCGCCTGAGCTGATCACCCTCGTGGTGCCGATCTTCAAGTCGCCGGGTCCGGTGATCTCCACCTGCGTCCCCGCCGGCAGATAGCACTGCTCCCAACCGACCAGATAGTTCGTCGGATAGTTCCAGCCGACCGTCCCAGGGCTGGTGACCGGGATCATCAGATTTGTCCCGGCTGGGTTGACGACGGTGCAGTGGGCCCCGGTCGAGGTGCCGTGCTGGGCGTTGTAGGCCGCGCCGCAGCCGGAGAGGAGGAGGAAAAGCAAGAGAGACAATCGTAATCGATCCATGAGAATTCCTCTAGCGCCGTTCCGTGCGCTCTTTTTGCCGGAGTGCCTCACCGCAGAGAATCTGCATATTACTCTCCGCATCAAGACCGCCCTTCATCAGCGGCTGAATGTGGTCAACCTGGCAACCCGCCGGCGTATGGGTCAAACCATGCACCTTCAGAAAGTGCATGCGCACCGTGGAACTTCGCGGGAAACGGGCAGAACCGGATCGGGCAAAGGCTGGAGAAGAAAGCAGGAGAAGGAGCAAACAGAGTATCGTAGCCATTGTCCCACTACGCTCTCCGTTGTCATTTTCATACTTTTCCTCTGGCGGTTCTGGTGGTTCCCCGTAGGCAATGAGAACATCAAGCTTCTGGCGCAAAGTCACCTCTGCGTGAGTCACAGCCTCGATGATTCCCGCCAGTCCCAAACTCACTGTTGCCATCAAAAAAACAATCCCCGCCTCTATTTCAAGGATGGCATTCGTTGCATGGCTGACGATCAAAATTCCTCCCATTATTAAGAGGCTCCCCCAGAGTTTTAGCCCGGTGACCATATTTTTCTCCTTTGTGGGCATCACTAGCCATCTTCTCGCACGTTGTCAAATTTTCCATCACAGATTGTTACCTTACCCCTCATTTACTTCCCATCGGCAGGTCGCCGGAAAAGATAAATCACCTTCCCTTCTTTTTTAACCTGCGCGCGAGGCAGCGGTTTCCTTCTTTTTCGGCTTCGGCTCATCGTTGGGTTTTATGAGGCCAGCCCCGCGCCGGAAGTAATCCAGTTCCACGCCAAAAAAGAGCGCAAGCCCAGGCTCAGCGAAGGTTTCCCAACTCCCACCAGATTCCCACCGCTGATAGCGACGAATGAAATTGATGGGATCGTCTGGGTCAAGCTGCATAACGACCTGCGGCTGTGTCAGCCCACGCCGCTCGCGCAACTCTTTGAGGAGCGCGCCCCGCCGTTTCTGTTCTTCTTTCGCCAATTTCATATTTATTTTATCGGGGGACTTTGTCCCGCTTGACTATCACGACAATTTAGCGTACATATGCATCTGTTATGAAAAATATCTATTCTCTAACAAATCTTTACCCTCTCGACTATCGGAAAGTCAAGGTACTTCTCGCCCAGCAGGGGAAAAAGGTGAGTGGCCTGGTGGCGGGACTTACACAGCCGACAATTTCTAATCATATCGCTGGCCGTTATCGGAATCGCCTCATTCAGCAGGCCATCGCCGACGCCCTCGGGGTGCCTCTTTCCAAAATTCTCCTGAAGCCGAAACCGGCGCGCGACGCCCAGGACGCCCAGCACGCCGCATAGGAGCCCATCGTGTCGCACTTCTACAAAGCCGCGAATGGGCGCCTGATTGCCCGGGCACGCAGCGGCCAGTTTCGACGCAGCACGCTCGCGGACATCGGTCTAGCCTGCTGCGCGAAGTGCAAGGTCATCTTCACGCCGGCGCGGCCGCCGGGTGACATCAACCCGCGCGACTTTCACACACTCCAGCGTTTCTGTCCCAAGTGTCTATGAGGAATCTCAGCATGCGACGCCACAGACTCCCAGATCCGTTAGGCAGCGGCACTCGTGCCGACCCCTTCAGGGTGGACATGTCGGCGCTCCGCAGGCTCTCCATACCGGAGCCCACACCGCAGCAGACCATTCACATCCGCAGCGGGAAATCCGAGGACTCGCCGACGCTCTGCGGTGCGGAGAGGACAAGTCGCGACTGGCTGCGATGGGACCACCTGCCGGGCACACCCTATAGCAGGGGCGGTCTATTCTCGCTGCTGTGCGAAACATGCTTTGATCTCTACCAGGCCGCCAAGAAGAAAGGATAGGGCTCCGCCATGCACCTGCATCCACACACGCAGTTTACTCAGCCTGCCTGCCCCTGCGGCGCCGATGGCCCGCACTGCGACCTCAAGCTGCACCGCTTCGTGCAGTGCAAATGCGGCATGGAGTGGCTGATGCGATCGCTACAGGAGATCGCCCAGCGGCTTGAGATACAGCCGGTCTCTGAGCGGACGTACAACCACAAGAGCGCTGCGGAGAGTTAGCCATGCCGCCCAAATACATTTCCCTGGAGCAGGCTGCCAAATTGCTGGGGCCTTCGGCTTCAACATTGCGGCGCAAAATCGCGGACGGTGAACTGAAAGCCTACCGGGTCAACCCGCGCGGCAAGATCTTCGTCCGCCAAGGCGACGTGGAACAATTGCTGACCGTCGACCGGCCTGACACTGCCGCGCGTGATCTGGTGGCGCTGGAAAAGGCGACGTGGGAGCAGTTCAAGGCTGAGCAAAAATCAGTGCAACACGGCACACCTCCTGTGCTGCACTGAAGGTGATGATATGTCACTCGCTGTTGAAACGGAAACCCAGTCTAAAAAAACCTACCGACGCTACCGGGAGGTGCAGCCAGCAGACACGGTGCGCCGGATCGTCTGGGAAAACCGGATGACGCTGAAAGAGATTGCGCTGTCCCCTGGCATAGAGGAAGGGGAGATGGTCGTGCATCGCTGGCTTAATCAGAGCCGCGATATACCGGCACGTAAGATGCCTGCACTCTTTGTGGCGCTCCACCGGAATATGCGCCTCTGGTCCTGTCTCTTGGATCAATGCGACCTCATTGCGATGCCCAAACCCACTGTGACAATCCGCCGTTCTCCCGCTCGTATACTCGGGGAGATCACACTCAGTCAGGCAACCATCTTTCAGGTGTCCTCGAAGATTTTCCGCATGGAAAAAATTACTGTCGATGAAGTCCGGCAATTGCGCGAACAGAGCGAGAAACTCAAGCAGTCTATTGATGAGATGGTTGCCATCGCGGAGAAGCTGCTTCAGGAGCAGCAGAAGGGAGAAAAACAGTGAGTACGCGGGGCGTGGCGCGGCAGGGCAAGGCGTGGCAAGGCAAGGCATGGCAGGGCGGGGCAAGGCGTGGCGGGGCGTGGCCGGGCATGGCAGGGCATGGCAGGGCCGGGCAAATACGCATGAATACCACCAATGATCTCAGGCAATGCCTGTCCCAGTACCAAAAAGCCGCCGTAGCGATCGAAGCCAAGATCCCGCCGCATCTGCGGGAGGAGGCGCAGCACTTCATGCGAAAGAGCCCTGTACTCACCGTCTGGTGGATTCTGGCCGAGACCTACCCGGAAGAGTTTTGGGTCCAGCAACGGCTCGCCTGTGCCGTAATGGAGCGCTCGCTGAGGAAGCAGATCGAGCAGATCGAACGGGCACTCAGGCAGCCAGCAACGGCGATCGAGGGGCGGGAATGCTGATGCTAGATCTCTTTAGCGGCCTGGGAGGTGCAAGCCGCGCTATGAAAGAGCGCGGTTGGGAGGTGGTGATGATAGATAATGATCCTGCTCGAAAGCCAGACATTTTGGCTGATATTCGTGACTGGCAATGGAGCGGAACACGCCCTGATCTCCTCTGGGCAAGCCCACCCTGCACAGATTTCTCGCGTGAGGATCAGCCCTGGACCCATCGAGGAATAAAGCCGGATCTCTCATGCTGCCTTGCGACGATGCGCCTTATTGCCAGCATCAAGCCACGTTGGTGGATACTTGAAAATGTGCGTGGAGCCGTCCCCTATCTTGGCAGACGCTACTTGCGAATCGGGTCACGCTATTTGTGGGGCAGATTCCCGCTCTTCCTCACAAACCATTGTTACGGCAAAACGAATATCCCGAGCGGAAAAAATCAAGCAGCTCTTCGTGCGCTCATCCCCTATGGAATTTCCCTGGCTCTAGCACAGGCAATTGAGGGCGTTTGTGAACCCACAGCGCCGGAGGAGCGGCAGTGACCACAGATCATTTTCAAATCACTACACCAACCAAAGAAGCACAGATGAACAGGGAGGAGGCCCTATGACACTCAGAAAATTCTTTCGCTGGCTCTCGGAACCGCGCGTCCATAAGACACACGCCCCCGCCTGGTTCCCCGCGCACATCGCATGGGTCTGTGAGGACTGCGGCATGATCGCCAATGGCCTCAGCGTGGCGAATGGCTGTCTGGCCTGCGGATCACACCGCGTGCTGTCAGTGCGGAAACTGGTGGAGATCATCGTCAGGCCGATCCGCACCCGCATTGCCGAGCACCGAGAAGAAAGCCGGACGACCACTCGTCCGCCGGTGGAGAACACGGCCATGTTTCTCACGGCGCCCGGGCTGGAGAATTGGTCACTCACAGCGAGAAAGAAGAAGCCGGCCACATAAACGGTCCACTTCCCGTGCGTCCGCAGGCTTCTCCCTTCCTCCTGCGATGTGAGACAACCCCGCACGGGAATGCCCTGGGGGCCGGCGTTCCTCCTCAACCGACCCCCGGGGAGAAAGGAGCTGTGCCTATGGAATGAGAAGAGGAGAAGTCAGGTGACTCGCTAGACAAAAAAAGGGCTTGACGCGGCAAACGCCAAGCCCAATCCGTAAACCCAAACCAGCAGCCTCTTTGTAGCAAGAGGCAAGGAGAAAAGCAAATGGCAGAGGAACGCTGTGCGTATTCTTTTACTGACCGCACACAAAATACCATCAAATGTGCAGTGCATGGCGAGCGAGAGGTGCTGAAGCCGAGCACACGCAAGCAGATCCTTGCGGAGCTCGTCAGGGCAGGAAAATGGAATGGTCAGGCATTGCCTGAGATTGATGCAGCGAAAGCAGAAGAGTCTGCGCCCGAGCACAGGACAGAACAGCTTCCCGCCGTCACAGACCGTCCGACAATCCAGACGGACCTCGTTGAATACCAGACGCCGGAAGGTCAGCAGGTCAGCATCTCCGTGCTGATGTTTCGCCAGATGATTTGCCCACAAGCCAATGACAATCAAGCGCGCTACATGCTCGGTTGGTGCGCTCACAATCGGATAGATCCATTTGGCAATGAAGCGTACTTTTCGATCGCCAAAGAACGAGAGAAAGACCGGGCGGGGAATGAGACCGGCAATTGGCTAGAGAAACCCTTAATCCAGGTCAGCAAGGATTGCTGGCTTCGGCGCATGGAGCGGCACCCACGCTTCTCACATTATGATTCCGGGCTCACGATTGAAATCAGCGCCAAACGGCTACAATCAGCCATTCTGGGCGGCATGGGCGATGACTATTTGATCGCCCCGGAACTGAAGGCACTGCTGTTGCAGGCCATGCTCGATGGTAAGCTCGCAATTCCTGGCGGTCTCGAAGGGCGCCTCGTCGTGCGCAAGCGTGGGCAATACTTAGGCCCAGACGAGAATCTTGAAGGAGCCTGGACAAAAATTTGGCGCACGGATCGGCCGGAACCCATGCTCTTTGAACTCAATTATGAAGGCTGGGCCAAGGACAATGTGTTCTGGAAGAACATGGGACCTTTTATGATATGGAAAAGTGGGCTCAAGAACGGCACCAGGCAAGCCTTCCCCGAACTCTCCGGCCTCATCGCTCTGCCCGAGGCGCGCGACGGGCTCGATCCCGCGGCCATCGCCGATGCCGAATTTACACAGCGGTGCACAGTCGAGCAGTTGCGGGCACTCCATGCGGCTGGCGCAAAAGTGCCCGCGCCCATTGGTCCTCTCCGCCATGCGCACCTGCACGATCTTGCGACGATCAACTACGATGGGCGCGGACTCGCGGAGCTGACCATTTTCGAGATGAGCCAGCTCATCGAGTTGATCGAGAAGGCAGCAGAGGACGATCAAGCCACGCTGGAGGCAATCGCCAGCGACCTGAAAACAGCAGACACGGACTTTAGCGAGGTGGACAATGGGAGCCTTGAGACAACTGATGGAGCAACATGCGGATCTGACATCAGCATCACAGACGGAGAATATCGACCCGTCGCCTGAAGACGAGGGCGAGGATGAGAGACAGGAATTCACTGAGACTCTCGAAGCCGCCCGGTTTGCCATTTTCCAAAACCTCGGGCGGCTGAAACCATCCTTCTGTGAGGATCCGGCCTATCTCAGGCAGAATACGGAAATTGTACGCCTGCTCACAGAGGGTCTGGAACTGTGCATGATCGCTGAGCAGGATGCCGTTGCGGCCACTCCGCGCGCCCTGGTGCGCCAGGCCTATTGGCTCGATGTCCGATACGGCGGTGGCTGGGAGGCGATCGCCAAGGAGTCACCCGCAGCGGCGCGGGCGTTGCAGATTATGAATCTCAACGGCCTTTTGAAGGGTCTGGTGCAGGAGTTGCGAGAAGAAGGGCAGCCGCGACGACCACCGCCGAAGATCGCCCCTCACAGAAAGAGCGATGAAGTCGCATAATCCTACGAAAGGAAAGACAGAATATGGACACAGTAAAACTCAACACATTGGCTGGTGGTGCTCTCTTAGAACGCTTCGACGACGCCTGGCAGGAAGTGCTCGATAACATTCAGGACATCGACACGGAGGCAAAAGACAGGCGCGAGATTACCATCAAAGTCTCCATCTCCCCCGACAGCGCGCGAGACACAGGGTCTGTGAAAATTGCCGTGACGAAAAAACTAGCGGGTCCGCGCCTCGTAGAAACGGTTATCTTCCTCGGCTTCGACAACGCCGGAAGGGCGACCGCAGCGGAGCAGGAGAGAACCCTCAACCTCTTCAGTCAGACGGTGCAGAAACAAGAGCCCACACTCCAGGAGATGAAACGTGCTTAAAGAACTGGTTGATGCCATACAGGATGGAACGAAAGCGGAGATCAAAACTGTTAACGGGATAGAGTATGTGACCAGGGAGGTTTTTATTCCTCCCCCCGAGCCTTCGCTGGCTACTCTCAACGTTCACACGTTGACCGGCTTTCTTGACTACCTCAAGACGCGCACATCGGAATTAGAGAATAAGGAACCATTCATTCACGTCGAATCTCCTACGATGGTCTCTCTCCTTGACATTCCCCTCATGCGCCATAGAAAACGAGATTATTTCTGTACCGCTACCGCTATTACCTCTTCCGGCTTCAAGTTCGGCCAGTGGCAGGATGTAGAAAACTTTATCATTGCCATGCAGAGTCATTTTGTGAGGACAGACGAGGTCAGCCTGATTCTACAACTGGTCGGCAATTTGCGTGATGAAGTGATTCGCACCAGTGAGGACGATGGCATCACGCAAATCGCGGCTATACGAAAAGGCGTCGCGCGTGTTGCCTCTGCGGAGGTGCCGAATCCCGTCAGTCTCCGACCCTACCGCACATTTACCGAGATTGAGCAGCCTGCGTCCTCTTACGTGCTCCGTCTCAAGAGCGGGGACGCGACACCCTCCGTGGCGCTCTTTGAGATCGCGGACAATCGCTGGCAACTAGAGGCGATCACCTCTCTCCGCTCCTATTTGGCGGACAAGGTCGGTGATGTGAAGATTATTGCGTGAGGTGAGCCAATGATTCCCCAAGACCACAATCTCCGTATCGCCGTCGTCCCCGACTGCGTCGTCCCCGTGCAGTTCGACGTTCCGCGCACGCTGACCCCAGAGCGGCGGCTTGCCCTGGCGGTACTTGAAGATGCTATCGCCTGCCTGGAGGGCACGCCCTCCTCTGGCTATGGCACCATCCGCCGTGCGGGGGTCAGAACGCGCCTACAGACCGAGGCGGCAGACTGGTTTGCCTCGCGTGACGCCAACTATCCCTTCTCCTTTGTCAACGTCTGCGCAGCGCTGGGATTAGAGCCAGACTGGGTGCGCAGAGGGCTGAGGGTGAGAAGATGAGTGGAAAGATCACCCTCAAGCAGGAGCTAGCGGACTCGCTCCAGGAGCGTGCGCGGCTGGAGGCGGAGAACGCCCATATGCGTACGGCGATCTTTGAAGCAGAGGAACTCCTTGAGGACCAAGCCGGACGGCCAGAAGGGGAGCGACTCAGCAAGGGAATTACGGCGATCTTAGAAGAGAACCGGAAGTTGAGAGAGGCGCTAGATCGCTACGCAAATAGGGCGAATTGGGCCAGCCCCTCTGGGATTCTCTACACCTCCTGGTGTGGTGGTGGCAACGGGTTTGCTTACGCTGAGGCGGCGATCACACCATGATCCGCCTTCCCGCACCTCTTTCGTGCCTTCACGAAGATGGTCAGCAAATGATGGCGGATGAATGGGAGTATATGGTGCGCCCATGATCCGCCTCACCACCACTGAAGAGCAGGAGCACCGCGCTTTTATCGAGTACGTCCGCCTTATGGAATGGAAATATCCAGACCTGAAGATGCTTTTTCACGTTCCCAACGGCGGCAAGCGGCCAAAGGGCGAGGCGGGGAAGATGCAGGCGCTCGGGCAGAAGGCCGGCGTGTTAGATTTTCTCCTCTTGGCGCCCCGCGGCCATTGTCACGGATTTGCGCTTGAGCTGAAAGTGCCCGGCGGCCGCACGTCGATCGAGCAGCTCAACTGGATTGCCGAACTCCAAGAGCGCGGCTATTGCGCCGAGATTCGTGTTGGATGGGAGAAGGCATGGGCTGCGACTGAGAGGTATTTGAGGATGGGGAAATGAACATGACCACCTGGGAATACAAAGTCATCGAGGGCATGCCCTATCAGTTGGAGACCTTCGTTGACCGGCTGAATCTCTTTGGACAGGAAGGTTGGGAGTTGGTCAGCGTCACTACGGAAGGCGAGCGTCCCATAAAGTTCAAAGCTTTTTTCAAGAGACCGAAGGCGGAGGTCCGATCCTGAAGAATGCTCCCGGATACTCTTTCGGTCCTGATTATCCGTTCAACAGGTGAAAGGATTTGGAAGATGCCCAGGATTAGGCGATACTATCCTGCTAGTCATACCCTTAACCGCGATCCTGAGTTCATCACTTTACGGAGACGCTACGCCGATTGGATGGGCTATGTCTGGCACGAGATGCTTGCCTGGGGAGACCATACAGAGGGTGAATTAAAGGGAGATATAGCGGAGATTGCCCTGACATTGGCGGCAGTTTCCCTGCAGATCTACCCGAGAAGGGCGGCACATGTCATCGAGAAGGCGTTTACTTATATGCAAGAATGCGAATGGATTAGGATAGAAAGTAGACGCATTGTCATACTTAACCACGCGAAATTTCACAACTCTAAGGAAGAAGAAAAAACCCCAGATAGGAATTCTAAAAATCCCCTCCTAACAACCGAACAACCAACCAACCTTTCTAATAAGACAAATACTTCTTATGAAGAAGTATTTTCGGAGAGCCAGAAAACTTCTGCCTCTCCGAACGGCTCCGCTACCCCGAGTGAACCAACCACACAAGGCGCGGAAAAAGAGCGGACCCCGAGCGAAGCAACCGCACAAGGTCCACCGGCTACGATCCCGAGCGAAGCAACCGCACAAGATCGTAGTTCGAAGGCTCCCCGAGCGAAGCAACCGCACAAGGAGCATGACTGGCCGCCAGACGGACTATTTGTCAAATCGTTCTTAGACCGGCAGCAGTATCTTGCGCCTTTTTTTACGCAAGTAGACCTGCTTTGTCTCAACGATTCGGTCTGGTGGGAAAATTTGAGCACGGCAGTAAACGGCTTGAGCGAAGAACTCCTTGACCAGGAATTCGCCCTAATGGCTAACTGGCTGCGCGATAATGCAAGACGCCACCCCACGCCCAATGGGCTCCGCCGTTTCGTCGGAGATTGGCTCAAAAGAACGTATGAATACGAAAGGAAAAAACCGTGGCTTTCCGAAAAAAGAGCAGCGCGGATAGTCAGGAGATAACTCGCTGCGACGATTGTTTCGACCGCAAAAACCAGCTCCGCCGGCACCTGCACTTTCTGAAGTTTGCCGATGAGGGGGCGCTCGGCGGACACTTACGCGGGCAATACGGCGAGGCGGCTGAATTCGATGGTACGATCGGCGTCATCCTTGCCTGGGTGCGGTCGATTCAGGCCAATTATAGCGACTTCGTAGACAATGACGGCGCACGATTGCCAGCCTGGAAAGCCTGGGTCATGACGTATCATGCGGCGGCACGCGAAGATCAGACGCTGCAGGCACCACGCACCGAGCAGGGACGGCTCTTTGCTGCGAAAGTCTGAGACCGTCTTGCCGCCGCTTATCCTCGAGATATTTCCCCTTCTGTGCGCGACGAGTTTCTTGCGGCGCTGAACGTGGGAGAGATCAAATGGTCACAGTCTGTGATGCCAATGATGGAGCAGGTAGGGAACGTTATTCCCTTACGAGCAAGAGGGGAAAGTTGAAAAATCAGCCCGCAATTACTTTTGAGGGAAAAACCTTGCACGCTGGGCCACCGCGCGTGGCAGTGGAAACCGCACCGCACCCGCCGTGCCTGCCCGGCGGCACCTGCACTTTTTGTGAGGAGGACACGGCGCCGTGCCGGTGGGATGAAAAGAGACAGGAGGAAAGGGACGCATGAAATCTGGCGACATCATCCGCACCCCCTATGAGCCGAGCGGCCTCGTAAAAGTGGTCGCCATTGCGCCTGTGTGTTGGCCCTATGGCGTGACGGTCTTGGTCCGGTATCTGCACGATCACGCCGGCTATACGCAGGGGAGCCTCGGGCGCTATCGCTTGGCGGACCTGGAAGAGCGGCAGCAGAAAGATAAACAACGCGAAGATGAAAGCGAGGATACAGGGAACTCACACCAACAGTGACACGGCTGACCGTCGCCCCGCTCTTTGCAAACATGTAACGAAAGGAGACCCCTATGGAATCAGTGAGAACGGTCGAACACCATGAATCTTTTCTGATCCGCCACGCATGGGTCCACAACGGCGAACTGCTGGTGCAAACCGCAGATGACAGTGAGGTGCTCGTCTGTATCGCCAAGTTTGCCACGGCAGAAGAAGTCAAGCCGAAGCGCAAAGCGGGCAGACCGAGAACCGGAAAGAACGGGCTGGGGAAAGAGGTGCTGACTGATAACGACAGATCACCGACAACTCCGCAACGTACTGGGCTCATTGCCGCTCAGTGAGGGGGCAGGAGACCGCATGACTTTTGGTGATATTCTGCCATTTCTCGGCTTTCGTACCTTCCCCGTAGACCCGAATGGAGACCCGATTGTTGACGGGAGTAAGTGGCGAGAAAGCGGTTACGAATCTCCTACACTGATATTTCAGTGGGGTAGAGTACTAATCCCTATTTGCACAACGAGAGTGTATAGGCGAGATGAGCAAAAAGATGGCGAAACCGACGAAAAAGAAGATGTGAAATAAGGTGATGAGCTACCGCCGGCGGCGGAAGCAGAGACGACGCAAGATGAAAGAATTTAGGGGGCGAAGATGACAAGGCCACGAGAGTCTAACGGTAGGCACGTGAGAAGTGCCACGACCATTGCCAAATATCTCCATGCCGAAGGGTTTACGGATTATGTCGCCAATGGCGTTGAGAGCTACTGGAGATATCAAGCCGGGCTGAATATCAGGCGACTGCGCCAATTGGAGGAGCTCGAAAAAGAACTTTCTCGCGTGATGCAAGTGCTTCCGATCGGGGATCGGCTTATCATCGGTCGCTTTATTGGCATTCACAAGAAAATGAGCTTTGATACTGGGCTCACCATTGGCCTGCAGGCGTTTGCGCAGAGATGCGACACGGTGCTGAGGGAAGAAAAGAAAGAGACGGGAAAACCAATGGGGAGCGCAGAAGAGCCCCCGCCGAAAGCGCCCGAGTCATACAGCCAGGCGGGCGAGGCGTAACGATCGCCCGCTCGTGAAGGGCAGAGGTAGTCCAAGAATTTGAGGGCCGTAAAACCGATCCTGGGAAGAATTCTACCGGCCAAATTTACGAAAGGTGCTCACGAATGTGTGAATAGCTCGCCGACCTGGATGGCCGGGGGTCGGCGAGAAATGAAAGAAGGAGACATGACCAAAAATAAACCGTCCGTTGGTATCTGGCAGCGCTACACCGTGCGGTGGGACTTTTCCACGCCCATCTTTGGCTCGTTGCCAGTGGCGAAAGAAACGCTTGCACCCTTTGTCGAGCGTGCGCTCAAAGAAGGCAAAATCAGACCTGTGACGATCACACAGACAGACGCTGGCGTGGTCGAAGTGCGCCGGGAGGGTATCTCCCTGGATGTGCTGCGGCAGGAAAAAATCGACGAACTGCTAGAGCAACTCCCGACGGAAGAGGAGATGATCGAAGAGCGCAGCCTGCAATTCTGGCGGCATGACGGCCTGCTCTGTTTTCCTGGTGGCAATATCCGGGCACACCTCAAAGAGTGCGCCCGGACGCTCTCCTCGCTCGTGCTCCCGAAGCCGGCCAAGGGCAGCGGCAATCGCTCCCTGTCCATTCGCGGGGTCAACGGGCTCTATGTGACCGAGGAGTGGGTGCCGATTACGCGCGCCGGCCAGCCCGTAACGCAGCCGGACGATGCGGTAGAATTCTTTGTCCACACGACCAACCCGCGCACCGGCGCGCCGATGAACGCCATCAAAAAGGTCGAGTCACTGGCGGCCGGGACCCAACTTGCGTTTACCCTGCAAGTGCTGGGCGGGATCGTGAGTGAGGAAGAGCTGGATATGATCCTGCAATATGGCGCCTTGCACGGCTTCGGCCAGGAACGCTCGCGCGGCTATGGGCGCTATGTCTACACCGTCGAGCAGCAGGTCAAGCTCACGACGAAGACGCGGACCCGGCCCAACGGTGCCGCGGCAGAGGCGTCTGCGTAAAGACGACGAGGTGTGACTTGACATGCAATGAGATGCCGTGACGGCGAGTGTTGTCGTGTTGTGCTCTGCTTTGTTGTGACGGCGAGGTGTGACGTGCGGTGCCGTGTCCTGGGGTGCTGTGACGGCGAGTATTGTCGTGTTGTGTTCTGCTTTGTCGTGACGGCGAGGTGTGACGTGCGGTGCCGTGTCCTGGGGTGCTGTGACGGCGAGGAGTGCCCTGGCTTGAACTGAGGTGCCGGCGAGGAGTGGTTTGTTTTGCTATGAGGTGTAGTGTTTTGACGTGACGCCGAGTAGTGCGGTGGTTTGATGTGATGTGTCGTGCCGTCGCGATCTTTCCTTTCAACGTGGGCGGGACCGCTCCCGCCCTTACTTACAAGGAGTGTGTATATGGCAGAAGAGAAAAAGTTTACGCTGGTCACCGAGCAGGGTGTCGCGGAGTTCCGTGACCATCTCGCCCAGGGTGCCATCAACGGGAGCCTCACCTCCAAGCAGCTCGACGCCAGCAATACGCTCATCAAGGGCGTCTATGCGGGCGAGACCGTGCGGCTCAAGTATCTCAATTTTCTCTTTGATTTTTTCAAGAAATCGGGATCCGACCAGGAGGAAGTCCAACGCCGCGTGATTGGCGCTATGCCAAAGTTTTTCAGCCGGACCCCGGAGATGTTCGCTTTGCCCGTGCCGTCGAAAGAAACCAAATCTGCTGCCTAACTAAAGGGGGCACTCCGTATCACGCGGGGGCGCCTCCCCTCACCGATCCCCTCTGGGCCGACGCGGAGCAGGAACCAAAGTTCCCGGCAGTCCTATCTTTTACGGCGAGGACCCCTTCGTTTTCTTGTCGCCCTAACTAAACGGCGCGTTCTTCGCCTGCGAGAGCTTGACTGTCACCTCCCGCACCATCTGGCGCGGGACCAACCCCGAGTCCAGCCACTCAAAGACAAAGACGGCCCGGTGAGAAACGACCGCACCGTCAGCAATAGGGGCATCGCTAATGCGCACGTCTGCCTCTTGCAGTTTCCATGCGAGCGCACCACCTGCGCTGATGGTCACATTGTTGGCGTTCAGGATATTCTGGTTATTGCGGCCGTTGATGATGGCGCCGGTATGCACCGAGTAGTAGGTGAGCCGGGCACCGCTGAGTGAAGCACTGCTCACGGGGGCGCCATTCTCGTCCTGCAAGGAAGCTGTGTAGGTAGCGGTTTCCCCTTCGGTCAGTTCGATGAGATAGGGGGTTGGGGCGGCCACGCTCAATTCCCCTTCGTGTGTATTGGCTGCAGCGACGGAACGATGATGCGCGGCTGATCCGTTTCTTGGCGCTTCTGAATGGTCATCTGCAGTTGCGCATTGATGATCGAGGCCTTGAGCATCTCAATTGCCAAGAGCAAATCCTTGATCGGGAATCCTTCCGTGAGCGACCAACTTGGCGTTTGCGTTTGCGGATCATACTCGATCACCACATGTGGATTGGCCATAGAGTCCTCCGAGCTGTGAGTCTACTTGACAATGCCCTCATTGACTAGATGCGCGAGGTTCGCGCCCTCATTGGCGAGCGTGGGTTTCACGGTTTGCTCGTTGACCAGCCGGAGCACGTTGGGTCCGGTACTGATCGGCTGACTGAGCATCATCAGCAGCATGTTGGGCGGGTCACTCTGTGCGGTTCTCGCACTCCTCTGCGGCAAAGGAAAATCGAGGGGGCGGAAAGGTGCGACAGGCGGAATTGCAGTCAGGGACCCGGTCAGGAGATTCGGCGCTGCCCACTCTGGTCGCACTGCCCGCTTGATTGGAGTCGGCCAGTCATCCTGTGCAAATGGTACCGGCACGGCTGGCGCTGCAGCCAGGGTGGTATCGAGGAGGTTTTGCGGATCGTCAACTCGCTGTGATCTCTTTGCTGAAAGGGGCGGCCAGTCTGTTTGCCGGAATGGCGCGGGTACCGGGGCCAATGTCGAGAGTAAGAGATTCGGCGCGATTTCAGACTGTGGGGCCCGTCCTGTCGATCGAGGTGAGGAAAAATCAACAGGAAGAAACGGCGGCGCTAACCCCGGCGTTAAGAGGAGGTTCGGGGCGAGGTCTGCCGATTGCACGCCCCTGCTTCGCGCCGGTATCGGCCAGTCATCCTGATTGAATGGGGCAACTACCGGGGCGAGCGTCGTCAACAGCAAATTGGGAATGCTCTCCGCCTGCACTGCTGGCCGTCTGGGTGGGAGCGGCCAATCCTGCCCGCTCAAGGGCGCAGCGGTGGGTAGAGCCGGTGCCAAGGTCGTTGAGAGTAGATTAGGCAGGTCTGCCGAGAAAGGCTGCGCTCTCCCCCGTAGCGGCGGAAAATCGAGCAATCGGAAAGGAAGGACCGCAGGAGCCGGGGTCAGAGTCGTCAGCAGCAGATTTGGTACGGCCTCATCCCGCAACGCTCTGCATTTGGCTACAGCCGGCCAATCATCCTGATGAAAGGGGTGGGCTATGACCACCGGGGCCAACATTGTCCCGAGGAGATTCGGAGGGACATCCGCTTGTGGACCTGCTCGCCTGACAGAGAGAGGCCAGTCATTCTGGCCAAACGGCGGCGCTAATCCCGGCGTCAAGAGAAGGTTCAGCGGATCGTCAGCTCGCTGCGCTTTCTTTGCGACAGGCTGCGGCCAGTCATTCTGGTTGAACGGTTGGGCTATGACCGCCGGGGCCAGAGTCGTCAGCAGCAAGTTCTGCGGATCTGCGTGAACAGGCCGTGCCAGCGCTCGTGAGAGCGGAAAATCGACCGGCGTAAACGGGACCGCGATGACCGCTGGCGTGAGGGTCGTCCCGAGCAGATTCGGGAGTATGTCCGCCTGGGGCAGTGCGCGCCGAGCGGGAATCGGCCAGTCAATCGGGACAACCGGTGCTGACGGGAGTGCCAGTGTCGAGGCGAGCAGGTTCGGCGGATCCGTTTGGATTGGTCGGCCAACCGCTCGCACTGGCGGAAAATCGACAGAGAGAAACGGCGGGGCAAGCCCTGGAGTGAGGAGGAGATTCTGGACACCCTCCGCCTGCGGTATCGCTCGTCTTCCCGGACTCGGCCAGTCCGTCTGGCTGAACGGCACTGGCGCACGCGTGAAAATGACCAGGTTCGGTGCGCCCTCATCCTGCTGTGCTTTCTTCGCGACAGGTGCCGGCCAGTCGTCCTGATTGAATGGGGGCGTCAGTCCTGGCGTTATGAGCAGGTTCGGCGGGCCGTCTTGCGATGGTGTCTGCCGTGGTGCCGGACTCGGCCAATCCTGCTGACGAAACGGCACCGGCGCCAGCGTCGTGGTGAGGAGATTGGCCTGTGCATCGTATCGGTAGCTGACCGTCCGGCTTGGCAGCGGCCAATCATCCTGGCTGAATGGCGGCATCGGCGCCGGCGCCAGCGTCGTGAGCAGAAGATTGGGCGGCGGCGCTTCCTGTTTCGGCGCGGCCGGCCGAGCGGGAGTCGGCCAGTCGGTTTGGTGGAATGGGGCAGGAGTTGGCGCTCCCGCCAGGACGGTGAGCAGGAGGTTGGCGACAACTTCGACGACCGGCACCCACGGGGGAGGCTTCGGCGTGATGATCGGTGGTCGAAAGATGGTCGCCATTTTTTAGAGGCTCGCTATGATCCGTCTTGCGTAACGTTCTCGCATCTTCATCAGGTTCTTGTCATGATGACGCAGATAGGATTGCCGCTTCTGCTCAAGTTGTGAGGCGCGTTGTTCGGGTGTCATCGTGGCGCGCCTCTGCTTACGCAGTTCGTTCGTTCTGGCACGATGGGCAATATCATAGGCGCGTTTCTCTTCTTTATGAGCCGCCATGTATTCCTGTTGCTGTACAAGCCTTCTCTCTCTGGTGCGCTCAGCATAGCGAGCGGCCCGCAGCCGCCGCGCCTCCCGTTGTTCCGGTGTCTCCGCCTCATAGATCGCCGAGACGCGCAACGCATTGCAGGCGCGGCAGATACGATCGTTCTTGCTATTCCGGTAGGTGTTTTCCTCCGTGTATTCATGCCCCCGTGGACAATGTGTGATGAGGGCGGCACGGGCAGAGTGAATTGCTTTATGCCGCAGGAGTTGTTCTAGAGTATATTTCGACCCTGCCCGCGATCTTGCTAACGGGCAGACATTAAATACTGGGTTAAGATTGTCTATATATTCTTGCTCCTTCGCGAGCAATTCAGACGGTTCACACTCCTCGATTATCCAAAAACGAAAAGTCGCCTCATCATATTTCGTCCAAGCGTTTTGCAGATATGGCGAGTGATGTTTTCCGCTTCTTAGCAATAAACGATGCTTAGACCATCGGGAATGAACACTCTTACTGCTCCCAATGTAATAGTTCTGACAATCTATCTGCTCAATCACGTAAATCCCACATTTTACCTTCGACGCCATAGCGTACCTCCTATAACGTCATGGTATCATAAGATATCACAAAACCCTAGCATCTGTAGACTCTTAAGGGCTAGGGTTTGTTGTGGTGCGATGAGCTAAACATCCTTGATTTTACTGAGTAAATCAAGGATTATATCACATTATGTGATAATCACAAAATCTCGTAGACAAGATGGGCTCCCATCAGCCCTACATTTCCACCTGTAAAGGCGGAGAGTGAAGACTCACTGACGGACGTGCCGACACCAAGGATGCCCCATTCTCCCCCTTGTGGTGCCAGCCATTTGCAGATGCCACCGAAGGCATTAAAGCTCAGATTGAGCTTGGCCCCTGTGGCTGCCGTGATACGGGAGGGACCAGTGAGGGCAGCAACAAAGGTGAGGGCATTGGCACTTAGTGCAGAGGCGAATGAGTTCAGCGGGCCATCAGAATTGGGGGTCGCCAGCGCGGTTGGGGTCGCGCCGAGCACGACATCGCGGGCAAAGACCATGATGTTGACCGCCGATGCAGTGGCCTGCCCGCCCTCAAAAATTTCCGACACGAGGCATCCGGCCGCAGCGCCGCTGGCGCCAATAGCCATATAGGTACCGTTCGCCAGGGTAGTGTTATCCGCCGCCGCGGTCGGGGTCCATGTCGCTGCCTGAAAAACTCTTTTCATCGTGATACTCCTTATGGATTAGGGTGGATGTGTGGTGACGATACAGATTAGGATTTGACTAGACTGAGCAATCCTTGCGGACTGCCGAGATCACCTCCTTTTGCTGCGAGAGTGAACGTCAGATCGGCAAGTTTCTCGAAGGGCAGATGACTGTAATCAGACGTGCTTGCCATCGCAGCACAAAAGTCGCAAATGTAATGGTCGCACTTTTGGCAGTACGCTCGCTCCCGGGTGCGCAGCGGATTGAGAATAACGGCACACCGGCAATGCGAGCAGGAGAGCGTTGCTGCCTCCAGTAGTTTTCCCTCACCGCACTGTTTTGGATCGAGGTTGGCTAAGTGGGCAATTTCAGCAGGAATCCCCGGACTCGCCCTGTGATCGATCATGAGATAGCCGTCATATTTGCGTAGAGAAGCCATAGATCCTCCTATAAAAGCGCTTGGGCAAAAAGTGTGTCTGCTAAATCCCCCCCCTGCCAATTAATCAAAGTCACGGTTTGCCCGGCCGTCGAGTATCCGATACCGGGGTATCCGCTTGCAATTGATGAATCGATTACATTAGAACCAATCTGTGTGGCATTGCGAAAGAGTTTGATCGTCGTCCCCGCTATCTGGATTTTGATGATATCATTTACTGCAAATCCTGCCGCGGTCCCGGTCGCTAAACTCGTGAATACCCCAGCGATACTCTTTCCCAGTTCCCATGTCCCGTTCAGTGCGAACGCCCATCGATAATAGGTGCGCGCTCCGCTCGCGACACGAACCATCAGTGCCGGACCTGACCCGCCAGTTGCGCCAAACTCATCTACCAGGATAATCTGCGAGTACTGATCTGCCGGAAAAGTGATCGCAGAATAGAATTCTCCGCTGTCGCCGCTGCTAAAGGAGGTGGGCTCGGCATGATTGGAGACGATCTGCATAGCCGTTTCCCCAGTAATAATTGTCCAGTTCGCCCCGAGATTAGCGGCATTGGCTCTGGTGAAACTATCTGTGACGAGAGCAGTCATATTTTTTATTTCCCTTTGAGCTTCAGTTCAGTTTGCACCCCCCTCCCAGTTATCGAGTGCAGCAGATAAAAGAGTTGATGACAGGGTGATGCCGGGTGAGCCGCTGGTGATTCCTCCGTCACTCGCCGTTAAAACCGTGACGCCATTTTTCTGGAGGGTGAGCAGAGGCCCGTGGACTCCCAAGCGGATCACGTCGCCAACGTCCCAGGTCACCGTTCCCTGCGCGAGCTGCTGGTAGGTGTCGTTCACAAAGCGGGCGATCTCCGTGTTGTTGCTCGCAGCTTTGCTGCCGACCCCACGATAGAGGGTATTGGCCGACGCGGCTGCGCGTACGACGACCCCCACCCCACTCCCATCTCCGGTCTGACCACCACTCAACATGATAATCGTGGCTTGTGAGTATTGGTCATTCGGCCAAGCAGCGGATGTGTTGTGCTCGGTGCAGTCTCCATTGGAGACCTGCACCGGCTGCGCGGCATTGGAGACGATCTTCCAGGATCGGACATTTGGCGTCCAGTTTACTCCCAAATCCGCATTGTTTGCTCGATTGAAGTTGTCAGTGACGACGAGCGGCGCAGGCGTCGTGTCAAGGGTGTAGCCACACGTCAGTGCGGAGGCGGCGCCCACAGGAGGAGGTGGCGGAGGGGGAGGAGGTGCGACCGGCGTCCCAGTCCCGATGTTGCTGAAGCCTGAAACGCCCACCAAATTATAGGCGCGCACCTCATAACTGGCGCTCTGCCCAGAGGTCAATCCCAGATTGTCAATAAAGCTGAGCGTGGGGTAGGGGACAGAGCCGATCATCCCGAATGTCGCCTCGGTCTGGAGTTTGCGGTGAATCTCGAATCCCTGCGGCGCGTTGGAATTGTCTGGCAGGATGCTCCCTGCCGTCCAACTCAGGGTCAGTTGCTGGGCGTGAGCGACCGCAGCCCAGAGACACAGTAAGAGGACGAGCACGAGGCGACGCATAGTAGTCTCCTACGGAACGGTGACCGAGCAACTGAGTCCCGTTGCCCCACCAGCAGCAAATACGGCTGAGCAACATTCGTTACTAATTGGACCGTCACCCCCGGCAGCCGAGGCAGTCACGGTGTAACAAAATGTGTTGCCTAGCGCGAGTCCGGCATCATTGTAGGACACTGCCGGCGCATTGACGGTGGCAATCGCATTGACGTAGGCAGCGGCGCCGATTTTCCGATTGATCTTATAGACGGTCGCATTCGCGCCAGCGGTCCACGTGAGATGCACGGTTGCCGTGGTCGCCTGCGCAAACACGGAGGGCGTCACCATCATCGAGAGCAGTAGGGCACAGCATCCAGCAAGCAAAAGTTTCATACAACCTCCATCCTGTGGTTAAGGGTTACTCGACAAGCCAGAATTGACCATCTGGTTCGATGCGTGGCAGCGGCGCACTGAGTCGCCATTCCCATTTTCTGACAAAGTCCCACTTCTTCAGTGAGAAGACAGCGATGCGCTTGCGACCTGCCTGCCACTGCTGGTAATAGGCATTCCGAGAGGCCCGGTGTTTTGCCAGCCGCTCAGGGTCGGCCTTCAATCGCTCTCGGTAGCGCCGTTTTTTCGCGTTCAGCCTCGGCAGGTTGCGCCGCCAATAGCGCCGCTCCGCTTCTTTTTGGGCGAAGGTGCGTTTACGTGTCACGCTCCGATCCTTTCCGCAGGGCGTGCATTTCTCCCTCCAGCTTTTTGATCACTGCCGTCATTTCTTCTCGCAGCCGCGTGATCATCTCCGCGTGCTCATCCTTGACCGCCCGGGCGATGATCGTGCGGTGCTCGGTGAGGTCCTTCAGGTCCGCTAAGCGGTGCTTGTCCTGCCGCTTCGCCCACTCGTCGAAGCGGTTCAGCTTGCGACTGTACCGCTGCATTTGCGACCAGACCCCGCACCCGAGACTGAGCACTGCGACTGCCAGTACAGCAATGAGCCAGCCCATGTTGTTATCGATAACCTGCCACACGTCACGTCCTTGTCTCGTTGCGCGGACCACAAAAAAGGCCCCGGGGGCTGTGAGCCCGCGGAGCCTCTAGAGGGTGTCCACGCACGAGTCTGTTTCGGTCAATCTACATTATAAGGTCCCCTTTGGCAAAGCCGCATGCCACATCTTTCCCGCTCTTCATGCACATGATATAGTTACTCATGCGGCTAGAGAACGACTAGCTATCGCTCCCGAACCGTCTGTACCTCGCAGACCTGCCGCGCACTTTTCACTGAGGACACCATGAGGAGGTGTGTCATGCCGAAAGCCTATATCTTTTCTCCCGGGCAAACTTTTAATCGCTGGACCGTCTTGTCTCAGGTTCCATCTAGAAATGGCCAAACCTGGGGTTTGTTTCAGTGTCAATGTGGAACGATACAAGAAAGGGCAGCTAAGGATATCTGTAATAATAGGTGCAAGAGCTGTGGGTGTTTGCAGCGAGAAATCACTGTAGCCCGCAACATCCAGAGAACAACACATGGAGACTCGGTCAATTGTACTACCTCGCCTGAGTACAATATTTGGCGTGGGATAAAGTTGAGAACCCTGAATCCAAATGACCAGGCCTTTCCACGTTACGGGGGCAGAGGAATCACTATCTGCGACCGCTGGAAAGATTCTTTTGAGAACTTTCTTGCTGACGTAGGCCGCCGGCCGGGACCGGAATATTCGATCGACCGCTACCCGGATAATGACGGTAATTATGAGCCGGGGAATGTCCGCTGGGCAACCCGGGAAGAACAGGCAAACAATAGACGAAGTAGCCGCTTTCTTACCCATAAGGGACTGACCTTGACGGTTGTACAATGGGCGAGATTTCTCCATATCAATCATACAACGCTTCACGAGAGACTTGCGAGCGGCTGGTCTATTGAGAGAGCCCTGACACGGTAACAGCTCCCTAAGCTGCCGGGGGTAGAGGCACAGGCGGCTGCATTGCTGCCACCTTCGCTTTTACCGTTGGCAAGAGGAATTGCAATAGTGAGTCCACGCCGGCCTCGCCTGCCTCTATACCCAGAGTCTTTGCGTAGGCTATGACCTCATCAAATGCAGCGGTATATTTCTGTATACCCGTCAGGCTCGTATTCTGCAGGTTTGTCATGATTGTCATAGCAAAGTCCAAGAGCCGTGGGTCATCGACGCGGCGTACCTTGAGGTCTTTGAGGAAGTAGGCGAGGATCTCGCGGAATGTCGCGCTGGTGAAAAAAGCGATAATAAGGGCAATAACGTCCATGTTTAATCTCCTGGTATTAATCTTTGCCTTCAGGCGGAAGTGCAAAATGAGTGAGCTTCAGTATCAGCGCGGGGATGCTGATCGGCTGGTCAGTGAGGAAGCGCAGCACGAAATTGGCGACGGCCAGAATCGTGGCGAGCAGCTCCGGCGGGATGAGATTCGCGCCAGAAGTCCACTGCGCCAGCAGGGTGACAAGACCCGCGAAGTTCACCCAGAGCGTCTTTGATTGATACCAAACTTTCATTTTTCTTCTCCTAGTCTTTCACGGCATCGTCTCCATTCAGTAATTTGAGCGAAAGGACTCTCGCCTCGATGACTCTGACCCGTTCCAGGAGTCGCGCCATGTTCAGCAAGATCTGCTCCAGTTTCGCATTCTGAGTGGCGAATTGTCCGCCCTCTTTGTTGATCTCCTGTACCGCATAGGCAATTGTCGTCATCGCATAGACCTGCTGTTCCTGTGCATGGATGAAGTTTCCCAGTCCGTGGCGTGGCACATAGCGGAGGATCAAAAAGATTACTGTGCCCAAAATGATGAATCCGACCCCCCAGGTTTTTCTCATGTCTTCCGCCCAGGGCGGCAGTTCCAGGGTAAAAAAACGAAAGGCCATCAGATAGGGCATCACCACCGAGAGTACTTCCGCCAGACCACTGAAGAAAGTCTGCTTTGGTGGGCCGACGGAGTGTTCTGCTCCGGGTGTCAGTGTGTCTGCCATTAGGCGCGGTACTCCTGCCAGAATTTCATGATCGCTGTCACATATTGTTGCGTTTCCGTTGGGGTGAAAGTCAACCAATGTACTGCATCGCGGATGTGCGCCATGAGCCACTGTAAGTGCCCTGTCCCCCAATCATACGCAACGAGCGTCTTCGCCGTGTCATCCCACTGTTTGTGCAGATCCGCCATGTAGGCGGCCTGCACATGAATCGCATCCTCTGGCTTGAAAGGGCTGGCATTCTGAAGGCCAAGCTTCACCGCGTATTCATGGAACGTCGCAGGCGCGAACTGGGCGAGCCCTTGGCACCCACTCCGAAGATTCACCGCCAGCGGGTTAAAGTTGCTTTCTACTCGCACCTGCGCCTTCAAAAATGTCCATGAGACTCCGTACTGCTGGCCATAGAGTTTAAATAAAGTGTCGAAAGCATCAGATTCAGTAGACATTGGCCCCTCTTATAGCTATGCTAGGAAGAACGAGCCGCCTCGATGTTAAGAGCACCGAGGCGAACTCTAACCATAGCGAAAAGGAGCTTTCGAGATGGCTATTCAATCTCTTACCCCACCATTTGAAGTCGGGCAAGTTTTTACGCGCCTTACAGTTCTGACCCCAGGAATACCAATGTCTCTCTGTCAATGCAATTGTGGAAACACTCTTTTTGTTCGCAATTGGCATCTGAAGTCTGGTAATACGCGAAGTTGCGGGTGTTTGAATAAAGAGCGAGTATGGCAAAGTAATATAACGCATGGTCAGAGTAGGGGAGGAGGATACACAAAAGAATATGGGGTCTGGGTAAATATGAAGGCTCGTATCCTTCCTTCTTATGCGCATCCAGAACGCTATTACGATCGTGGGATAAAGGTCTGTGAAGGGTTGCAAACCTTTGAGAATTTTTTTGCCCTGCTCCACGAGAAACCAAGTCAAAAACATTCGCTTGATCGCAAAGATAACAATGGTCATTATTCGTGTGGGCGTTGTCCAGAGTGTTTGACAAGACAATGGCCGATGAATGTAAGGTGGGCAACCTCGGCACAACAACAAGACAACAGAAGCGTCACTATCTGGATTACCTATCAAGAAGAAACACGAACGCCTCGGCAATGGGCAAGTCATCTTGGCGTCAACTTCATGCTGATCTATCGTCGGCTTCGTGATGGGTGGTCTATCGAACGCGCCCTGACGACTCCGGTACGACATTATCCCTGATCTCACTTATTTACCCCTTCCGCCCCACCGGCACCTCACCGCGCTGCCTCCCCGTCCAAAAGGTCTTACTGTGGCAGGCATCACAGGAAATAGAGCTATGCCGCAAGACCTTGCCGTTGTAGACCTCGTTGCGGTTCTCCCACGCAACCCACTGCGTGTTTCCACAGAACGTAAACTCACATCGTACTTCTGCCTGGAGTTCATCGACCACTTGCCTCTCCTACATTCTTTCGACGCTCTTCCTCAACCACTGCCTCCACCGCCACAAGAAACTGCCCTTCAAACACTGCCCGAGGCGCTCCGCAGTACTGTGCGAAGTTTTGCAGAAAGCTCTGGACTTCAGGAACCGCAAGGATTTCTTCTCGCGTCATTTGTCAAAACCAGTATCGGTCTCCGTGAGCGGCGGGATCTCATGGCATTTGAGGGCGTACTGAATATCCGTCTGCCCTCCCTCACGTTTTGTGACTGTCACGATGATATGGTCCGTGGCCCACGGCTCCTTGTCCGCCTCGTTAAGCGTTGCTTTCAGAAAAGCTCTCGTGACGGAAGTGGGAAGGTACTGCCGCTTCCAGGTCTTGCCCCCGTCCAGGGAAAATTGGACTTTGTAGCTCTCGGCGTGCGCGGCAAAGACAAGGAGGAGGCTGAGCAAGAGAGTAAACGTCATGCCCTTCATGGTATTGTCCTGCGGTCCAAGATCCGCTGCGCTTCAGCGACTGTCACCTCTTTTTCACACACGGCGCACGTAATCTTCGGAGGATCTATGGTTACATCGGCAAGCAAGCTCAGATGGCGGCAGACTTCCGTCCGTGCCTTTGTCAGAAGTAACTGCTGGCCATCCTCTCCTGTCACGGGATAGAGTTTCACTGCGTGCCCTCATTGACATCCTGATCGTTCACTCTGTCGGCAAAGTCCGCAGGATTTCTCGCGAGAAGCTCCACACTCTCTGCCCAGATGCGGCACTGAATGTAAAGGCCGCCGGACAGGCGGTCTCTGCCTGTGGAGGCTCTGTCAGACTGCCAATGACTGCGGTTGTTGGCAGCAAGGGCCGTCGAAGCAGGAACCATTCTAGAAGTCATGTTCATCATGTTTCTTGGGAGGATGTCAAGGCATCAATACCTCGGGGAGAGAAGGCAGGCTAATGAGACTCGCCTCTCCCTTCTTCCGCGAATCGAGAATAGTTACTGGCCAGGTCGGCGGATATATACAGGTCCTAGGCGGCTTCAGGCTATTGCAGTTCACAATCAACAATGCCTCCGCCTCGATCACATCGTTGATCGCCTGCCGGTGCTCATTCTCCAGGCGAGGCCGCTCCCTTATCGCCGCTAGCATGGTGCAGCCGGAGAGGAGACAGCAAAGGAGTAGTGTGATGCTAGTGTGCATTATCACAGCACTCTTGCGCCTCTCTCAGGGCCGCAGGAATCGGCCTGCGCTCAAAAGAAAGAGATTCTCGGTTATAGTCTGCATACTGCGCGACTCGCTCATATACCTGAGCACAGCCTTGCAGTTCCATGTGAGCACAGCCAGTGAGCAGAGCACTGAAGACAGCGACGAGTGCCAGCATGATGAGAATACCGACGGTACAGGCAAAAATGTCTATATTCCTCACTTGTCCCCCCAGATTTATAAGTTCCGTAAGGGCGCGTATTTTTTCCGTGAGGGTCATTGCGTATTCCCGCCGGCGCGCTCCAGCTCAGCGATGCGTGCGCGCAGCCGCGTGTTTTCCTCTACGAGCGTCTGATTCCTCCGGTAAAGCGAGAGCGCCCACTCTCTTGCTTCGGTGATGCCTGCCAGAAACTTTTGCACTCCCTCGATGCTCAGGGTGCTCATGGCTTCAATGCCGCGTGCCTGTTCTTCAGTCATTGGCGTAGTGCTCCTATACTTTCGCGATCCCCGCTCGCAAGAAACAGAGCGAGAGGCCCTCAAGCAATTCTTTTGTGTCCACCTGTGAAGGATCGGCGGCGAGAAACGCGGCGGTCAGCGCGTGCAAGATCATCATCCCTCCCACCATGTAGGTTTTCTTGCCGGAGGCGGAGTCCTTCAGTGTGCGAATCCAATCCAGAATCATGGGCACCCCCTTATACTTGAGAATGAGCCCGGTAAAAAAATCGTTCACTGCTCCGGCTCCAGATCCGCGCCTTGTTCATGCACTGCACGCGAGAAGATCGCTGGTAGTGGGGAGAGGAGTATTCCGGGTTTCTCATGTTGTCTCTCGCTTTTCAGAGCACAAAAAAAGCCGCGGAGGAGCGGGGAATTCTCCTGCGCGGCCAATATGGGTACGCGAACACGAAAGTTGCTTGACGCTGTTTTTCTTATGCTACGCTTTCTTTTGCACTCTGTCTAAGGGTCATTTCCCGAGCCTCACCACCATACCGGCAACGCCACAGGAGCCACATCGGGTAACACCACCGCGCTCACTCCCGTGGTCTTGCCGTCAACCGACTCGCCCACATAGAGCATATGGGGATCAGGACTGAACGCCGGGGTGATCGCCCAGCCCGGCTCCGGTTGTCTGACGAGGTCTTCCTGACCCACACCCCAGATCAGACCGTCCGCGCTCGTCAGGTAATCAATCGCGCTCGCGTCCGGGTCGGTATCCGTACCCTCAAATGTCTCCGCGACCATTTCATAGAGGCCGAGGTCCGCATTCCACCGCACCTCCATGTTGTAGTAGAAAAACGGCGTGAAGACGGACACCGGAGGTCCACAGGTCACCCCGTCCGGGCCGCAATCGCGGCGGGTCTGCTCGCCAAAGTCGGTCCCATTTGTGAAGAGCCACACATGCCCGTCAGGCCCCCTCGTCGCACCAGGAAGCCACGCCCCGTCTACGAGAATGACTGGCTTCGTCCATGTGCGTGCGCGGTCGGTTGAGAGGCTCACGCACACCTTGTTGTTCTCAAGCACAAAGCCGTTGAGTCCAGCGCCCACGCAGGTCGTGTAGCCGAGCCACACACCGTCCTGACGAATGACAAGATTCATGTCGTTGATGAGATTCATGCCAGTACTGACCGGATTGAGAGCGACCCACATATTCCAGCCGAAGATAGGGAAGAATGGGTCCTGCACGTCCGCGCAGTAAATCGTGTCGTGCAGATCCCCTTCTTCACCAAAGCCTCCCCAGCACAGGACGCCATCTTGAAATGAGGGGCTATAGAGAGCGTGTCCTGGAACGATGAGATGATGCTGGAGATTTGGTGCTGCTCCCCACACGGGCAGCGCCAGCAGCAGCGCGACGCCGGCTAAAATATCACTCAGAGTCAGTTTCATTGAATAATCCTCCGATGAATTGCCCATGAAGCACCCGTACATATGTTATTCAGCCGCATCTGCGCTCCGCATTTGCAACAGAAAACGCGCGCGCCGACAGCATGTGATGGCTCAGTTTTGCAGTAGCAGTGCTGACATGGCGGCAGACACGGACAGTACGCCACAAGAGGTCCCCATACTCGTTGACATCTCGGGCACATCCAACCTTCCACAGTGCGTCTCCTGTCCCTTGTTCAAAGGATTTTTTTCTGTTACAAAAGAGCGGTGCATGTGACGGTCGAGATCAAAGATTTCCCCCTGCTCATGGCGGAAATTCACTCATTGAAGGAGGCACTCGTGGCTGCTATCGACGATTTCAATACTGCTATCCAAGCGTTTACAACTGAACTCGCCAGCGATCTGCAAAAGCTGAGCGATGCCACGACAGCCGAACTCGCGCGTGTCACGGCGGCGCTCGGGACGAGTACCGATCCTGCGGTCATGACCGCGACTGCCTCTCTGCAAGCGGCCACGACCACCATGAAGACTGGCATACAGAGCGCCGTGGACGCGCTGAACTCGGAATTGCCCGCGCCGCCGCCAACTCCCTAAATTCTCTTTTCATGGCTCCTTGCGGGGACTTTGATCAGCCCCCGCAGTTTCCTTCACTGGCGCCACCGCCTGAAGATTCCGCCGCACCCGCCGTATCTGCTCCAGGGGGTGTTCCTCCTCAGTTTCTATCTCCGTCCCATCATCCTGAAGATGCGTGACAATCCGCGTGATCTTGAAGCCGTGCTCAGGGTGGGGCCGAATCCGCATGGTGTGATGATCGCGCAGAAAGACATGCCAGTGCCCCGGTTCAGTGATGACGGTGGTGAGGTCGATCACGACATGGTCAGGATGGGACTTCACGCCGTCCGCGACGATTTCCCCGGTCCTTACATCTTCATCCCGATAGAGCGGTGGGAGGATGTTGGCGAACTCTAGCTCGGGCGTGACGTGGTTGAAGGCCCAAATTATCTGGCCGCTCGGGTCCACCACGGCGGTTTTCATGGGGAGTCGCATTGTCGTATCCTCCTACATTACATGAGCGGCTAGGGAATGACTAGCTATCAGTGCCGAAGCCTCCAACAAAGATAAAACAGAATGTGATTATTTAATAGTGTCACAGAACGTGCTGAAAAAGAGATAAGGTTAAGTGAATTCCGATAGTTAGGGTCCAAAACCATAACGAAAGATCGCCCGCGTTGCGAATGACGGACGGATCAGCGTTGAACTGCCACGCACTGACAAGATTCGTGCGCTGCTCCCATGGGCCGACGAGCGTTGCCGCATGAGCAGCCGGTGTATCTGCTACGTCAATTGAAAGCCCGGGGGTCACTGAAAGCGCGGGGGAGACGGTAAACGTGAGAATGCGTCGCGTATAGGGATTCAAGTTCCCGCCGGTAATGAGCGTTGAATTCATATTTTGACGGTCAACGGTCGTCGTCTGCGGGATCGTCACGCTGACTGACGTGGCAAACGAGCTGACCTGCCCGCAGGAATTTTTTGCCCGCACCGAGTAGAAATAGGCGGTGCTGTAGACGCCAGACGAATCGACGTATTTGCTCGACACCCCCGCGGCATCCCCGACCTTCGCCACCTGGTCTATTTTCGTCGTGTTGTCGGTGAAGGAGTTGGACGTGCTGCGGTGAATCTCAATTGCCGCCAGATCAATGTTAGTCGGATTCGTCCAGGTCAGGATGGTCTGCCCTGGCTTCGTCATGCCGGCAAGGCTGGTAGGGGCAGACGGTGCGCCCGGGGTGGCCCCGGTGGTGACCGGCCCGAGCACGGCGTTGATGCCCTCTTGAAAACTAGCGTTGTTGAGACCGGCAAAGGCATAGACGCGATAGTAGAAGGCCGTGCCGGTCGGCAGGCCATCAAACAGGGCTGCGAGAGTCCCTCCGGGCAGTGTCGGGATTGACTGGGTTTTGAATGGCACGCCAGACGCGTCCGTGATCTTAAAGACCAGCGCCGTCACGTTCGCGGTACTTGGCGCCGTCGCCGTCACCGGCACTGTGACCGTCACGACGCCAGCGGCGGAGATGGTATAGGTGTTCGTGCCGGTAGAGAATGCGGTGGGAATGTCAGGCAGGGTCTGAGTGTAGTCCGTCAGGATCAAGGCCGTATTCGGCGCTTGGTTCGCACCCGCAGTGTAGGAATACGCAGCGGCATTCCAGCCACGCAAGCCGAATTGCAGGGTCTCGCCCTCGACGCGTATCAGGGAGAGCAGTCGTCGGTCTTGGACAAACTTCCAGTTGGGCGCGGTGAATTTTACGCGCTGCCCGAGCCGCAGGAACCGTACCGAGCGGTGGGCGGTCACTGTGATCAGGCGCCGGCCGTAGTAGGCGGTATAGAGGCGGAACTGGCATTCACCGTCCGCTGTGCGGAAGTCGCGGATATAGTCATTGGTCTCAATGACTTCCGTCCCAACGTCGGTTGCAGACAAGACGGTTGTTGAGCGGGACGGACCGAGTACGTATTTGAGATTCCCGGTAAATCCAGGATCCGGCGCGCAACTGAGCGTCAGCGTCTTGACCCGTTGCGCCAGCGCGGTAATGATCTCGCCCTCATACGAGGCATTTTGCCAGGCTGTTGATCCGTAGTCGCCGTCGCCCAGCTCGACCGCCACCCCGTTCTCGTCCTTGGGATCGGCCCAGGTCACGGCGGCCTCAGTGGACCAGGTCGCGCCGGCAAGCAGGGCATACCAGGTTGAGGTCACGAGATCAAAGGCGCTGGTCTGGCCCACCTCGTTCATCTGCATATAAAAGACCAGCCCCGTTTCTAAGCGTTCCAGCTCGCGGTCTTTCCAGTCGATGATGTTGGTCAGCGACCGCGCGACGTTCCAGATCCGCACCTCATCCAGCAAGCCATTGGTGTAGGTGATGCCAGTGCCCGCATTGTCCCGTGATCGGCCCAGTTCAAAGGGTGCGACGGTATCGCTCATGCTCGCGCCGCCCTTGGCCGCCGTTGCCACTTGCACGCCGTTCTTATACAGAAAGCAATTCGCGCCATCAGCAACCAGGGCGAAGTGATTCCAGTTCGTGTCGTAGGTCGTGTTGACCTGATACACGACGGTCGCGCCGTTGCTGTTCCAGGCGCGGAACTCCAGCGTGCCGCCCACACTCGTCCAGATGGCATATTCCTCAGCCGTGGCGGCCGTGCGCTTGCGCAGAATACCCATTGCCGTGGTCGTGTCGTTGGCCTTGAGCCAGAACTCGATGGTAAAAATGTTTCCTGTGAAACTCAGGTCCGCGCGATCGCCGACGGCGATATACTGACTGCTGGCCGCTGTCAGAGACAGGGCAGAGTTGACATGATCGACGAACATGCGATACGCGCCCCCGGAAAATCGCTCATAATACGCACCGTGCAACGCCAGTTCGTTGAGCACATCACGCAATGGGCGCAGTGAGGAGAGGCCGCCGTCTATGCGGTAGCCGGTCGGGTTGACCAAGCTCAGGTAGTGCGCGGCAGCCAGGGCAAAGTTCTGCGTATCCGCCGTTTTCCCGCCGCCATACGAGGCATCTGTCAACATGAATTTTGCTGCTAAGGCCGGGTTACGGCTAAACTCGCGCGACACCAGATCCGCTTGAATAGCGGGCACTCGACCGCCTGGCGAGCGCGGTGCGGTGAGGAACTGTGCCAGCAGGAAGCTGCCCCAGGCGACCGGGCTCCATTGGTCGCGCGGGACCACCCCGGCGTCGCGGTAGAGTTCGTTGATCACGTTTGGCACTAACTGTGTCGCAGTCGGCCCGGCAACCCACGTGTGGCCCGTCAGCGTTGCATCATTGCCGTTGGGACTGTTGTCAGCGGCAACCGATCCGGTATTCTCGTTCATCGGCCAGTAGCCCATCAGGCCGGTCTCATAGCCCGTCTTGAGGGCGTTAAAATGAAAGAGTATTTCCTGGTCGTCCAGCACGCGATTCCAGATCCGCGCCTCGCTCAGCGACCCGGTGAACGCGCCGCCGGTTAGTAATGCCGCGCCAGAGCTGAAGGTGCCGCCACCGGTGGTAAACGTGCCAGTGTAGGCCGTGGTCGTCAGTAAGAGTCCATCGCCATAGACCTTGAGCGTGAGGGTGGCCACGTTAATTGAGAAGGCCGCATGGTGCCAGACGTTGTCCGTCCACACACCGGAGGCACTTGAGGTGGTCGCGCCGACTGAGGTTTGTATTGCGGCCTGCAGGCCACCTGCGGTCGTATTGAGGCGCAGTGTCCAGCCGTGCCCTCCGGTCCAGGTCCTGCCCATCAGCACCGGGTTGCCTGTCGCACTCGACACTTTGAACCAAATCTCCGCTGTCAGGGTCGTGAAGTTGTAGCGGTCTGGATTCGCATAGGTCGCCGCGCCGGCACCGCTGAAGGAGGGACCGGAGTTGATGATGGCCGGGAGCCGGATCGCGCCGAAGTCCCAGATCGCGATCTTGTTGATCGTCGCTGTGTTGGTTGCTGGGAGTTTAAGAAAAGGTGTTCCCACGTTGTAGGTCGGCGTGACATTCTCGTTGAAGATCGAGACCCTGACGTTGCCGTTGCGGTCCACGATGGCGGCATTGGCGATATAAGCAACGTAGGTGCCTGCCGCATTATTTTCGCAGCCGACCAGAAAGGTGGTGATCGTTTTGCCGATGAGCGCCGCCGGCAAGGGAATGTCCCGCCTATACCACCGGGCATTTGCAGAGGCGCTCAGGTCCGTGGCCGGGTGGCTCGAGAGGCCGTTCTGGTCTACCGCCGCGGTCGCGTGCAGGAGAGTGGTCCCATCCCAGAGACTCAGGCCGACGAGGACCCCGGCGGCCGCAAGAAAAATGTCATAGACGAGTCGATCACCGTTCTGTGTCAAGGTATCTGGCACGCTGGTATCATCAGCATAAAAATACTTGTCCGCATCCGCTGAAGCAGCAATCACAAAGGTGCAGGTCAGCACGGTCGCGTGACAGAGCGCCAGGTCCACCTTTGACATGATGCCGAATGGAACTCGTACCATCGCCTTCGTGTCACGCAAAGCACTGTGGTCACTGGATGGGAACGCATCACTAATGGCGACGCCAGGCACCAGCGAAGTAAACCCGTCCGTGTCTTGCGTGCTGATGCGCAGTTGCGCCGAGGTGCGGCCGATGCCGCCAGGCGTATCAATCACCGTGCCGTCCAGGTCGAGCACGGTCTTGATAGGGGACTGCTCCAGGTCGGTCACCTCCACATGCGCCTGCTTGCCGAGAATCTCGCCCAGCGTGAGCAGATATGAGGGCGTGTTCAGGGTCGGCGTCACGAGAATGTTCGTCACTTCCAGTGTCGCCTCTCGCGCTCCCTGCACGCCGGCGCCGAGGTCAGGCAGGGCTTTCTCAATCACGACTGACTTGACCAGCATGCCCTCGTAGGTGGGAATGGCGTCATCTTCGGCATCGGTCCACAAGACCGTACCGGAATCAAGCGTGAGGCTGGCGCGGGTGCGCAGGGCTTTGGTCATGACTTGGCGATGTAGCCGATATGCTCACGCAGGGTGAGACTGGGGTGATAATTAGGGCCATCCCAAGACGTGGTCGGTTCCACCACGGACTTCATCAAGTAAATCTCCGAGTCGTTCCCGTTATTGAAAAAGAAGTGAAAGGGCGTGGAGTGACCGAAGAGCGTGATATTGCGCCACTCATCGAGTTGCGCAGGAGGGAGCACCTGATTCTCGATCGGGATCTCGAGATAGAACGGCCCGGCCTCGGCATCACTCAGGCCATTGCTGAGCATCGCCTGCCGCTGCTTGATCTGCATGCCGGTCCAGGGATTGGCGGTCATTGTGGTCACAGCGGAGAGGATGCCAACATAGGCGATCTGAAAGCCGGGCGAACCATCCAGCACGGACTGCACGATCACGCGCAATCTGAGGTACTGTTTTGTCGCCACTTTCGCTATGCGTAACTTCGTGCGATTCGTCCACTTGTCGGTGAGCAGGGTATGGGTCGTGTCGTCGGCGTTGTAGCTCACATCGGTCGGCGTGGCCACGGTGCCGGTCGCAACGTGCAACGTCGTAAAGTTTGCGTCGTAGATTTCTACCTCGACGATGCTCAGGGCGGAGCCAAGATCGAAGACAATGTCCTGCTGGACGGCCAGACTCGTGGACATCCACGGACGCAGCGGGAAGTTTTTGTCCAGCATGCGCGTGGCCGGATAGCCCGCAACTGCCGACGTGACCGAGCTAATGACCGCGGTTCTGAAGCTGTTGGAGTATTGGACATTCCCGGCCATCTTATTTCCTCAGCGTCAACTCTTGCCGGACCACTTTGCCACCACGCCCGCCCCAGGCTTTCAGGAAAAAGTCATCAGCATGCTGGTCGAGTTCCTTGCGCACCTGTCTGCCCACCGCATCCGCGAGGTCCTGTGGATCGTCACTGCCCCCATCGACGCGGACGGAAATCTGCGGGCTATACTGGATCACTGGTGGTGCGGTGCTCACGGCGGGTGCCGTTACCGCCTGCAGCTTCGACACCGGCGCGATGGCGACCAATTCCCCCGCATGCGCGAGAAAAAGCTGATCCTGTGTGAGTGTACCCAAGAAGCCGCTGGCCGCTGAGGTCATGCCGCCCAGTGGATGATGAGGGTTAGGGACTGTCTCTGGGGGCGTGCGTGAGACTGGATGCGTCATCGCATCAAGTTGTTTTTGGAGGATCGCAATCTGGGCTACTGCCAGGGCATCCTCTTGCGCGGCCAGGGCGCGCAACGCTGTCACCGTTGCCGTGCGCAAGTCGGCGATGGCCGCCGCCGTGGTGTCTACCTGGTGAGAGGCCACGACCTGCAATCCCTGCAACTCCTTCACCACGTCATCGCGCAAATTGGCGAATCGCTGGTCACTGGTTGAGAGGAAGGTAGATGCGGTTTGCACCTGATTCTGTAAATTCGTCGCCAGGCTCTGCACCAACGCCGGCTGATCTGCCGGAGCCGCAGTCTTGATCTGCGCGCGCAACTGAGCGGCTTGGATCTGGAGAAACGCAAGTTGCTCGGTCCCACTACTCCCAGGTCCCTTGGCGACAATGCTGGTAATGGCGTCCTGGATGGTCCTGGTCGTCGTTTGCCAGTCTTTTTGTATCTGCTGCAGCGATGCCACCTCCGCCGTGTAGCGGTCCACTGTAGTAGTGCGGAGCTGATTCGTGAGCGTCTGGGCTTTGGCCAGGTCCTCAAGTGAGAGTTTTGTCCCCGCGTTGAACTGATCGAGCAGCGGTTGCAACTGATTTTTGATCGCATCATATTTGACCTTGGCCACGGCCTCAGCCGATAAGGCACCGATCTGCCCGAGCTGCTCGGCGAGCGTCGTGCCGATCGCAATACGCGCCTGCGCCAGCGCATCAATCTGCTTGGCGAGGTCTTGCACGGATGTTGCCGCCGTCTTTGCGGCAAACCCCATGGACTTCAAAGAATCGACAAGATGAGAGTCAGCAGTGGGATCCGCTAACGCACGTTCGATAAAATTATGCGGTGCCGTACCGACGGGCCCACCAGTGGCAAAGTGCGCGACCTCCATGCCGGCGTTGATTTGCGCGAGTAAAGCGAGGTGCTTCTGCGCATCTTTCGCGTTGACGACAAACTCACCAGGGGCGAGCATGGCCGGCACCGTGTCACCCGTGCCCGAACCGCCAACGAGGCCACCACCCGCATGTCCAGTCGCGGCCGGAGCCGCAGGGATGTGGATGGTGGCGCTCGCGATCGCTGCATTTTGCAGGGCGGTTGCCAGCGCCTGGGCCTGCGAGGCGGAGGAGGTGATGTTCGCCAACGCCTTCTCCATCGCGCCCCGTATCCCGTCTGCCTCGCTCCCGGCATCCTTGAGCGTTGGCGGCAAGAGCCCGGATTTTGCCAGGGCATCGGCCAGTGACTTTGCGACCGCATTGCCGGCGTCCCCTGCCAATCCCAGCGAATCTTTCATTTTCGCTAGCTCAGGAAGAGAGAGCCCAGCCGCCTTCGCCGCAGCGCCGAGCGCGTCAGTGAGATTCCCTCCAGATGCACCGGCAGCGAGCATCGCATCCTTCACTTTCGCAATTTCTTCTGCACTTCCTCCTGCTGCCTTCAGTGCTGCTTGCAAAGCATCCACCATCGCACCAGTATTATCCGCTGCTGCTTTCGCCGCGTCTGCCGTTTGACTCGTCTGGTCGGTCACCGCCTTTTGCTTATCTGCGAGCGGACCGAGCAGGTCATTGAGAGGGTTATTAATAAATCCTTGCTGATGTGCACCTGTACCATCATCCCCGAGAAGAGGACCCAGTGCCTTGCGTAACTCGTCACCCGTGACGCCGATGGCGGCCGCCAACTTCTCGATCTCCGGCTTAGCCGCCGCGAACGCCCCGGCGATGCCCTTGGTGAAAGTGGAGAGGTCGATCTTGCCCGCGATGTAGGAGTTTTCGAGATCCGTTATTTTCGCGAGCGCCGGACCAAGCGCACTACTTGTGAGGGCGGCGTTGGTGAATCCGGTAATGACGGCATTTGTGATCGAGGTCGCGATGGAATTTTCTAGGCCCTTGGTGAAGGATGCGCCAATGTCGGTCGCGCTTGCGCCGTTCTTGATCCCGTCTGAGATGGCCGTGGATGCGGCGGAGCGAATGTCAGCCGCGAAGGCTCCGCCCTTCAGGTCTGCCGCCGCCGTGGCATCCTTCGCCGCCGCTGCTAGGTCTGCACTGGCATTTGCGGCATCCTTCAGGCCAGCCGCGAAGTCCTTCGCGAACAGTCCCGCCGAGTGCAACGCACCATCCACCTTCGTGATCTGGTCGGCGGTCAGTCCGGCTGAGGCAAGGGCGTCGTCAAAGGCTTTCTTGACGGCATCCGCGTCTTGCGTTGCGATGCCACTGAGATTTTCTGGAAGCTTGAGGTTCGCGAAAGCACTGCGCACGTCAACAATCTGACTGGCAGTGAGGCCGACCCCCTTGAGGATACTTTCGACCGCGTCACCCGTACTCGTTGCGGCGGTGGTTGTTTTGTTGAAAGCGTCAGGCAACGCTCCCGCCGCTCCCAACACACTTTTCACGTTGTCATAAACCACGCCGACGCGCGTACCCAGCAGGTCTATCGTTGCGGAGTCCAGCGGTTTGGTCAGGTCGATGCCCTTGAACACGTCTCCTATCCCCTCGGCAATGGTCTTCGCTATCAGCTCGTCCCGAATCACCTGTTGCAGGTTCGTCTTGAAATTGATCTCAACCTGGGCCGTCGTGAGGTTCCCTGAGATGCCTTCTGTGATCGCCTTAGTGAGCGAGTCCTGGATGTTCTTGGCCGCCGTGCTCACGTCCAGAATCTTAGCTTTGAATACCTCAAGGTCGAAAATCCCGTCCTTGGTGAAGGAGTCCATTGCGATCTTGGCAATGTCGATGCCGGCGGGGAGGTCGGTGGTAAAGAGGCCGACCGCGCCCATAATGGCGTCTTTGTAGAAGTCCGCGCCGATTTTCCCGGCCTGAAATACGCTGGTCAGCTTGTCGGTCAGGGCCTGGAACGTGATGTTTCCCTTGCTGATGGTCTCCGCGATGGCAGCGGGGATTTTATCAATGCCGAGGTTCGCAATGAGCATGTTGCCAAAGGTCGTCCCGGTCTGCTCGACAGACTTGCCGAGCTTCATCGCTTGGTCCGCCGTGATAAAGGTTCCGAGCGCCTGCAACTGCTTGGCGATCTCCGGCCCGGCCTTAGTCGTGAGTACGTCCTTGCTCGCCGCCAGGAAGTCGCCGCCGAACATCTTTGCCGCCAGCGCTTTGGTGTCCTCGAAGAAGTAATTGCCGCTGTCGATCTCGGCGGCAAAGGAGACTTTCCAGCTCGTGAGTGTGTCCTTGACTGAGGCGCGGATCTGCGTGCCTTGCGTCGGCGTGTGAGCAAAAAACACGTCGAAGAGTGCGCCGAGGCCAGCCCCAAGAGGACCGAGAAAGCCACCGATAGTTGCGCCTTGTCCCCCTCCCAAGATTTTTGCGAATATCTGCCCGAGTCCGATGCTCACTCCGATGATAGGGAGTGCCTGCCCGAAGGATTGCACGAAGCTGCCCGCCGCATTAAATCCAGCATTGCTAAAGAGATTTCCAAGACTGCCGAACAGCCCTCCGCCTCCGCTGCTCGCCGGTTGGCCGAGGCTCGTAAATATCGAACCGGCCCCTGTCCCATTAAAGATGCCCTGAAAACCACTGACAAAATTTGTTGCGGAAATTGCGCCGCCCTGCCCAAATAAAAAGCCTATCAATCCCCCGCCGTTGTCAAACACCAGCTTGGAGATATTGCCGATCAGCGGCACGTCGAGGTTCTGCTGCTTCCCAGCAATCAACTGCGAGAAGAATTTGACCCCAAGCCCCTGGCCGACACTCGACAGGATATTCCCGATAGACTGCGTCCCCTGCAAGATGCCGGTGGTGACCTGCTCCAGCATCGCGCCAATGCTGTTCTGCGAGATGAAGGCAGTTTTCGCGAGTTCGTTTTGCAGGGTCTGGAAGGCGGTGCGGCCTTGGATGCCAATGGTCTGAAGATGGGTAACGGTGTCGCCGAATTCAGTGTTGAGTGTGTTGACGGTTTCTGCTTGTTTACTATATTGCGCTGTCGCTGCCGCCAGGGCGGTAACAGTATTTTGCGCCTGGACACCACCCTGCGCACTGTTAATGTCTTGAATGGCTGCCAGTTGCTGGCGTAGGGCATCGACATGTGCCGCGTCCGCTGCGAGGTCTACTTGTGCTTGGGTCAGCTTTATTTGAATCGCTTGCTGGTCAGCAACGATCAATTGACGCTGCACCTCCAGTTCCCGTTGCGTGATGGCAAAGATTTCTTGCGCACTCGCGCCAGATGCCACCGCCAGTTCTTTCTCTGCCGTCAATCGCTGCTGGTCAGCCTGGAGCACCGTTTTCTGATTCGCGATCGCGTTCAGATCGGACTGTTGTTGCAAATCACCCGCACTTTTGGCTGCGTCCGCCCGTACCTGCGCCTGCTTGATGAATTGATCGGTCAGGGCGATAGCGGCTTGTTGGGCCTGTAGCGTGCCGGCGGCTACCTGATTCTGCGCTGCCGTCACCGCCGTTCCTGCCTGCGCTACATTCGCCGTCGCTTCCTGGATCTTGAGATTTGTGGCAGTGAGATCCTTCTGGTCTTGCGCCGCCCGGGCTGCACCCTCGTCTCCACCCAGTCGTTGCGCTTCCCCTAATCGCGTGGTGATCTCGACCTGTTGTTGCAAGAGCCCGTTGAGATCCGCCTGGGCTTTTGCCTGATTCGCTTGGGCTGCGCTCACGCCGGCTGCGGCGAGTTGTTGCTGTGTGCTCAGCAATTTGTCTTGCGCCGCCTGCTGCGCCGCCAACGGCGCATTGGCCTGCTGGAGCAAGGTCAGGTTTGCCTGCTGAAGCGCGACCTGCCCTTGCAGGAGCGTCTTGCGCCCTTCCGCGGTGGCGGCCTCCACCGCAAACTCTGCTTGTGTGGCTTTGATCGACTGCTCAGACCGGAGTTGCGCCGCCGCGCTTTTGTCCTGTTCATTCTTGAGCACGACCAGGGTCGTGGCGTCACTGGCCCGGCGATCTATCTCGCTCGTGTCCTTGACGTTGCTGGCTTTCGCCAGCGCTAAGGCTTGCTGGCGCTGCGCCTCAATTTGCTGGAGTTGGGCTTGAAAGGAGGCCTGTATCCCCTCGGAACTGCCGGTGACCTTGCCCAGCGCCACGGCCAGTTCGACATATGCTTTCGCGGCCTCCGTGGCAAGTTTCTCCCCGGCCGCTACGGCCTTGTTTGACTCGTCTTGTGAGAGACTCAGCCTTTTCTGGCTACCTTCGAGTGAGACATAGGCCCCACCGAGCGCTTCAAAGGCGACGGTTCCCAGGTTGACGGAGTCGGGTAACTGATGCCATTGGGTTGTCAGCGCAGTGAGTTGCGCCCCGGTTTTCCCTGCGACCCCATTCCATTCATCCAACGCTTGCTGACCTTTTTGCAAGGCCAGGTCCAGCGTGTCCGTCTGCCCAACCACTGCCTCAAACGGTGCCATCAGCGCTAACGCTGCTCCTTCCGTCGCATGCAGTGCCGCGGTCAAAATCGTCAGTACATCACTTGCCTCGCTGATCGCCGCAGACAATGCGAGAGTACCGAGCTTGGCCGCAGCGAAACCGACACCCTTACTGGTGATCCCTCCCGGCTGTGCAGTAGAGGTGGCTTGCGTGACGACCTGAATGGCGACGACCGTACTTTTCGCCGCCAGTTTGACGAGCCAGTCCCATAAGTCCGCCGCAAATGCCCCTGCCTGTCTTAAGGTTTGGGTATCGACATTGACCGGCACGGACTCGCCCGCTGCCCGCAACTTATCCAGCTCATCGCGGGCGCCGATCAATACCTCTTTCATCGCGCTAAACACGCCGGCGAAGTTCGCCGCCAGCGTCAAGTTGCTAAAGGTGCTGACCGTGGTAGTCAGCCCGACCCAGGTCAGGGCAGCCCCTTCTGCGAGCTGGTTATAGACCGCCAGATGCGCGTTGAGTTCCTGGATGAGCGTCCCCTGCGCCTTGTATTGCCGCGCTTGCTCGACCGTGATGCCGATCGTCTGTAAGACAATCTGTCCCTGCGCGCGCAAGAGCGTGAAAATTTCACGCGACTGGTTCTCGACCAATGCGTCATTCAAGCCCAGCAGCTTACTGATATTCAGAATGCCTTGCGCGGCCTGCAATCGATCGTTATCGGTGGCGACCTGGCCGCGACCGAAGGCCAGCACGTTGCGGAACACATCAAGCAACTCTTGCTGTGTCCCTAAGGTGGACGCGGACATTTGGGCAATTTTCTCCTGGAGTGCCCCAGCCTCTTTGAGATTGGCCGTCCAGGCTGCTGAGGTCGAGACTTGTTTGCCCGAGGCATCGACCAGTTGCGTGGTCCCTTGCAGCAGGGCTGCGATGCCCAGCCGGGACCGCTCCAGCGTGGCGCTGTAACTGATGCCTTGCTTGACCAGTCCCTCAGCATCACTGATGAGACCGCGAAAGAGACCGGCGAGCGTGATGCCGGCGGCAATTTGCGCGATCCGCTGCAAAGAACTCGCGACGGCATCGACGGCGCGCGTTACCTGCCCGGCCTGCGGGGGAATGCTGCCCAGGGCCTGGTTGACCTGCTGCGCGCCGGCCGTCGCCCCGGTCGCGTTGATCGAGATGTTCAGCGTGGTGGCCACTATTTCTTCTTCTCGCTCTGCGCGCGGCAGTGCTCCCGGAAGGCGTTATCGAGATCGCGAATGAGCGCCACCATATCGGCCCGCCATTCCCCCCTGACCTCGTGCTCATCGAGATAGGCCAGGATCTCGGTGAGTGGGATCGCGCCCACCTCCATCCCCATTGGCCGTGATGGCGAGAGGAACGCGAATGCATTCCACACCGGCAGCAGGTGCGGCGCTAACTCAGGGTCCAGCACTTCAGCCGGAATTTCCTTGAGCACGGGTTTGCCCGTAAATGGGTCGCGCTCCTGCGCCAGCGCCGCAAACCACTCGGCATTAGCCGGCGTGCGGTCACTCGTCGTGCCGTGCTTCAGGAACCAGCCGAGGTACTGGACAAATTTTCGTGCTCGACCTCGTCCTGCTCGCGCTTGTAGTTCGCCGCCTGCAACGAGTGAAATTCCACATCGTTGCGGAAATCGGTCGATTCCTTCAGCGCGGCATACGCTGCCGTTTCGCTGTAAGGAACCGCCGTCGGCGGGTCGTCGTCCGTCGTCACCCCCTGCCAATCGAGCAGGATATATTTTGCCAATGCCCGCAGTGCGATGGGGTCGCGAATCGAGGCGGGGATATAGCCATCGCGAAACTGACGGAAGAAAGGCCGCAGTTCTTTCTCTAGCCACTCTTTGTGACGCGGGTTGCCATCGCGGGCGATCTTGAGTTTGACGCCGGGCACGCGGTACGAATAATCGATCCATACGCCCTCCTGCTCGGCGAGACTATCGGTTTTGCCTAGATTCATGGTCATGGGCCTCCTGTGGACCACGGACACTGGTTGTGGGATTAGAGAATGTCAATCTGCATCGTGAAATTCTGCGTCGGTTCGCGCACCGCCGTAAACGGCAGCGAGATGAGCAGGTCGTTGTTAATCGTCACCTGCTGCTTGTTGCCATCGGAAAAATAGAGCTTCGGCAATGTAAAGATGTACGTTTTCGGCGTCACGCTGGTGACGCGCAGCGAGAGCCCGCTGACGACGTGGCTGAAGAACTTGTTGCGCAGCGTGATCGAGTCGAAATAGGCGACGAGCGTGCCGGTGATACCCAGCGAGCCGTACCCAATGCCAACGCCAGACTTATTGGCAATGGCTGGCTGGTTGCGCAGATTGCCGGTCACCGTCAGCGCCACACTCTTGAGGGCCGTCGTCAGCACCGCCGGTACAGTGGAGGGAGGGACGATTGTGCCTTCATAGATCGTGCCCACATTGGCAGTGGCGTTCATGACAGAGCCGGTTTGCGCCGGCGTGACGGTCGTGCCCAGCGGCGAGGCACCGGAGACGCTTCCCCCCTTGCCCATCAGCGCGAAAGTGCCGGTGAGTATGGCCTGCGTGGCGAAACTGAGATCCATCTGGCTGACACGCATCCCGTTGAAGAAGTTGTAGATGTTGAGGTCGAGGTCTTGTTCCTCAAAGACATAGGAGACGGGTGTCGTGCCGTTGCGGGCAAATTTGCCACTGATGCTGCGTCCAGCGGTAGAGACTTCGTCCACCAAGGTGGCGGTCGGAAAGACCGTCATAATGGTGGCGGTGAGCGCCGTAATCAAAAAGATTCCGTTGTTCGCAGCAGCGGTGAACCCGGTGGTCTTGACCCACTGACCGACGACAAATCCGTCTGTGAGGAACGATCCCGTCGCCCGCACGATGGTGCTTGAAGCGGCAATCGCTTGCAGGTTGGCGGCCGTCATGGTCGTGACGGTGAACGTCGTGCCCAGGATGGCCGCCATGAACGGATCATACTCCGTCTCGCTCAGCTCGAAAGGCAGCGAGCCGACGGCGCTCCCGCCAATCTCCACCAGATCGGGCACTTGACGGTCAGAGCGCACTTCGGCGCTGGCCGCTGTTGTCATGACGTGGTTGAAATCCGCGCCGGTGGTGCGAATCTCTGTGTAGGTGCCGGCGACGGGCGTCTCACCCCATGTGACCTCGGGCTTGTACACCCACCTCACGCGGTTGCTGTCAGCATTGGCCATTGTCGATCTCCTCTACCTCTGGCCCACGCTGGAGCACGATGAGAAAGTAAAATAGGACTGGGACTCTGCTTACACCTCGATCACCCGTTTACAGCGGTGACACACAAATCGTCCGGCGATCTTTCCCTCTGCATTCGGTTGCGCCAGCATCCGGTTGCAGACACACCGCGCCGGTTCTCCGGGAGCCACCTTGACCTTGAGCGGTAGCTCTGTGAGCGTCCGCAGCACGTCTGGGCGTTGCGGTTCCACGGGCTAATACACCTTCTCCCGGATATAGGGCACGACCACGTTCATCTGAAACCAGCCATCGCGCGCTGGGACTGTCTCCGCATAGGGAGTGCGGCAGGTAATCTGACCCTGGGTGCCGGCTGTGAATTGCGCGCCGTGACCATCAGACGTGCGAAACACGGCCGCGATCTGATCGGCCAGGGTGTGCGCGCGCACTTCTCCCGTCTCCTCCGGGACAAACACTTGCACCATGACCACACCTGCAAAGCGGTGCAGCGGGCGGGTATTGATCGAGGCTTGTTGCCCGGCACCGGAGCGGAGAAAGAAGGCCACCCAGGGAACCGCGACCGGCTGCACCCACGGGGCGTTCTCCCAGCGCACCGGCGTGGTCGTGCCCCACGCGGTCTGAAAGCGTGAGATGAAGGCGGTGCGTTCGTCGAGAAAGTCACCCATCAGATCACGCTCGTTCCCTGAATGTCCGCCTCAACTTCGGCCACGGTCATCTCGACGTAGCCCGCTGGTGCTTGCGTGCTGTGACCATCGTTTAAGGGCTGGATATAGGGCAAATTATTCGAGATCCACACGGTGCGGTATGGATTCCCGCCTGGTGCGGTGAGCACATCGAGTTCCGGCGTTGCGACACTCACCGCCGCGTTGGCGGCGCTGCTCGACTCGTGATAGGCGGGGTAATCACCGGGGGGCAGACTTGTCTCTGACGAGGTATCAAGAGAGACAATCCAACTGCCGCGCGCGCGACCTGTCTTCACAGGAGTGCGTGCGACGATCTTCCCTAAGAGATCGAGGGTCGTTTTTTTGACCACCGTGCCAAGCTCCACGCCGATCTGCTTGGCAAATGCCTCCAGATCGGCGGTGAACTGAATGAGGTGTTGCTCGTTCTCTGCCATGTCAGTTCATCAGCAGCACACTGAATTTGTAGGTAGCCGCCGCGACCGCCAGGCCGCCGTAGGTAATGACCAGGGAGGTCTTATCGACCGTCCACGTTGGGGCGCGTTGCGTGCCAGTGCCACCGTTCATGACGACGAGGGCGATAGGATCAAGATTCCAGAAGCCACGCTTAAACATTATGGTGATGATCGTACTCGTGTCTTGCCCGGTCCCTGTCGAGGTCACGGTAAACCCCATCTGCATGCAGGTACCGGTAATCGCGGAGACGGCAGCCGTCGTACCCCAGCCAGCCGAGAGCACAAAGTCCCCAGCCACCATGTCAGGATCAATCCCGAACCATTCGAGATAGGCATGGCCTTCACGGAGAAAACTGGAGAATGTCACCTGGGCAGGCAGGCAGTTTTCAAAGAGGCACCGGATGGGCGCCGCTTCGATCTGGTTGATATCCAGCGTCTGGGTGGGGGTAAAGACGAGACTGCCACGACCGACAAACCGCAACGCCTGTGTGGCGGTCATCACGACGGCATCGACCTCTGCCGTGCTCACATCCAGTGGCGAAGAAATGACAAAGGTCATGCTCTGTCCCGTAGACGTCAGCGCCTCTTTCAGAGAGGCAAAACTATTGGCATCCACCTCGCCGGGAAACAGGTTCTGCAGAAAGATCGGGTTTGGTGTCGTCATGCTTGCCTCACGTGCAAAAGAAAGATTGCCCCGGCAGGGTCGAGTCTGAGATTGATAATCCGCCACACTTCGCCGTTGCTGCGCGTGAACGTCCCCTCAATCACGAAGACGCTCGGGTCGAGACCGAGCCCAGCCACGATCACCTGCTTGTCCTTCGACAGCACAGTGACGTTATCAATCTGGTCCACACGAAAATCAGTGAAGAGGACATTTTCCAGTGACAGCGCACCGGGTGCCTCCATCGTGGTCTCTGTGAGCGGATCATACGTGCCACCACTGCCCTGGTAGGTCACGTCCTCCCGTGCATCGCCGAAGGTCGCCAGCGCGCGAGACAGGAGGGTTTGTACCTGACTGCGCATGCTACATCCGCTCCAGTCGCGCACTGCTAATGCTGCCCGGCTGATTGACCTGCCCATAGGGACCAACCAGGATCTGGACGCTCACTGGCAGGACACGCGGCAGATTGGCCCGTTCGACGGTGGCACTCATCCCGGGCACGGAAACGGACGTGAACCCGACCGGCGCACTATCCGCGAAGCGGTCGGATGCCAGCAGGTTGCGAGCGAATTCCGCCGTTGCCTGGACCAGCCAGACTGGCAAACTATCTGAGGCTTCATAAAAGAGGCGGTCTCGTTTCCATACCCACACCCGCGGCCAGCGCAGCGCCTGCGTCGTCGTGATCGGCCAGCCCATCCAGTTCACCATCTCATCAAGCAGCCGGGTCGCCTGCACCAGCGCGATGGTCTTGTCGTTCGTGCTCGCGTTCAGCCAGGCATCGGCGTAGAGCACGCTCTGGTTGTAGGTGTCACCCTCCGCCACCGTGCAATAGCTGTTGGCGTCTATACGGGCTGAGCCGTCTTCGCGGATGAGGACCAGAGGCATTTACTTTCGCTTTCGTGCGGCGCGCTTTCTGCCGGCGGTCGCCAACTTCTGAAACCGCGCTGCTCCTAGCTTTTTCCTACCCAAAAATGCCGCCAACGCACCCGGGTTGCTCACCTTCCGTTTGCCCTTCCGTGCCGCGAACTTCCTGGTGAGCGCCGCAAACCGTTTCCCGCTTCCAAGCGACGGCTTTTTTCTCTTGACGGTCATGTTACTTTTTCTTTTGGCTGGCCTTTTTCCGGCCAGCTTTCTTCCTGACCATCGCGGCGAATCGCTTGCGGTTGGCCAGTTGTTTTGCGCTTGCCATTAGTGCCTCCGTCCCCGTGGATGTGGCGTGGCTAGTACCCTTTCATCGACCCGGACATTCTTTGACCCGAGGGCATGAGGACTTTCGGCTTGCCCGTCGCCACCGGCGGGGGGCTCACCTTTGCTTTGCGGGCCGCGTTCTTCATCGCCGGTTCCGGTGCTGGGCTCATTGCTTTGCCGCTCTTCATGGTTTTCCTCCTGCTCACCCTCATCCATGCGCTGATGCAGCGCCGGATCGAAGTCGAGCGCGTTGATGTTGGCAAGGGCGCGGCTGGGACTATAGCGCAGCCGCACCGTCATCGTAGCAAGTTCGGCCATGGCGAACTCTTATGAATTCATCCGCACGGCGAGGTTTGAGTTGAGGGTCTTCACTCCCCACAGCGCATCCAAACCGACATAGACTTTCGCATTGGTGCCGTCGTACCACATGCGCGAGCGGATACTGAGATTTGTCACTGGATCACTGACCGCGGCGATCTTCGCTCCGAGCTGATTGCCGAGATCGGACAGTGGTGCCATCGCCAAGGCGAATGCGCCACGGTGAAAAGCCAGATTTTCTGCCTTGCCGTTGGCTTGCCGCAACGTCACGTTGTCGTTGGCCAGATGGGCAATATCAAGCGCCGGCGTGATGGCCACGGTAATCAGATTGGAGGCCGCCGTGGCGTCAGCCGTAGCCGCAAACCGCTGGGTCGAGCCGGCAATGACAAAGGTGTCACCCTTGGCAATGGTCCCGGCCAGCACGGCGTCAGTGTCCTTGAGGACAACAGTGGTGTCGCCCTTCGCAGCATTGGCGTTCAATTGTAGTTGCGTAATCGCGGTGATCGCGGTCGTGGCGTGGGTGCGCACGTTCTGGTTGGAGAACGTTTCCATGCCAAACTTGGTGCCGAGCGTGCCACGCTGCTGCGTGCTCACGCCCACATCACCGGCGCCCTGCCACTGGCTAAATGCCGTCTGCTGCAGATAGACGTTGGTCTGCGCGCCGTTCAACATGAAATGGAGGTCAGTCTGCGGCACGAAATGATCGAACAAGGCTTGCCATGTGTTGGTGAAGTCCTTAATCGGCGTGGTGCCGTCATTGTCCACAAACCAGGGAACATCTTTGTAGAGAAGGACCAGAGTCTGGTCGATCGCATCTGCCACAGCATAGGCTGCTGGCACGATGTGTTCTTGGATGATGATCTCTTTGGTGTGGGCCAGCTCTTTGTCGGTCAGGGAGAAGACCACGCCTTGCCATTGGTTGAGCGTGATCGAGACGGTATCCGGGGCAAGGTCGGTATTGGCGGCAGGCATCGCTGCGGCGGTGAACGTCATCGGTCGGCGGATCTGAATGACCGAGCCTTTGTCCTGTGGGGTCTCATCATATCCCCGATGTACACGGCCCGCCATGCCGAGCGCCTTCTCCAGCCAGATCAGCGCTTCCTGTGCGTAGAAAATTGGATCATAGACGCCAAGCGTGTTGGCCATGATTCGTCCTCACTATGGGTGTGGTCAAATCCACCTGCCTCACAGGAGGACGGAGTGAACGGGAATGCGCGCAGCCTCACTGCACGCGGGAAAAGAAAACTACTCTTGCGCAATCTGGAACGAAGCACCGACTTTTTCGGCCTGCGCTTTCGCGGCCCGGTATTTTGCCGGATCTTTGGCCTCTTCCCGGCTCAGCACAAAGGCCCCGCCATTCAGGCGGGGCCCACTGCCGTTCGCACCGCCGCCGGAGCTGGGCTCCAGCATCGTCGGCCGACTTTTGACAATCTCTCCGAGATATTCCTGCATGGTGGCCGGCTGCCCGTCCTTGCCATACTTGATCTCGCCGTTGACTTTCCACACCGGATTACCGTGCTCGTCCAGGGTCCAATCTTTTTCAGCGCGTAACTGCAGGAGATCGACAAACTCGGATTTAATCTTGAGGTCTCCGGCATTGCGGACGAGTTCGGTATTGATGAGGGTGCGAGAGAGTTGACTTTCTAGTACGCCGTTGCGCTGCTTCTCACCGTCGAGTGATTTTTGTACGGCGGTGAGTTGGTTTTCGTGGTCGCGCTTCATCGCCTCGGTGCGCTTGGCGAACAACTCCTCAAATTTCCCCTCATCCATGAGGCTTTTGTTTTCCAGCTCTTCGAGTTTCTTCATCGCCTCACGGGCTTTCTCGGGGTCGAGGTCTTTGTAGAGGTCCGCCCGTGCACGCTGCTCGTCTTTGATTTTCTTGTTCTCTTCCTGCTGTTTGCGCAGGGCCGATTTGAGTCCGCTCACGTCCTCGATGCCCTCAGCATCGAGAAACCACTCCTCGCCCTCTTGGCGGTAATCTTCGCGCTTGGCTTCCGGGAGCGCGTCATATTCGTTTTTCGTCAGTTTGGCTTTGAGCTTTGGCATTCCGCCTTGTCTCCTGTGCGCAGCGCTCGGCTGAGCATAAATAAAAAAAGCCCCGGCCGGGGGTGAACCCGAGCGGGGCTTAGAAAGGTATCCGCGAACGATTTTTTACTGAGCCGTTATTGTATGGCTTCGAATCGCGAGATGTCAAGCGCTAATTGTCGAGGGAAGGCCGCTTGGCCTCCGTTGTCTTTTTGTATCCGGTAAAAATGGGCGGATCGTATACCTTCAGCGCGACACCCTGCGGAGCAAAATCTAGCGTGACGCTCCCAGTCCCGCGCCTCCAAATCCCCTCCTGCTTTTCGATCAAGACGGCAATCATGGCCACCACAACCGGGTGCAGTTGGATCAGTTTGCCGTCGATGGTGAGAGTCAATGGAAAGTCACCTTCTTCCGCATAGTGGCGCAAGATATACGCAAGAAACGGGAAGAGTCCTCGCTTCCGCACATTGTGAGCTTCAGTTACTATACGTCAACTGCTCCCAGAATCCAGCTCACGGTAAAATCTTCTGTAAAATCTACGCTTTGCAATGGGATTTCCACATAGAATCCCCGCTCATTTTCGGGAAATGTTTCAATATCTTCCAGGAGAAGTTGACGGTCAATCATGCCTCTTTCCTTTGCGCGTTGAGCCAGAGGAAGGTACGGCAGACACGCAGCGGAAAAGTATTGCCGTCAATCAACTGAGAGCACAGTCCACGCTCTGCGTCGTGCCACCAGAGCGTGATGGTATGGCGCTCGACGCTCGATTGCGGGGCGATCTCCCATACCTTTTCCATAAGATCGTCGGCCCAGACCCTGTTTATGGAGAACTGTGGACACCCGCCGACTATCCCATTCATTGAGCCGAGAGTCTTTGTTGAGTAACAATTCTCATGCTGACACCGCTTGATAAAGGCAGGTCCACCAGCACTGCCGAAGTTCGTTGGCTCCCAGGCATCGCACGGAATCAGCCCAATGGATGAGGCAATCCAGAGGTCAAGACACGGCCCCGCTTCATGCTCCATCAACTCAGTACTGCAGGTCGGGCAGTGAGGGTCAGGCGTGGTGTTCAATTCCTTTCCAAAACGGTGATGTTGCGTGTCCCGCTTACTTTTATTCGTCGCTCCACTTTTGCGACGAACGCGGCGAACTCCACCTTTTCCTCATCAGTCAACACAATCATGATCTGCACATCCTCATTATTGACGGTAATTGCTCTTCCGCTCAATTCGATCATCCCGCGGATAAGGCCTTTCTGCGGATTCCGAAGGCTATGCGGCATAACCTGATTGTGAAACGCGATTCTCTCAAAAGCGATATCCGTAAGCCGTATTTTATGAAGGTCAGGCAAAGGACGATGGACGAAGGGCATGTGTTTGTGTTTATTTTCGTTCATGGAGTACACTCATCCCGTCATGGAATGCTTAGCACGGGGATGATTCTTTTTATCGAGAAAATCCGTGCTCATCCCACGGCTCTTTTCTATGTATACCCTTCGAGAATTCTTCAGTCACATCGCAATCCCGTATGTCTGGCACTGCCCTTCTTTTTATGTCGTAGCGGACCCATGCCCTGACCCATCGGCCTTTGCCTCTCAATCTGCCAAAACAATAAGAGGCCAGGGCGCCGGATTCATACACAATCCAGACCCGCTGGTTGTAGTTAAAATGGCGCGTGCCAAAAGGCATCTTGAACGTCTTCTCAAGAACCATAAGACAGCAACCTTTTACGGGATGCTCAGCACCAGCGCATCGGTCTTCGCCCAGGTCAGCACTGCGTTCGCGCGCAGAGAGATTGAGGCATTCTGGATATTCCCGGCAGGATTGACCTGCGCATAGGCCTCGTACACATAGCAATCCTCGTAATCCGCCCAGACGCCGTTGCCGTCGTAGACGCTTTTTTGTACGGTCGCCTCGTTCAAGGCCCCACAATCAAAGTTCGTTGCTGCCATCATGATCTCCTTCGAGCCCGCATAGCGGTCGTGGGCATGACTGGAATCCTTCCAGCAGGTTAGAATTTTTCACAGAGGATTTGCAGAAGGCTTTTATTGTCGCTCATGATTTTACCCACGCCCCAGCGGTCATGGCCTATACCGACTGCCGGCAAGTTCCAGTCCTGCTATTGGATTGCTGCCGTCATGATCGTCTCGAATCTGCAGGAACGGACCCAGAGCGCACAAGGCCGTTGCGATTTCTACATTATACTCTGGGTCTGCTGTGCCTAGTATTTCATCGGAAATCTTTTGTAAGATTGCCTCAAAGCGAGAGCAATCCGCCGTCCACTCGTCGTTCTCTTTGCACAAGGCGATCCAGTTCCCCTTCCCGAGTTCGTATGCCTTTTGTGTTTCGGGATTGACGGCATAGAAGATTGTGCCCATTCTTTTACCCGATCGCCAACGTTCCTGTATCGTTCACCGTCCAGCCGAAGGGCGCCAGGGAGGTGAGATTGATCTGCCCCTGTTCCACACTGCCGGCGGCCGTCACCGCAAGCGTGGCATAATACAGGGTTGCATCCACAAAGGCCGAGCCGTTCCAGTGTTGGCCGGTCATTTGGTCGAGCGCGGTTACGGTCACATTAAGAGTCATGGGGATCTCCTTTACGCTGCTACTCCGTACTGCTGTTTCAGTTCCCGCACCGTTAGCGGATTGCCGCGCTGGCTTACCAGGTCAGTCAAGTCCGTCAGTTTCCCTTGCGAGTACAAATCATATCTTCCGCGCCCCAACACTTCAAGTTGAAAATCTTTGCCCTGGGTCTTGAACCAGTCTTGATAGCTCAGCGAGGCGCTCACCTGCCCATTCATGGAAGCTTGTTGATTCCTTCTTGCCGTCGCGATCCGCTCCTCACTCCAGCCCCGGTCTCGCAAGTTCTGCTGAAAGAGCCGGTCCAGCGTCTGGCCGTCTGCTTGCTGAAGTGGGCGGCCACTCAATTCCTGCCATGACTTGGTTACTGGCACGGCCTGACTGCGACAGTTTGAGACGACAATGCCAGAGGCCACATACGAGCAATCGCCTTGTACTTCAAGGTCGAACACGCGGCCATTGTATGTCTGCACTTCCAGTGCTACGATACGATCATGCCCAAAGAAAACCTTTCCCATCGGATGCTCATTCTCACTGAACACATCACAAATGGTCATTCTCTCCGTGCTATCGAACGGAAACACAACCTGGCGAACGGAACCCTTTCCAGATACGCGAGGTATAACAACATCCCCACCAGATCCAGAAGAGAACAAGCTCTGGTTGACTGCGCTAATGGGAATAGGGTATTTCCTGCCGGTCAACAGCATTGGTCTTGGGGACTCACGAAAGAAACTCACCCCGCCCTGGCTGCCCATTCTGCCCGCATGATCGCCCATAATCCTATGCACATGCCCGGCGTTATTGAGCGCTCTGACGAGACTAAACGACGGCATGGGGTCTATAAAAGGATGAGCCAACGGCATAGAGGTAGCACCATCCCTCAGCATGTCCGACAAAAGATTGCGAAAGCCGTAGCGCCCCAATTGCTCCAGCGCCTCAGCCAGCGCGAGCAAATAATGCAAGCGGCCCTGGTCTTCGATTGTCGGTGGATCACGCAATATCAAATCGATTGCGCTATCCTCGACTTCGCGAGACCAGACCTCCTGATCGCCTTTGAAATCGACGTTGGGGGCCACAAGCTGAATCGCTCGCTTCAGCGCGATCTCGCCCTTGTCAATGCAGGGTGGACAATTTTCCGATGCCGCGCCGATAGGGGATTGACCACGAGTTACTACGGGAAACTTTTCCGTATTGCCGAAAAGGTATTCTCCGACTTTCACTGCCCCAGTGAATTTCCAGCCACGACCAGACACCAATACCGGGTGGTCATCAGATGCCCTGAGAATCCGACCGGATTCCGTGTGGATAATCCGAATGATCCCATCCTTGAAGTTCTGCGATCTGCACGCAGTAACGGCAGCAAATCGCCCGTGGTGCGTTAAAACCTGCTCACCGACTTTGACCCGCTCAATCGGCACGTCACCTCGGGCGGTGGTAATCAGTGTTCCGCTACAAATGGCGCGCCAGTGAATTCTTCCAGGGCCGCCGTCCCACGGCAGACTATGCCCGATCGGCTGCCCATCGAGCGTGTAGAGCTTGCGTGACCGCGGGATGCAGTACTCGATCGTTGTCCGCCCATCCAACACCGAGAGCCACATCACAGACTTGACCACATCGCTGTTAGCACGGAAGGTTGCGAGGCGCGTTTCTTGCGCAACGGTCGAAATGGAACTGTGAATGAGTGCCTCCGCCTGATAGGTCGGCACCTGCATAATCCCGTCCGTAAATCCGTTCTCGCGCGTGCCACGAACCGCACGGGTCAGGTCTGAGAGCGAATCCCCACGCAGCATACCCTGACGGATGATCTCCGAGAATCGCTGACTCAGGGCACCAGCCTGTTTCGCCCACCACTCGGCGCTCGGGGCGTTGTCAATCATTACGGTGCTGACCAGCGTGCGCAACTGCTGCGGAGACCACGCGACGGAGGCCACGTCAACGTCGATCGCGGTATTGAGCGCCCGCACTGTCCAGGTGGATTCGAGGTCTGCGAGGTCCTGCATGTTCGCCTGCTGGCTGTCGCGGATATCCCGATAGGCAAGGCGGATGGTCTCTCTGGCCTGTGAAAGCAAGGCGGTGAGTCGATCACGCCGAAAAGTCGTCAGGCCGGAGCGTTCCAGGTCGCGCACGAGGTCACGCTCAAGCTGCGTGAGGATGCGAAGCACTTCGTGCCGCTCGCCGGCGGTCAAGCGTTCCAGGGTGACCGCGCGCGCTAAGGTACTGTCAAGAAGATCAGAATTGACGGTCATTGTGGTAGTAACTCTAGGTCTCGCTTTTCCTTCCGGGCCTTTGTCTTAGCTGCATGCCACTTGGTTGTATCTCGGGCTTCTTCTCTTGTTATCTGGACAGTCTTTCGCGGTCGTCCAGGGGATTTTATTGGTAAATCGCTTAGTACAAGCGAACCATCAAGCAACCATCTTGCTCGCATATTATTCCTTCCTTCGGTGATCGCGCGGGAGAGGGTGCTCGTGAGGAGGGCATCATTCACAGAGTTCATAGGCTTGCTGTATCACCATGAGCGCACCCTGTTGGGTGAGCGAGGCCATCTCAATACATCCCAATTCCCTGTACAAGGGCAGTGCCAGAATGAGCGCGTGAGTTGCCTGCGTCAGGGGAGCATCTGTCGGCTCTTCTGTTACGTGTCCAGAAAAAAAATCCGCAAGGGCATGTGCAACCGATACGCCAGTATCACACTCCTCATCCAATTGTGTCTTTGCTAACGCGCAGGCACAAAAGACACAATTGGCGCCGTGGGTTTGCCAGTCAGAGGGCAGAGCCCCTTGGGTAAGAATTTTACCGGCGCGTGTCAACACCGCTTTCGCATCCAAAACAATATCACTTTCCGAAGACATACGTCCCCCCGTTTACTGCCCCAGCGCATCATTCACGCTGACCATGCCGGCTCCCAAGTCCCTGCCCAGCATCCACTACGGCTTCCCTCGAGTCAGCATAAAAACGCTCACACTGGCATTTGAGTTGTCGCGCACGAGGTCACGCGTTCACGCGTGACGGCACGCGCGAGCGTACTATCGAGCAGATGAGAATTGACATTCATGGTGCTGAGTACACCACAAGTCCATTTTCGGTTTTGATTTTCACGAGGCCACAGAGACACATCAACTGCGTAAGATGCAGCCACTGATCACGGGTGCGTTGTGGAAATCCGCCAAGAAGGAAAGAATCTCCAGTAGTAGGACAAAATCTCATCTTCGGTTTTCTGAAGGATCTTCTTGTCATTCCGTCGCTTCCCACCGTGCTCTTGAAATCAGAGAAAATACGGTCAAAATCTCTCTCGGTCAGCTCCCCATGTTTTCTGAGTATGCGAAGAACCACGAGCTGTTCGTGGGCATAGGCAGCGATGCCAACTTTCACTTTTTCCACTTCGGCCTCAGTCGTGGTTGGCATCTCCGCCTCGCATACGAGAGGAAATATTTTCCCACAGCTCTTCTTTTCCCATCCCCAGCCCTTCGTCTATGACAAAATTTAATACCCTATCAAATGCATCAATAATTTTGTTTCTCTCGCAAATGAGGCGGTCTGCCTCTTCCCTTATCACATACGTCACTACGTCTCCCTCACTATCAGCCACATCAACATGCACGCCGTTAGCATACTTCCCAAATATGAAGTAGCGATGAAAGTATATCTCAGCCCTTGTTTGGCTCATTGCAATTTTCCTCTTACTGCCCGATGGCAGAATCGTGCTCCCGATGATAGATCGGTCCAAGAATGAAGATGATCGAATACCCTGTGCTCTCAGTACGACCCTGCACGGAGAGAAAATACCCCAGGTCTTTTTTCCGTTGCTTGCGTGAGATTGCAACGATCTGTTTCTTTCCTGCCTGCTTATAGTGCATCCTATTGTCCGAAGGCATCCACCCCCGAGATATTCCCCCGCACGCCGACACTTAGCGGCCGGGGCGGCGGCTGCCCCGGCTGGCCCAACGGCTGCTGATCCAGCGGCAATGCCGGGCTCGTTGGCGTGACCGTCTCGGCATCAATCAGCGCCTTCTCATCCGCAATGGTCCGGTCTTCCGGCATGACGCCACCGCGCTTGATATTATAGAGCAGGGTGTCACGCGACACCGCCCGCATCATCCAGGAATTTGTCAAGGCAATCAAATCCTGTGGCGAGAGCCGCTGCTCGATAAACTCATCGTTGATCTTCACCTGCACATCAGTTTCGTCATAGTTCGACCACCAGACCAGCCACTTCAGTGCCTTGGTGAACGCCAGGCTCGATGTGTTGGCGATATTGCTCAGCACCGAGGCCCGGCCTGACTGCCGCAAGCGGACCGTCTCTGCCGCTTCGACGCCTTCCTTTGCGTGTTCCAGCAGTTCGGCGCCAAGCCGTGCCATCTGGTTCTCACCACTAGTGAGGCTATCCTTGATCGCCCCGATACCATGCCCGGAAAACTCCAGGTAGCCGGCCTGGTCGCCAGGATTGAGCAGCCATGCGGTTGTGCCGCCGATCGCGAGCACGTGTTGACGGTCTGTCGTCGATACCCAGGGTTGCGGCAAGGAGGTAAAGTGTAAGGCATTTTGATAATCCGCCGCAGTCCGGTAATGCGTGAGGTTCGTATTGGCCAGGTCAAGCAGCGGCGGGATCTCTGCCGCTGGCGTCAGATCCGTCACCCCATCGAAAAGGAAAGGAATAAAGTCGAGTCGCTGATTGAGGCGTGTCGGTGCAAACTGACTGCTCAGTACCCATTCCTTGTCGCCTTCGTTGTAGACAAAAATCCGCACGCGGTAGAAGCCGGACTCGTCCAGATCCAACACGCGATAGATGATGCTCTCCGTCACACCGAAGCCGTCTGCGTCAATCGTTTCCTGGGTCTCTTCCAAGACGACCAGCGTCAGTTTTGTCACCCCGCCCGTTTTCACCTCGCGCCAGTTGATGATTGATTCCGCGTTGTAGCCGCACAGGTAGCACTGTTGATCGCCATCCTGCGGCATATCGACCAGAATGCCGTAGCGCCCGGTGATAAGGATTTCCCGCAGAGTCTTTTTAATGAAGGTTTGGAGAGGGACGCCAGAGAGGGTGATATTCTCTTCCCAGCGCTCTTCCTGGGTCTGCTCGAGGGAGGAACCCGAGAAGGTCTTCGGTGCATCTTCCGTCGCGGGGTCAAACTGTTCCGCCCCGGTCGGTTGCTTGCGCCACTGGATAACCGGCGGCTGGCGGAAAATGGCGCCATGTAGTCCGTCAATCGTGCGGCCCGTGCCATTATAGTAGTCGGCCCGATCGAGAAAGCGCTTGTAGTCCTCATGGCTTTGTCCGCTCAGGCGCGGCAGGTACAACGTCGCTCGGAGCTTGATCGTGTCCTCTCCTTCTTCGCAATCGCGGACGCGGCTCCAGAGCGGGAGCATCTGGATATACTGCTTGTGCTGTGAGGTGACGCCTGGCATGGGGGCCTCCGTGATCGAAGGCCCACGCAAGGGGCACTAAAAGGAACATGAATTACACTCCCTGTATCCGGGCTGTGCCGATCTGCCGACGCGGGGACATAAGTCTGTAGCGTGTCGCATCGTAAATATGATCTTCTGCCCCGGTATCGACATCGTCGGGATTTCGCTCATCACGCGGCAACACCGGAACAGTACGGATAAAATGCCGACAAGTCGAGAAGACGAAAAGCCCTGGTGATTCCAGAGGAAACTGAAGCGACGCCATAAGATACTGTCGCAGGCGTTCAAGTCCGGTTGCCCGGCTTCCGGGAGAATTATCTGCGCACTGCCAGGGCACGCCTACTCGTGCCATATCGTCGGCAATGCAGACCCCGTTTTCAGCACTGAAGATTTTTGCATCAGCGGCACCCGGCTGCACGCGATACGGCAAGTCTTTCTCTATCTTGACAATGCCGCGGGCAACTTCAGAGGCAAGCATGCGGACGCCTTCATTTGGTTTCGTGCATCCGTACCACTCGGCAATATGAAAGAGAGTTCCCCGAGGATACACCCGCCCGTTCGGCGCCGTCGTCCCGTCAGACTCCGCCCACCAGCACACCGAGAACGGCGCGGATGAACCCCAGTCAAAGCTCCGATTGACGAACCACGAAGAAGGGATAGGGAATGGCTCAACAACATGAACAGCCGGGTTCCACAGATCGTCTAGCGCGCCCCCCGCGACAATATCCCAGATCCCATAGCGCCAGGCTTTCAGCAGGTCCTCACGCCCACCGGCCGCAAGAGCGACCCGCTGCCAATAGTTGGGATCATTTTTCATAAGTTGCGGGTTGTCTTCCATTGCTGATGGGACGAAGACACGCGCCACCTCAGCCGTCGTGCCGTCTGGCAATTCCTGATTATCAATATGCACGCGCCAGGGGGGGGCAGGATCAATATAGCGAGCTTTGCACCAATTATGTCCGGGACCGCCAGGATTACCGCTCGCACGGAGAACGCAGGGCACCCCCGCCGCAGATCGCAGACAGGCCCGGAGATAATCAAGCGGTTGCGGGCTCGCCCATTGAGTAATCTCGTCAAGTAGCAGATCGGTAAAGCTTTGCCCCTGGTACTGCTGAGCGTCCTCGTCTCTCTTCAGATACCGCAGCCGGAGAGAGGCACCATTAGGCCATTGCCAGCGGTGGCGGGAGGCGAACCACCTGGCCCCCATGCCTGGGTAGATCAGTGAAGCAAGATACTCAATCTCTTCGAGTTCTGGGTATGAACGACGCATCAAAACGCCACGCGCATGCTTTTTATAGCGGTCAGCTCGCTTGGCAAAATGCATCAAAAGTCCGACGCTCTTGCCGCCCCCGCGTTGTCCGCCAAAGAAAACATCCTCTACCGGGCAGGCTAACAGCGCCCACTGCGGCCCCGGATTCGGTGCCCACACAGTGACGGGATGCTCGTTAGTGAACGGTGCCGTTCCCATTTACGCACTTATCCAGATCGTCACTGTTTGTGATCGGCGCAAACTTTTCTGTCCAGGCTGCTGCCGTCGGCACGTCATCAGGAAAATAATAAATTGAACGCCCCTTCTCATCGGTCTCTGTGATCTTGGTCGGCGCATCCGCTCCGATCACCGCCCGTTCCTGCGCCAGGGCCTTGAGCACAAGGTCTATATCACCCTCGGACCAGCCCCGGCGCTTGACCTCCGCCAACTCAGCCAGGATGCGGGCCTTGTGTTCGGAGGTGGCTTTCAGCATCTCCTCGCGCCAGGCTTTCTCGATGGCCTTGATATCGGTATGGATCGTGACGTGCGTCCATGCCACTCCGGTCTTTGGATTGATGAACCCTTGCTTCTCCAGGGATTTCACGATGCCTTGCTCGGTGATGCCCTGGACGCGCGCGCGCGCAACGATCATGCGCCGCTGTAAGATGATGTCCT
>Ga0213917_1000005_pt1 | contig 77824 bp, 115 predicted proteins | sample McNCre117MG_FD_161051 | JGI IMG/M metagenome (GOLD analysis project Ga0213917, IMG submission 161051) | Freshwater microbial communities from McNutts Creek, Athens, Georgia, United States - 1-17 MG | ecosystem: Environmental > Aquatic > Freshwater > Creek | place: USA: Georgia | collected... | reverse complement strand
TAGAGTTTTAGGAGGTTATATGATATCAGTTGCACAAGTAGCGTTACATATACTATTTGATGATTACTTATTCTTTACTTTCTTATTTTTAGCAGGTTGTGGGTTTGGTGCATTGATTGTACTATCTATTAGAGCCGCTAAGAAATTCGGGAGAAGAAAATGAAATATAATAAAGAACGCAATGTCAACAGAGTAACATCAATCCTATTATTCTTCTCGCTACTATTCTTTTTAATGTCGGTAGTAGATAGTAAAGATGGGGATAGAAATGTTCAAGTATTAATTAATATTATAATATCGGGTTTATTTGCAATAGTTGCAATGATTAACTCTAGGAGACTGAAATGAAAAAGATTGAAAAGAAAGAAGACTCAAGCGAAGTTGTGTTTACCCATTCCACTATTGGAGTAATCCGTAAAGGTAATAAGTTTGAACTACACAAGATTGAATTTAATGCTAATGGAGATGCTAAAGCTACATTACATAAAGTTTATGATGATAAGTTTGACGCTGTAGACGGGTTTAAGATTCATGCAGCTGAACTTGTATTTGATGAAATGGATAAAGATTAGTGAAGATATCAATATCGGCAAAGGATAAGTATTGTCAGTGTAAGAGAAGTTACAAGCTTCATTATGTTGACAAGATTCGTCCAATTAGACAGTCATCGGCGTTAATTTTTGGCTCGGCATTAGATAATGCCCTCAACTATTTATTAGAACATCATAAAGAAAGTGGTGTATTATTTTCAGTGTGTGACATATTTGATTCTGGATGGAGTAAGTATGAACATGCCGAGAATATTGATTACTTCGCATCAGACCTTGATATAAGCCTTTTAAGCCCTTCTGATTGTGAAGCCTTAGATAGTATGCCAGAAGGTGCTAAGAAAGCTCACAGAGCCAATTGGCTATCTTTAAAAGCGAAAGGCAATAAGCTACTAACTGTTTACCATGCTGAAATACTTCCAAGGATTCAGGAAGTTATTAGTATTCAAAAGAATATTAGTATAAAAGGAAGCTGTGAAGATGGTAATGAGACTGAGGATGAGATTATCGGTATAATAGATTTAGAGGCTAAGATTGAATTAGCTGATGGTAGTGTTGTTCACGCTATATTGGATAACAAGTCAACGAGCAGTCCATATGCTAAGAATAGTGTTCTTACCAAGCATCAAACGGCCTTGTATACTTATGCCACTGGTATCAAACATGCAGGTTTTTTAACAATGAATAAGAAGAACTTCAAGACTCAAGTTATAGTTGATATAGTGCCAGAAGACTTACAAGATAAAGTTATATCTGAGTTTATCGAAGTGGTGCAAGATATTAAAGATGAGAAGTTTGAGAAGAATGAACGTAACAAGTGTTATGCATTCGGCAAGTTATGCGATTACTACAGCTTATGTTGGAAAGATGATATGAAAGGCTTGACTACTAAAGAAGAGCGTGATAGCATTAAAGTAGAGGTTAAAAATGAAAAAACTATTTAATTGGTTTAGCATTGTAATAGCTATTAGTTTTTCAGCTATGTTGTGGGTTCAGAAGGAACCATTGGTTGATGCACAAAAGATATACATCGGGTTAATAATGTTAGAATATACTCTGTTTCAGAGTAAAAAGAATGAGTTAAAAGAAGGAGAGAAAAATGATTAAATCAGAACAATTAAACGAATTGGCGGCCGCTTTAGTGAAAGCACAGATTGAAATTAGTGGAGTAAAGAAAGCAAGTAAAGCTTTTGGTTACAATTACGCCAACCTTGAAGCGGTTATTGACGCAGTGAAAGAACCACTAAATAATAATGGATTGTCTTTTATGCAGCTTATTGAAGAAAGTGAACCTAACTCGGTTAAGGTTACTACTTTACTTTTACATTCATCTGGTCAGTTCTTAGGTTCCACAGGTTCAACAGAGATACCAGAAATGAAGAGTTGTAATCTTGCACAAAGAGCAGGCGCAGCGCAAAGTTATTTAAAAAGATACCAATTACAAGCTCTCACAGGTTTACCAACAGAAGATAATGACGCTTCAAGTGAAGGGTTTAAGAAAGAAGAACCTAAATCTTTTGTACAAGCTAAACAAGAAGCACCAAAAGCAGAATCAAAACCTGTCACAGCAAGCTTTAAACGTCCAGTATCAACAGGAATCTAATAAGTAGTTTTACTACTTACAAATAAACAAACAGGAGTATTTATGACAAATGCAAAGAAAAAGAAGTATTTAAACTACATTGGACAGGTAATAAAAGGGGATAAAGGTAACTATATCAAGATTGATAAAGATATCACATTACCAAAAGGTGCTAGATTATTTATGAAGACGATAGATCAGGATTTAGCCGGATTAGTATCTCGTGGAGTCATTACAGAATCTCAAGCGGAAGAAAAGCGTAATAAGATTCCTGACTTTGTAATCTCATATGTAAATGCAGTAATTGAGGAGTAATTATGGAAAATATAGAAAATAAACCAGAAGACGTATTTGCTTATACATTTAAAACATTAGTGCCACAGTTTAGTAATATTATCAATGGCCTTGGTGCTAAAGCTAAAGTAAGAGTAATCAATACTATTATGCAACACCCTTTACTTGAGAAGCCAATGAACCTTAAGAGTGAAGCAGAAGTTACGGCATGTAATCTTGGTATGCAAATACTTGAAGCTAAATATGCAATGATTATGATTGCACAAATGCAAGCTGTAGAAGCACAAGAGAAGAACGCTCATATCCCAGAGGCAGAAGTATTACCAGCGGAGTAGATATGATTACAGCATGGTATGACAAAGAGTTAGATAATTCAAATTTTATTGGCGGTAGCAATACCGTCATTAAGATTGAAGTTAAACGGTCTAAAGCGGAAGTATTAGACTTGGTTGATAGGATTAACAAGGAAGTTAAGAATAGAAGTGCTTCAATGATTAATATAGTATTTGATACCGAATGGTATGCTATCATGTTGGTATATTGCAGTTCAAATGAGCTGTATAGTAATATTGGAGTAATTGACTTTATTACTGATAAAAGTTTAGATGAAGAGGATATGTGGGGAGATAAACATGACTTTATTATCGCATGGAAAGACTCGGATTTTGTTTAAACAGTTAGAAGAGATGTTAGAAGAAATCAGATATATACAAAGTGAATTAGAAGATAGAGGTTTGACTAAGGGTAAGCCTCATCTTGTGTTAGTGGGAGATGAAAATGGGAGAAAAGAGAATGAGTAATAAGTTTTTAAGAATTTGTAACGGCCTTAATGATAAAGGCAAACTTATATCTATGACGCAGTTAGATGACACTTTACTTAAGCTCAATAAAAATACTGACTCCTATATGTCTCTGTTTCATTATGATGAAACTGCTAAAGCTAAGTTTGAAGAAACTGGCTCTATCACAGGTATAGTTAATGTAACAAGTCCTTTATTGTTCGCAGACTTTGATAGTGCGGATGATGTTAGTTTAGCATTAGAAGACGCAAGGGAGTATAGTAAGCGGTTACTTAAAGCTGGATTCACTGAGGATAGTATTCAATGCTTTACAAGCGGCAACAAAGGTTTTCATGTAGCGGTAGAATTAAAAGAGACATTAACACCAAGTGAAATGAAAAATATAGTGTTGAATATTGGTGAAGGATTACCAACATTAGATAAGCAGATATACAATGCAAGTCGTATTGTTAGGATTCCTTTAACTAAACATCAGAAGAGTGGACTGTATAAGTTCCCTCTTACTTTTAATGATTTAAATACTATGACTATGGATGATATTAAAGAAGCATCTAAGGATTCTTTAGAATATAAAGATATAAAAGGAGCATGGAAAGTGACAGAACTACCAGAGAAGCTTAAAGAGTTGAAGAGTAAGACACCAGTTTTGAAAGCAGAAGTGGTTGCGACAATGTCTAATCTTGTAGTGGATTGGACTAAAAAGCCTGACCATATGTTACATACTAACTTTCTATTCCAAGAAGGCATGTATGATGCCGGGGAAAGAACCAGAGCTTTATTAATTTATGCAGCCAGATGCAAAGCTTTAGGGATGGATGAAACTGATACATACTACAAACTAAAAGCTTCTGCGGATAAACAAGCAAGACGTACGGGGCAAGAAAGAAAATCAAAACAAGAACTGTGGAATATTATTAAACAAGTTTTTAGTCCTACTTGGACGGGTGGAACTTTTGATGATAACACTGAACCAGTTTTAGTAAAGATGAAAGCTCTAATACCAGATGAATCATCATATGCAATGGCGAGACGAGATATTATTACCATACAAGAGGTTAATAAACTGTTTCATGAGTTTGCATCTAATATCGAAAAAAATAGAATAAAGGTTGGTATTAAAGAGTTAGATGATTCTTTAGATATGTTAATCGGTAGAGTGTATATTTTAGCTGGTTCGCCCGGTTCAGGTAAAAGCTCACTTTTATTTCAGATATTTGAAAACCTTTGTAAGCAGTTTATGCGGTCAATCTTTTTTACTTTTGATATGCCAGTACAAGACTGTTACCAAAAGATTATTCAAAGAGAGTTTAATTTAACCGCTAAACAAGTTTATGAACAATATGCAATCGAAGAAAGAAGAGAAGAGTTTGCAAGAGTTATTTCAGAGAAGTACGGCCAGATAATTTTCGTTAATTCATCAGGTATGACAGTTGAGAATATGAGAGATAGGATTATACAAGCTGAAAAACAGTTTGGTGAAATTAAGGTTGTAGCCGTTGATTATATGACTTTAGCAAGGTCAGATAAAGCCGACTCTAACGAACATTCTAAAGCGGTAATACAAGGGTTAAAAAGTATAGCTAATGATTTACGAAAATGTGTTATAAGCTTAAACCAACCTAATAAAGCTAATCAACGAATAAATGAGCCACTAAGTGGATATGGTGGTATTCAAGGTTCATCAGCAGTTCAGGAATTGGCTAACGCTATCTTATGGATTTATAGGCCGGGGGCATCTGCTTCCACTTTTGAAAATGATAAATATTACACGATAGAGTGTATGAAAAATAGGCATGGGGGCCTCTTCTCTACTGATTTATCGTGGAACGGAGTCACTGGAACGGTTCGTAGTATGACGCCAGTTGAGAAGATGAAACTTGAGCAATTTAGACAAGAACAAAAAGAAAAGAAAAAAGAAGAGCGAAGTAATGATTGGTAGGCAATTTAAGCCTAATAGGAGTTAAAATGATTTTAAAACGGTACGGTAGTGCATTTTTTTACGAAGTAAAAGCGAGAGACTTGTCTGACAAAGCAGGTTATCTTATCGAGTTCTACGGAGCATTGAATCTGGAAAGTTCAGGTTTAGAAGTAGTAAGATTCGGTGACTTGACAGGCTTTGAGGTTGGTTACCTTCCATATGTAACTGGTGTAGTTAAAACTGTTGATTTAGATAATGAAGAGCAAGCAGGTGACGTAAGGCATTATGTAATTTCCGCTATTAAAAGACTTAGAGAAGACCTTAAAGAGGTAAAGAGTATTCAAGCTTTAGAGGAAAGTCAACAGTTAGCCCTTACTTTCATTTGTAACTACTGCAAAATGAGTATGCGTGATGTATTGATGTTTATTGCAGAATGATTTCTCTTGACTCTGATGCTTGGTATGATATACTATATCAAGCGTCACTTAAAAGGAGAAACAAATGAAACCAGAACCAATATCAATGAAGCTTCTCGCGGTTGTCGGGATTACTATAAGTTTAATTCTAATACTTATATCAATCATAATCCAATATTTACCACGAGAAATAAGTCTTGGTCTATTAGTAGGAAGTATCTTAATTTGGTATGTATTTGCTGTTATTGATATCTTAAAGGAGCGAATCAAATGAAACTATTAATCTTTTTATTGATGTTTAATGTAAAAGCTACTCAAACTTGTACGGCAGAAATAACATTTCCTGACAGGGAAGTAAAAACTTTTTTATTAAAGGATAATATTATACTTCCTAATTTAAAGTTAAATTGGAAATGTAAATTTACACAAAATAAAGAATCTACTTCCTATGGAAACAGGTATTATTCTTTTATAGCATGCTCGACTAACGGAAACAAAGAAGCTTTTACTTTAGGTAATGGGGATTTTTACAACTATGCTAAAGAATATTATTATATGGTCAACCTATATAGTGGAGTAAAAGCTGAAATGATACACATCGTCTGTAAATTAACTGAATAAGAAAGAGTACACCAAGGAGAATCAAATGAAAATATACCAAGTAATCAACAACATTTCCGACTACGAGAATTCAACTCAACTTGTCGAAGGTTCATTTGCCTCCCTTGCTAATGCCAAAGTTTATAAACAGGAATTAGAAGATGCGCAATCTGTTCTAAGGTTGATGTTAAAAAACATATCTGATGAGACTTTAGACGTTAATACTGAGATTTTTACTGCGGCCGTAGAAGAGTATTATGAGAAATACCCAAAGTCTTATTTTAGTGAGTTTAATGAATCTGATTTCAGCATCCTTACACTTGAGCTTAACGACATAAAGGATGATGTAATACACAAGGCCACATTAGAAAGCTTCACACAAGAAGAACTTTCAGGTATGTATGCAATCTGCAATAAAAGAGAAAGTGAACTTCAAAGGAAGATTAACTTGTTAGCACAATGTTTCTTCTTATTACCGGTGTCAGGTGGCAGCTGTGAAAAAGTGTTGCTTAAAGAAGATTTTGATGCTATAGTTGATGGAAAGGAATAATATATGAAAAGAATAGAAGAGCCGAGTATTAATTTGATTTGTTTAAAAACATTCACTAAAACGAATCTTCATGAAATTATAATTTCTACATTAGAAGAGAAGTTAAATGAACGTAGAAAAGTGTTAGAAGAAATGCGAGGCAAGTTTCATTTAAATAATTATGAAGTAGTGCATCATACTATGCTGGTAGAATCTACCGAAGCAGCTTTAAACTTTGCTAAAGAAAAATACGTTAAATATCTATTGGAGTAATATGGAAAAATTGCATACTTTTACCATAGAAGATGCTAACTTATCCTCAAAAGAGATAGCAGAAATTGCGTTTGATAGTGCTATGAGTTATGCAATGTTTTATGGTTTGGATACCGGATATAAGATTGAATTAGATGGAAAACAAGTTAAAGAAGATGGCGAAATAGTTTACACGTTTAGTATGTATAAAAAGGAGAAACAAATGAAAATATACCAAGTAATCAACAACGTTTTTGACTATGAAAATTCAACTCAACTTGTCGAAGGTTCATTTGCCTCTCTTGCTAATGCTAAAGCTTATAAACAAGAATTAGAAGATGCATATGAGGTTTTAAGGGTTGAGTCTTTTAATGCTACCGATAAAGATTTTACTACAGCTGTAGAAGAGTATTATGAGAAATACCCAAAGTCTTATTTTAGTGAGTTTAATGAATCTGATTTCAGCATCCTTAAGGCTTATTTTAGTGAGTTTAATGAATCTGATTTCAGCATCCTTACACTTGAGCTTAACGACATAAAGGATGACGTAATACACAAGGCCACATTAGAAAGCTTCACACAAAAGGAACTTGCAGGTATGTATGCAATCTGCAATAAAAGGGAAGCTGAACTTCAAAGGAAGCTTAACTTGTTAGAGCAGTGTTTCTTCTTATTACCTGTATCGGGTGGTAGTTGTGAAAAAGTATTGCTTAAAGAAGATTTTGATGCTATAGTTGATGGAAAGGAATAATATATGAAAAAAATAACACAAGAAGAATTTAATACTATCTTACAAGAACATAAGGCTTGGTTAGAAGATGAAAGTAAAGGTAAACGTGCAGTTTTAAGCCGTACTGATTTAAGAGGTTTTGATTTAAATGATGTTGATTTAAGCTACGCTGAGTTAAGTAATGCTAATTTAGACAATACTGATTTAAGTAATGCTAATTTAAGCTATGCTAATTTAAGTGGTGCTAATTTAAGTGGGGCTGATTTATACTGTGCTAATTTAAGGGGTGCTAATTTAAGTGGGGCTGATTTATACTATGCTAATTTAATCCGTGCTGATTTAAAAGATGCAATTTTAAAAGGTGCTAATTTAAGAGGTGCGAATTTAAGTGGTTCATTTTTAAATAAAGTTGATTTCTCAAGTGTGCGTTTATCTGATACTGATATGGTAGGAACTATATTAGATAATGCCGATTTAGATGGAACCGACTTTACTCGTGCTTATCTATCAGGCGCAGACATAAGGGATGTATTCTTTGAACGCTCAATCTTAAATAATACTGATTTTACAGCAGCTTCATTTCACCGTGTTGATTTTAGTCTATGTAACTTACAAAATGCCAATATTGAACCTTTATATAATAAAAAAGCTATAGATAACTTAAGCGCAGAATTGCAATTAGATAGAGAAGCATTACAAAAACAAGTTAAAGCGTTACAAGAAGATAAAGCTAAACTGATAAGTCAGGACTTAGAACTACAAGAGCAACTTAATGACTTAAAAAGGTTAGTGGATTCTTTTTACAAAGTATATACTAAAAAGTGTGAGGAATAATATGAAAAGAACAAATGACAGCTTAGTTGAAGAGTTCCCAGAAGCCTTTAACGGCCCATTCTACTTTGAATGTCAAGATGGTTGGTATCAACTACTGCGCATTGTAATATCCGAATTAGCAAGATTCAATAAAGAGCAAGACGAAGAAAACAGATGTTACCCGGTGCAAATTAAAGAGAAGTATGGTACACTACGCATATACCTTACCGAAGAACCTGAAACGATGGAAGTATTGATTGAAACAATTGAAAAGTTATCAGGTCAGACTTGTGAAGTGTGTGGTGAACCTGGTAAGCTGTATTCAACCGGTTGGCATGTAACAAGATGTTCGGAGCATATAAAATGAACCTTAAAGACTTTACAGACACTACAGTTAGAATAACTCATCCTCATATGGATAAAGAAGAATTTCTTAAATACAAAGAGGGTAATGCTTATGACCCTCCCGGCTTCTATCACTACGTTATCCTTGGAGGCGGTGGCTTATTATGTTCTGGTATTGTTGACTTATCTGATGAAGAGATATATGATGAAAGGTGGAGGATAGATGAAAGCTTATGATTTAATAGCACAAAGAGCAATAGACGAACTACGAAATCAAAAGATAATGCCTATTAGGGGGATATTTATTCTACAGTTTGATGACAGTAAATCTTATCCTAACTTTATGGATATAAAATTAGAGCAACATGAAAGCTTACCAAATTTCGTAGATTATTTAATAATGAGTTACTGCTTAAGAACATCGTCGCATGTAATGACTCGTAAAGAGGTTATTGTTCATGATAGAAAGGTTATAGATAATTTTGAGAGGTTACAATCCATAAGTAAAATGAGAGAAAAGGCAATGGCACAAGCAGCTTTAGAAAATACAAACTTTGGTCAAGAGCAATGAACATACAAGAGTTTAAAGCGATATTAGATAGTAGATGTAAAGAAGTAGTTAATGAGCATCCAGAAGATAGCGGCCGTACTACTCACTGCATTATCACCACAGTACACAATAACAAAACTCACAGATTCCAAGTAAGAAGTTGGAAGCTTAAAAATGATGAGTTGATTATTAACGCTGTAAACTGGACTATATGTGCAGGACCTTGTTCATTAACGCTTAACGATGATAGAATCAACGACTGGAGCATTGAAAATGAAACTTGAAGACAAGTTAATAGACCTTAGTGTTAGAGAAGACATAATCGGTAAGATTGCAGATAAGGTATTAGATATATACTACTTCTTTAGCGGTAAATATTCTGCATTATGTAGAACTTTATACTGGGCTAAAGTTGGCTATAGTATTAAAGACTATACTGCCGATGATTCCCTCATTTTAATCAACCATCAACTTAAACGCTTCAATAAGTACATTAAAGAGCGTGGCAGCTTAGAATGGCATACTAACCCAGAGGATGAGAATTATATCGCCTTTAATGAGCTATTAGACCTATCTAACAAGGTTCTATTACATGAGCATCCAGAGATGGAAGCTTTGTATGATGAGCATGTAAAGAAGTGGGGGGAACTTAAGACTTGGTTTACTCCATATGAAAATAGAGACTTATTCACGCATCATAGTAAATACGCTAATGCTAAAACCGATGAAGAGGACAAGCAAGCTAAAGAAGAGTTCAGTGAAATCTTCATGAAAGAACAAGAGTTTAAGAAATTGCTTCTTGAAAAGTTTTGTGATAAGATGAAGAAAATTAACTACTTTTGGGATTAAGCTTATGGATAAACTTATCAGCATTACCTGCAAATATTGTGAAGAAACATTTTCTACACCTTTAGAATGGGCGAGAGATAATGGCCGTGTATTCTGCCCTACTTGCTGTAAATCCTTTGATGTTAAGATATCCGAAGAAACAAGAGCAGATTATTCTTCCCTTATTGAGAAGATGCGTAAACGTGCAGAAGAGGAACAAGAGAAGAAAGAAGAGACAGAAGACAAAGCATCTGACGATGGTATGCCAGAACTGCCAGCTTTAAATGAAGAAGATGAACCTATCCTTGAAGATGACTACCTAACTTATTTTAGTAAAAGTTACGGCCATAAGTTGACAGAGTTATAAAACTCTGCTATCCTTGAAAAAAGGAGACTTATATGAAATTCTACCAATACGAAATTAGAAGCACAGATTTACAAGACGTAGTAGCGGTATTCTATGTAGATGAGGAAGGGTACATTGACGAAGCTAATCTACCATCAAGAAGAGAAATATCCAACATGCTAAGCTTAATATTAAAGAAGGAACTTACGGCCGTACAAACGGGCGAAAGCTTTGACGAATAATGACACACACTAAAGGAGAAATATTCATGAAGAAATTAGTAATTACACTTGCATCAGCTACGCTTATAGCTGTATCTTGTAACCACAAAACAGACTCGGTTAACGACATACAAACTGTAGCACCAACAATTGACAATGGGGCAGTGAGCAACCCCACTCCACCTACTAAAGAGGTTACACCACCTACAATAGAGGTTTCAACTACTCCAGTTGACCCAACTACACCGGTTGACCCTACATCACCAGTTACAACACCAACTGTAGTAGATTTGCAGTTTCAAGCAGACCAATTAGTAATGCTTAATGCGAGCTTAAATACTACTTTATTGGTTAATTCTATCAATACTATAACTGATACATCAATTTTAAACGCTATAATAGCCGAATTGACCGCTATGAACGCAGAGGGAGCTACTACCCCAAGCACCATCCTTTTAAACCTCTTAGGATTGGATTTAAACCCCACACCACCCCCAACAGTGGATTGCACAGCTACTCCACTTGATAGTTTATGTGTAACTCCAATTGTAGACTGTACTATTGACCCTACACAAGCTATATGCCAGATTGCACCAAATGCACCAGTAGATTGTACCATTGCACCAAATGACCCATCATGTGTAACACCTCCAACTACTCCACCTGTAACACCTCCTGTTGTTGAACCACCAGTTACACCACCTACGCCGCCAGTTATTCCTCCGACTCCTTCGGTTGTAATCCCTCCAGTTACTCCACCCGTAACACCACCTGTTACCCCACCAGTAACAAAGACTAATAAAGAAACAGAGAATAAAAAGGGAACTAAAAATGGAAACACTAACAAGAATGACAATTAGACTTACCTTAGTAATATCCTTAATAACAGTTTTAATGGTTCTTGCTTGTTCATCTACGGCCAGAACCTTTAAACCTAAGATTATCTGTGATGTTGAACTTTGTCCATACGTTCAGCGTGTAGTTGATGAGATTAATAAGAGACGTATTAAGGTTGATGAGTTTCAAAGACTTATTGTTAGAGTAGGAAGAATTAAAAGGGGATATGCCGGATTATCCACAGAGTTCTTTGAACCAGAAAGATATATTTACATTTCCCCAGATTCATTATACAATTATACTAATACTCAAATGTTAGCTTTAATGGCTCATGAAATCGGTCATTCTTTATTGCATCGTAAACACGATAATAGAAAGGTGAGAGGGATTGCAAAAAGTATTATGATTTCACAGCTACAAGCAGATGAAACTTATACGGGAAGAATGGATGAATATTTTGATGAGTTATTTAGTGTCAGCAATAATATTAATGGTTATGATGACCACACAGTTATTGGCGAATGATTATGACACTGCACAAGCTAAGATTAAAGATGCCTTACTTCATACTAAGAAGTACAAAGAATTAGAAAAAGCCTTTTATGCAAAGCTTCCTCTTAATGATAGGGAGCTTGCACTTGCCGCTGGAGTCTATACCCTATTGGGTATAAAAATACTAAATACTGACAAAATATACCCGTTGAGGTATAATGACATTGGACTACATGCCACATATGACTTTACAAATAGTTCATATAGTGCTAATATTACATTTAGTAGGAGTTTTTAAAATGAAAATAGAAATAGCAACCTTTGAGCATGAAGATGGAACCTTTGAGGTAGTAGAGTTTATCACTAAAGATAAGGACTACTTTATTAGAGATATGCATGATTGCTTTGTCGTACAGCCTGAATGGTTAAATAGAATAACCGTGATTGGTAGTATATATGATATAGCTATTGATATTGAAGGTAAGGGAGAATATAACCTTTTTAAGTTTAATAGAAGTGCAAATTATAATGCTACAATGAATGGAAAGCCATTTGATATTGGCAGTTATACGATGATACTAAGACACGGGTATGGTGAATTGTTACAAGAAGGTATTGCCTTTAAGATACAAACATTTAAAGGTGAATGGTATCGCACTAATATTGTAACGGCCATAGAGATTATAGATGAGTATATTACCGACTTTTATACTTTAAGTGGGAGCAAATACCGACTAATGAAGGGTGATTAGTATGTTGAATCTTTTATTAGATAGTAAATCATCTGTGGATGAATTTAATAGCTGTTTAAAAGATGGTAGTATATCTATCATTGAAAATAGAGGTAATAATTTATTGATTAATTATGGTGAAGATAAAGCTTTAATTGATATATCCCCAGAGTTCTTATTATCTATTGAATACCCACTTAGTGAAACAGATACATTAATTTATGGTAAGAATCCATTAGATAGAATTGTAAATGCATCTTATAAAAATAATAACATTCATATATTTAGAGAATCTTCCTCTGGTATACAAGAAAGCATATTCCCATATAAACATTGGGTATTAAGTAATGTATCAAACTCAAACACTAAACCATTAAAGGGTAAGACTCATTATAAGTATATTAGGGAATATAAAGATGAAGCTGAATATAATGAACATAAACAGAATATTTGGAAATATAGATTATTTAATATAAATAACTTTCCAGAAGCATTTATGACGCTTCATGGTTTTACTTATTTTAAACAAATGAAAATTAATGAAGTTAGTGTTTTATCTTTTGATATTGAAACATCAGGGATTGACCCTTTAGCAAAAAACGCTAAAGTATTTCTTATTACTAATTATTATAGAAATGCTAATGGTATGGCCGTTAATAAAACCTTTAATATTGATAATTATTCATCTGATGTTGAAATGATTAATGATTGGTGTAAATGGGTTAGAGAAATCAATCCAAGTCTTTTACTCGGACACAACATACTAATATTCGATTTACCTTATCTTGAAACAAGAGCTGGAGAATTACTATTAGGAAGAGATAACTCTGCTTTAGAATTTGAGGATAGAGTTAGACAGAAGCGCAAAGATGGTAGTCAGTCTTATTCATACAAAAGAGTTACTGTATTTGGTCGAGAAGTTATTGATACCTTCTTTTTAATGTTGACTGCTGATTCACAGCGTAAATTTGAATCATACGCTTTAAAGGTGCTTATTAAAGCTATAGGACAAGATAAAGCGGATAGAACATATATTGATGCCAGTAAGATAGCTGAATACTGGAAAAGTCCAGAAATGAAGCTTAAAGTTATTCAATATGCAGAAGAGGACGCAGAAGACTCTTTAAAGCTATTTGATACGTTTGCATCTCCTTTTTTTTATTTTACTCAACATATCCCAAAGAGTTTCCAAATGATGATGGAAACTGCTACTGGTGGACAAATAAACTCATTTTTAGTTAGGTCATATCTACAAATAGGTGAAAGTATCCCATTAGCTGATGATATATCGGAAGAGAAAGTGGAGGGCGGTATTAGTTTTGGTATTCCTGGTATTTATAATAACTTATTTAAAGTTGATATAAAGTCGGCATATCCATCACAAATATTAAGATTAAAGCTTTATAATAAAACTAAAGACCCAAGAGCTAATTTTTATAATATGGTTAATTACTTTGCTAATAAACGCTTTGAATATAAAAAACTGGCTAAAGAAACTGGTGAACAATACTGGAAAGATTTAGATTCAGTAAATAAGATAATTATCAATTCTTCCTACGGTGTAACTAATACTTCTGGCCTTAATTTTAATGATGCACATATTGCACAGATTATTACTAAAGAAACCAGAGAAGTAATTGATTTGGCATTACGTTGGGCCAGTGGGAATAATTATCATTATTGGATTGATAAGTTTTATGCTAAAATGCAAGTTAAAGCTGATAAACAGAAATATTTATCATTAGATGGAAAACTCCCTGCTACTATTCAACATGACTTTATTATTGGCCCAAGTGATACAGATTCAATTTCATTTTGTAAAGCTGATATGAGCAAGTTTAGTAGTGAAGAGATTGAAACTTTAACAAAAGAGATTAATGATTTATCTCCCGATATGATTGAATGGGAAAATGACGGATATTACGATTCTTGTTTAGCATTAAAAGCTAAGAATTATGTATTAAAGACTGGCAGTAAATATACTAAGAAAGGTAGCGCATTAAAGAGTAGTAAGCTTGAACCGGCTTTAAAAGAGCTATTAGATGATTTAATTAGAGATTCCTTAGAAAATAACGGCCGTAATCTTAAAGAAATCTATCATAGCTATTTAAGAGAAGCTATGAATGTCACTGACATACTAAGATGGTGTCAAAAGAAAACAGTAACAAAGCCAGTTTTAGATTGTGCTAAGAATCCCGAAGCAAGAAAGAATGAACGTGATATATGGGATGCTATAGCTAAAAAGGAAGTACAAGAAGGGGATAAGATTTATTTATTTCCATGTGTTATATCTTCTTTGAAAGAAGAAACTCAATTAAAGAATGGTAAAGTAAAAGTTAAAGAAACAAAGATTACTGGATTAAGGTGTATTGAAGATTATAATAATGATGTTAATGTTGAAAAGCTCATAAATAGGGTATATGATACGGTAAGTATTTTAGATAATATCCTTGACGAAAATCCATTTATAGATTATTCTTTAGTTAAGAATAAACACTTATTGGAGGATTTATGATTAATTTATTGAATGGCGATTGTTTAGACCTTTTGAAAAGCATAAAAACAGGGAGCGTTGATCTGGTTTTAACAGACCCTCCATACAATATAGCTAGAGATAATAATTTTAATACTATGGGTAGGGCAGGGATAGATTTCGGTGAATGGGATAAAGATGCTGATATTTTATCTTATATTGTTGAAGTGAATAGAATTTTAAACAAGAACGGTAGTTTTATATGCTTCAATGATTGGAAGAACTTAGGAGATATATCTAAGTTTGCGGAAGCAAATGGATTCGACACTAAAGATATGATTAGACTTGAAAAATCTAACCCCATGCCTAGAAATAGAGATAGGCGATATATTACAGACTATGAATGTGCTATCTGGTTTACAAAAAAAGGTGCTAAGTGGGTATTTAATAGACAAGATGATAAATACCAAAGGCCTAAATTTGTACATTCAATAGATAAAGGATTACACCCCACACAGAAAAGCCTTAAATTGATGGAAGATTTGGTTAAGATTCACAGTAATGAAAATCAAATAGTATTAGACCCATTTATGGGTTCTGGAACTACAGGCTTAGCCTGTAAAAATCTTAATCGTAAATTCATAGGTATAGAAAAAGATGAGGCATACTTTAAAATAGCGGAAAACAGGATACAAGCCATCACAAATAAAGTTGACTCCTAATTCTTACTATGCTAAAGTTGACATAAGAGGTATTTATGAAACTACTAATCATTGCTATCCTATCCGCTGTTTGCTTAACTCAATACTACGTCATTAAGCTGCAATACATCGAGATAGCAGGTATGAAGAGGAACCAAGATAAGATGCTTATTTTTGCATCTAATGAAATTAAGCAGATATCAACCGAGCTTGTTGATTGTAAAAGGAAGTCAAAATGATATTAGAAGCGGTATATTATGTACCTCGTAAAGACTTGTTTATGTTTATCAAACTGGCAGAAGAGGATTATTTTCATGTTACTCTTGGTAATATAGATGAATATTATAATAATAACTTCTTAAAGAACTTTATATTATTTGAAGATGCTATCCTATTGGGGTATCTATGAAGTCAATGATGTTACTTGCTTTAATAGAAGCTCAACAGTCACCTGATCCAAAAACTAAAGTTGGTGCGGTAATTGTCTCCAAAAACAATGATAAAATCATATCTACTGGTTACAATCAATTCACAAAAGACATACCTACTACTAAGTGGGATTCTGACGAGAAGCATAACTATGTTATTCATGCAGAACAAGCGGCCATAGTTAATGCTAAAGAAAACTTATGGAACAGTATATTATATACCACCCTTTACCCTTGTCCGGAATGTGCAAGACTCATAGCCTATTCAGGTATTAAGTTTATCTTTTACTTAAAGCATAGAGAAAATAGTCTATCAGCAGAGATATTTAGACTTGCAAACATTACTACTATATGTTATAATTTTGACCAGAATGATTTAATAGAGTTGAATAAACATATTGTTGGTATGCTTAAATGACAAATTTACTTGAGATAGGTTCTAAGCATAAGATTAAGAAGCTTGAAAAGGCTGTAACAGAGATTACAGATATTCTTAAAGCTATATCTACAGCTAAGAAAGCATTACAGGTTTATAAAGATTACCGTTCATTGAAGTTTATACTGTTAGACTTGGATGAAGCTCATAGAATGTATTTTGGATTATATAAGAAAGCAAGAGATAAATTAAAAGAAGTTAAAGGAGAAATGGAACATGGCGAAGACAACTAAAATGAAAGATTTAGACACAAGAAGAATACTTTGTATTTCTGACCAACACATGCCTTATGAACATCCAGATATGTTCAAGTTTTTAGCAGCTATAAAGAAAAAATACAATCCTACATTGGTAGTTAATGGGGGTGATGAGTTGGATTTCCACAACGCCTCTTTCCACCCGTCCGATTTGGATTTACCTTCTGCCGGAGATGAGTTAAAACTTGGCTTAGAGAAGATTAAAAAGTTAGAGAAGTTATTTCCTGAGATGATTTTATTAGATTCTAATCATGGAAGTATGATTACTCGTAAGTTTAAGATAAACGGTATCCCTATGAAATTCTTAGCTACACAACAACAAGTGTACGGTGTAAGCGATAAATGGCAATGGGTTAATGACCTAACTGTAATATTACCTAACGGCCAAGAATGTTATTTTTGTCATGGTATGGTCAAGAATGGTATAAAGCTTGCTACACAAAGAGGAATCAATACAGTTCAATTTCACTTCCACCAAGACTTTAGAATTGATTATGTAGGTAATCCGAAGAATCTATTATTCTCTTTACAGTCAGGTTGTTTAATTGATAAGAAATCTTTGGCATTTGCATATGATAAGCTTAACTTAAGCCGACCAGTTATTGGAACTTCTGTTATTATCGACTCTAAACCAATTTTAATACCTATGGTGCTTGATACTTCTGGACGATGGATAGGAAAACTATAGGAGACACTATGAGCCTATTAGCTAAACTTAAAGATGTTGAATACTTCTATGAACCTATCAGAAATATATACTCTGGTAAAGATGAAATGATTCATAAGAAGAACAATAAGTATAGTATCCTTAAACCTGAACACGGTTTCCCTAATGCTAAATTCGTACCTGTCTACGAGACTGATAGTCATACTGAGTTCCTTGACGAATGTAACTCACGCTCATTAGACCTTGACAAGATTGATAGTGCTGTCTCAAGAGTGCTACTTGACGAGGGAGCTTGGTCATTAATGAAGCTACAGAAGATTCAAAAATACTTCTCTGATGCCACTATCGAAGCACAACTTGAAGGTTGGAGAATGATGACTAAAAAGATTGTTGCTATTATTGACAACGATAAGAAATAATGTTACTCTGAGGATATTATGGCTAAACGAAAAAATAACATTTATCATTTTAAAATACTCGGGGCTGATTGGACTGCACGTTGTCACGCAGCAAAAACCTTTAAATTGAAGTATGGTAATTGTGGCGGTATTACTATCCCTGCATATAAAGAAATCCACTTTAGAGCTGATGAGATTCTATTAGACACGGCACTTCATGAGCTTTGGCACGGATTCTTAGCACAATGTAATATTGACTCTGCTAATATTACCGCTGAACAGTTAGAAGAGATTACAGCTACATTATTTTCAAGAGAATGGCACAGTATTATTAAATGTGCTATAGATATGCAAACGTTTTTTCTATTAAAGGAGCATGAATGAAAATACTAAAATTTAACCCAAAAGACATTAAGAACATCTTCTTAAGTACAAACAAGCACCAAGACCCTCTTTTATCCTTTTACGAGTATATTATACTTGAAACTGGTTTAGAAGTTGAGTTCTTATCTAATACACAAGCTTTAAACATTACTAAAATTAAGCTTAACGATAATGACTACAAAGTAGTTAGAGAAGATTTGTTGGTTAAGTATTGTAAAAAGAATCTTTCATTTGCTAATGAACATAGTTTAAAGTTAGCTGCAGGATTACATGATTTACACCACGGCCCATCTACTTCTAATGATGTACCATCTGGTGAGATTCATTTACTTGATGGGTGGTTATAATGAACGTACTGAGCTTATTTGATGGTATGTCATGTGGACAAATCGCATTAAATAGGTTAGGTATTCATTATGATAATTACTACGCTTCCGAAATAAAAAAGTTAGCTATAAAAGTAACATTATCTAATTACCCAAAAACTATACACATCGGTGACGTAACAAAAGTATCTTATAAAGATGGTATATTGACTACTGAAAATGGAGTATTTAATGTTGGAAAGATTGATTTGTTAATTGGTGGTTCACCATGTCAAGACTTTTCTTTACTAAAAGTTAATGGTAAGGGATTAAGCGGCGACAAGTCTAAGTTGTTTTATGAATATTTGAGATTACTAAAAGAAATAAATCCTACTTACTTTTTATTAGAAAATGTTATTATGAAAAAAGAAAGTAAATCACAATTAGATGAGTATTTAGGAGTAACTGGAATTGCAATAAATAGCAACTTAGTTTCTTTTCAAAGTAGACCAAGAGTATATTGGAGTAATATACCAAATATCACTATCCCAAAAGATAAGAATATCTCTTTTCAAGATTTTAAAGAAAAAAATACCAAGATTGAATCTTTGTATAAAGTAAAAAATACTCCATCAAGAGTTAAAATGTGGAGAGAAGGGAAAGGACGAAATGGCGCACTTTCTGGTTGTGCTAATGTTACTTATGCTGATAAAGTTCAATGTCTAACAAGAAAACAAGACCGCTCTCCTAATTCTGGGTTAGTTCAATTTGAGGATTTTTGCAGATACTTAACCAGAGAAGAATTAGAACAAGCTCAAACTGTTCCTGTGGGATATACAAAATGTGTATCTTATCCACAAGCGCAAGATTTATTAGGGGATGGATGGACAGTTGACGTTATTTGTCATATACTAAAAGAAATGAAATTGGAGTAAACATGATTATATCAGTATCAGCCTTGGCCGGAAGTGGAAAAGACGTAGTGGGAAGTATGTTCGTTAATAAGCTTGGTTTTACCAGAGTAGCATTTGCGGATACCCTTAAAGAAGTCTGTAGTAAAGTGTTGCAACTTCCCATTACCTACTTCCATGAAACTACCTTGAAAGATAAAGATTTTGATATCCCCTTCTTATTCAATAAAGACTTAGCGGCCAACTTGGCATTTGAGCTTAACGAGTTTGGTATTGAGGTTACTCCCTCAAGATTCATTGAGTATGAGAATACTACTATTACCTCACCAAGACACGCTTTAACCTTTATTGGTACTGACTTATGCAGAAATCTTGTTGATGCTAATATTTGGATTGATATCACTTTAAATAAGATTAAGAGCATTGATGGGCATGTCATTGTTACAGATGCACGTTTTAACAGCGAAAGAGCCGCTTTAAAGGCTCTTGGAGCTATATTGATGTATTTGGATAGGCCAGTCATTTCAAATGCGTTTAAACGGGAATTAGCGCATCAATCAGAGCTTGAGCAATTGAATGATAGATATGATTTAGTAGTTATTAATGATACTACTAAAATTGCTCTTGAAAGTGACCTTCAAATGTGGTATTCTTGCCGTAAGCAGTATATTTAAGGAGGATTTATGACTTTTAAAGACTTTATTTCACAATTCCCTGATTGTTCTATTCAAGCTTATGACCTTGCCGAATTGGCATGGAATGAGCAACAAAAGAAGATTGAAATTCTTATATCTGAATACCAAGATGAAGAGGCACCTCAATTTGACCAAGGTGAACCAGTACAGCTTCCTAAGACCAGAATTGATTTTGGCCCAGTTTAATACACTTTTAGGAGGATTTTATGTACCAATATCCAGAAACTTTCTTAAGTGATTTATATTTATCTGCTTTTAGGGTGGTTAATCTAACAACTAATGATGTGTGTCAAGTAGAAATTAATGAGAATGGAGTATTATTAGTACAAAATTCAAGTGAAATGGCTGATTATACAGCACTTAACCTTGATAATGTTAATAATTACCTTCCCGTTAATCTTTACTTAAACAGACCTGAAATTAAGCCATTATACACTATTATGATGCTTGAGATTCAGAAGATTAGAGAAGGATTGAAAAACATTTAACAAAGGCCATATGATGGGTCGTAAACATAAATCATTTTCAAAAGAAGATGGTAAGTCTGGTGAAGTAAAAGAACTGAAATCAAAAATAAGACGATTAGCGTCTGATAAACAGAAGTTAATATCTGAACTTAAAACATTACAAGAAGCATTTGATAAAACTCGCAGCTTTATTGATAACAAACTTGATGGTGTTCCAGTCGAAAAGGTTATTAAAGCCTTAAAACAAGAAAACAAATTAAAGAAGATTGATAAAGAAGCTAAAGAAGTACACGAAGATAAGTGTAAAGATTGTCAACGGCCGTACAAGATTCTTGCTACTTCAATGGTGAGGACTATTTACTTCTGTGAAGTATGTAAAAAAAGAGAAGTAGTATATGATAGTGCTGGGCATGAAGAGGTAATGAATGAAGTGGAATAGCATTGAAATGAAAAGACTTGTCAAAGCAGGAATTCGCAGGGCTTTTCGCAGGACCGAAAGTCATAAGTCTGTACTTCAAAAGGCTAGAGTTGAACTACCGCCTCTTAAGCTTAAAGATGGTTCTACTGGTAAAAAGAAACAAGTACGGTTTAAGTGTGCTATATGTGGTGAACTATTCCCTCAAAAGAATGTGGCCGTAGACCATATTATCCCTTGTATCCCCATTGATTCATCTGAGGAAGAAATGAGTTATGATGAAATTGTAAAGGGTATTGTATGTGATGCCTCTAATCTACAAGTGTTATGCTCCACTAAACTTAGTGAGAATAACAATATCCCATCTTGCCATACATTAAAAAGTAATACTGAACGATTTATGCGCAAAAGAATCAAAGAAATGAAGATTAATAATACATTTACAGAACTTTCCCCTTTACTTATTGCCACTCTTGAGGTAGAATACACTATCTATTTAAACGACATGATAGAAAAAGCTAAAAATAAGAAGGCAAAACGTGGTAAAGCACAAAATATCAGATGAAGAGTTATTAGCGGCATTAGAATCAGGCGAGAATCTTGTTGATGAAGATTATTCAATTGTAACTAATGTTCCTGAGTTCTTACAAAGATATGACATTAATCCCGGCGATAATGTAGTTCCCATTTCAAACATTTACCAGTTCTATTGTTGGTATACTAAGCGTAAAGTAAAGAGAGAGTTCTTTATTAGTATTCTATTAAGTAGATTTGAATGTCTTGATGCTAAAAGAGTTAAGATTGATAAGCCAATTGAGTTCTTTATTAAGAAACAAGAGCTTAAATTACATAAGCCAATAAGACTTAGTAGCTATAATATAGTTCAAAAGTTTATTTCTCGTTATAAACTTAAGAAAGGATTGAATCCTATACCAGTTGATGTTTTATACTACAAATATCTTTTATTCTGTGAGTTAGATAACCACCCTCTTATTGGGTATAACTCTTTTGAGAATACATTTAGGTCAATAATAAGCTGTAGAAGAATTGGTAAAGATGATTTGATGGTTACTCTGCTTGATATGAAGCTATTCGATATATTTCCTAAAGAAGTATACACATATATAATAAATGAAGGTCGTAAGTATGTTAAAGAACAAAGACAAAAACGCATCAAAGATGGGAAAGAAAGCACAGGAGAAAGCTCTACTGAACAAGAGTTCGAAGAAGAAGGGTAGACGAAACGTAAAGTATCCCAATCTTGACCCAGCTTACAATCTTCATTCAAGACGAGAAGAGATTATGGATATAGCTTCTTACGCTAATAAACTTAACGATGAGGAAAAAGCTTGGCTTAATAAGTTTGTCGGGGAATACATCAACGCAGGTGCTAAAGGTGATGTAACTAAGAATATGATGGATACTGTTGAATGGAAGAAAGCTTGCTTTGACAAGAATAACGATAGGAACCGTGATATTTATTCTAGGGCCGTAGTACAAAGAAAGATGCTATCTATTGAAGACTTGGACAATAAAGAGTTTGATACTTTATATCCAGACAATAGTTATGATATTGATTAATGCTTGTAAATCTCTATAGCGTAATAAATGGCACATATACTTGAACCTAATATACCAATTATCTTTAAGATTAAATTAACATTCTTCACATGAGATTCTACTGGCTCTAAGTCCATCTTAACGTGATTGATCATAGTTTCAAGAGAGTCAGAACGCTTCATATGCTCATCAAGATTCATTTCTTGCTTTACTAATGTCTTATCAACATTGTTAAGTCTTTCATCAATACTATCCAAACGGTCTAGCACTCTTTCAAATAAATCTTTGTCATTAATTAGATTTCCCATACTTACTCCTGAGGTGTTGTAATTCCACTTACGGCATCTCTGGCCGCAGGGTTTTGTAGCATGGAAAATAACGTAGCGTTCTTGCGTTGTTCATCGCCTTTAGCTATTGCATCTTGTAAAGAATCTGCATAGATTTTGGTAGATGGGTTAGTCGCTAATTGATTCGCTACAGTGTTTAACTGCATATTGTTCATACTATATAAATGTTTTGATTGGTCAGCAGGTTTTACTTGAGCTGCAGCCATTGAAGCCGCTGGAGCTACTAAGTCACCCATTGCAGACACCGCTTTAGACGCTGTATTAGCCCCATAGGCGAGGGTTTGAGATGCCATTGGTAGGATAGCCTTCTTTGCTGCTAAAACCCCTGCTGTGGCCATTCCATGACCTCCACCAAGGGCAGATGCTGCCACTAAGTCAGTTGTATCACCTAATCCACCAAATGCCGATTGTTGAGCTTTTAAAGCTGTATTTTCTGTAGCTTCTTTAAGTGGAGCTATTAATCCGTAGTCTTTTTTAGCTTGTAAGAATTGATTAGCTACATCGGGATTCATGGCCGTAGCAGAATCTTCTACTGCATTTTTATATGCACCATAAACAGTCTTAGCTGCAGATGCTTTCTCTGGGTCCATCCAATTACTGATATTCTTACCAAATGAACGTTTAATGGCTTCTGCATCTGTTAAAGATACTGAATCCCCCGGAGATGCTATTATATCCTCTTTCATTGAAGATAGTTTTTTAACAACATCAGCTTCACCGGGATTACTACCAAGTTCAGCTATTTTATCCTCTAATGATTTAATAATGTCTGATTTATTTACCTTACCGCCTTGAGCTGATAAATCTGCTAAAGTGCTGTTTAGTGTGTCACCCGATTCTTGAGCTGCTTTAGTTAAACGGTCAACAAGTCCGGATGGTGTTGATAATGGTTGAATGAATCCTTTATCTAATAACTCTGCTCCGGCTTCTGGTGCAAACTTCTTAGCTTGTGATGCTGTAGCTCCAGTTGCTTTAACTGCTAGATTCTCTGCTCCACCCCTTAAATATTTACTTACTAAAGATGATAGTTCTGGTGCCACTGCTTCTGCCGCTGCTCCAGTACCTGCTCCAATTGCACCTGCTAATAAAGCATTCTTTGTAGCATCTTCCGCTGATTGATTCTCTGATGTACCTAATGCGTTTAAAGCTGATACACCGCCACCAACGGCCGCTGCACCTTTAACACCTGCTGCCGCACCACCTGACATTAAGAACGGGGCTAACATACCGATAATGTCACCGCTCTTGTAAGTTATAGGGTTAGCTTTTTGTGCTGCTGCATTAGCTTGTCTTGACTCTTCCGTATGTTTAGTATAGTCATCGCTAATGTCTGACATACTGCCTTTCTTTATAGCATCTACTAAAGCTTGAACCCCGCCAGTTGCTTCATCTGAAAATCCTAGTGTTCCACCTTGTAGTAACCCTCTTCCTAATGATTCAATATAATTAGGTTCCTCTTGTTGAGGATTAGAGGGAACTATCTCATGCGGTTGAGACGGGTCAAACTTAGGTTTCTCAGCAGCTTGGAATGGAGCATTGGGGTTAAACTTTGGCTTTTCCATACTATTCGTAAGCCCCCGTCAATGGATTAAGTGTATACGTGTGGCCGTTCTGTATAACCGTTTGTGGCTTAGTCATCTTTTGCGCATCTTGCGGTGACATTGCTTGTACCGGATTATCCTCACCCATGTATGCTTTTTTAAAATTAGCTACATTATCAGAACCCATTTTAGATTCAAATGCACTTAATGCTCTTTGATACTTTTCTTTGATAGTAGATTGTGCATCATGATTGATGCTATCTGCATACTTTTTCATAGCATTAACAAACTCGCCACGGTTAGCTGGAGTTGGTTGATTTGAAACGGCCGTTGCTGCTTCTCTTAAAGATTTACTAATAGACGATGGGTTAAGGGTTTGAAGTTCGTGGATAGTTGGAACTCCACCAGTTGCAATTTTACCAATTTCCGAGGCAAGTAATTCTACTTGTTGTTGGTCAAGATTATTAGGGTCACCGTTTAGATTAACTAATGAATTAACTTTCTTAATTGCATACATATCTGCTTTAGCTTGTTGAACTGCTTTATCGCCTCTTACAGCTTCCGCTTGTTGAACTGCCTTTTCATAAGCTTTATTTTGAGCATCATTACCTTTAGAAGAACCTCTTAACTCTGCGATAGCTTCTTTACTTCCTAAAGTCTCATTCATCATTTCACGTTTTAAATCTTGTGAATTTTTCTGAGTTAATAAGTTAGAATAGTTAAGTCCTAACTTCTCTGCATCTGCAGCTGAGAAAGTATCAGGAACATTAATACCAACCTTCTTTAATAGCTCTCTGCCTTGAACAGAGATAGCACTATTAGGGTCACGTTGTTTCTGAGCCATGTCAATATTAGATTGCTCTTGGCCCATTGAAATTTGTTTTTGTAACGCTGTAACTTGATTCTCACCAGTACCAATTTTATCAACATTAGAAGTATCTAATTTTTGGTGAGTTAACGCCTGACCTAACATAGTAGAGGCTTGTAATAGGCCATGTGATAATTGTTTTTGATTCTCAATATCTTGAGCTTGTTTTAGCATTGCTAATAAGTCTTGTGGGTTTTGTGATGGTGCTTGTTGAGTTTTTAAGTAAGCATCAACTAAAGATTGTTGACTTGATTGTTCTGGGGCTTTATCAGCTGTTTCCATTTCTGGGTTTAAAGTCTTATCTTTATTGCGGTTCCATACTTCTGATGAATCAATTGATGGGTATTGTGATTTAATGTTTTCAACATCTGGTTGACTGTCTGACTCTTCTGTTGAAACATCCTTTAAGTCTTCTACGTTATTACCAATGTCTTCTTTAGCTTGAGATTCAACATCAGCGAAAGATGGTAGGTCTGCGTTCTTATTTGGTAATGCTGTAACGTTTTGTTGTGTAGGAGATACTACCACACCGTTCTTATCTACAGTTCCACCATACATCTGAATAAACTTCTTAGCTGCCTCAGGATTAGATACAAGCATATTTTCGTCACTTGGACGAGCAATACTACTTGGTATATTATCATCGTCTTGTGGTTTCTTAATCAATCCTAATAGTTCTTGTATATTCATATGATTCCTTAATTATTAGTTGTTACTATATGGATTATTCTTCCAGTAGTCACTCATAGTTTGTGATGCTGATGGAGTATACGAACTACCTGCTGATGCCGCCTTTGCTGCTTGATTCTGTGAGTAATTATTATAAGCATTAGCACCTGCACCAACTGCACTACCAACACCGCTCCATAAAGCACCAGTGGCATTAGCTTGGTTTTGTAATTGTGAAGCTTGACCGTTAAGGGCATTAGCTTTAGCGGTATTAAGATTAAGTGAATCAACCCATTTTTGATGTTCTGCATTAGCTTGTCTTTGTGCTTCTGCATTTTGTTGATTTACGTTCATGTTAGATAATTGTTGTGCATTTGCTAAGTTAGATGCTTGGGCTTGGTTAGCAATACCAACGTTTGCTGCTTGTCTACCCATACTATTTTGCATATTAAATTTAGCCATAGCATCAGCGGCTCCCATTGTAGCCTGTGCAGTATTAAGGTCTTGACCTCTCATATTACCTGCTAATTGTCCACGGTTCATAAGGGCATTTAAAGCTGCTTGTTGAGCTTGTGCAGCCACTGACATTCCTTGATTAGCTTCTTGATTAGAGGCATTTTGTCCTGCTGATAATTGAGATATAAGTTCTGCACCTGAACCCCCCATACCACGGGATTGCATTTGTTGCATAACCGATTGACGTTGAGCCTCTGCATCAGTCATAGCTTTATTACGAATCTGATTTAAAGCTACTTGGTCAGTTGCTGATAATCCCGTTTTAGCTTGTTGTGCTAAAGCGTTAAGGGCGTCCATTTGTGAATTTTTAAGATTGGCATCTTCTTTATATTGAGATAGATTAGATGATACATCCCCTAAGTCAGCTTCTAATGCTGGAGTTAACACACCTGCTGATTTGAATTTATCGAGTAATAAAGCTTTAGCCATATCAGGTGGTGTACCTGTTGACATGATTTCATTTAAAGCTTGAGCCATATTAGCTCTTGCTGCGTCTCTATCGCTTGCACCTAAAATGTTACCGACTATCCCACCTATTGCTGGGGCGGCTACTATAGCGGCGGCTGATATCATTGGCATACTTACTCCTATTTAATTCGATAAATGCGTCCATCTACCGTTTTACTTAATATCTTATAACCTTGCTTACTGTAAAACTTCTGGGCTCTTATATTCTTATTATAAAGGCCACTTATTGTACCAACTGGCAAAGTATCTATTATTTCATTCCAATACTTCTTATCTTTCCGATACTCCGGCATTATAAAAAACCCTATTAAATAGGTAATATAAGGCTGTGTATCTGTTGCAAAGTATCCTATTAGTTCCTCTTTATCATAGATATAAGTTATGTCAACCTTATCTAAATCATCTACCGTTCTATTTACACAAGCTTCTAACCCACTACCAGCTATAATATGAAACTTCTCTATTAAATCATTATCACTACTATAAAATTTGGTTATTGCTTCTTTAAGTTCCATTTCTATAGTTGTTATAATTTACTGGTATCTATTCCTAATTGACCAGCTTGATATACTGGAGCATTATTGTAAGTTAAGTCAGTTCCTTGTTTACCTAATAATTGTTGTAAAGCTGTATATTTATTTCTTAAGTCTTGAGATGCAACACCTTGTTGTGTAAGGTTTTGTGCACCTGTAGAGTTTTGTAATTGTTTAGCTAAGTTGGCATACAAACTAGAGATAGCAGAGTCGCCTTGTAATGCTTTTTGTGCGGCAATGCCCCCAACATTAGTAAAAGCATTATTTGCATTATTAATTGTTGTATTATAAGGCTGTGAAAGTATATTTCTAACATAATTATCCTCTGCCATATCATGCATGTAATTTCTCGTTGCTATGTTTCGATTTGCTATATTTGGATTTACAATTGCTAATCTTGCTGCATTAGCTTCGCTTAAGTTACCTTGACCAAATAAAGTTTTTAATTGGTCGGCATTTAAAACACCTTTTGACTCTAATAATTTTTGGAAATCCGTTAATGTATCGGCTCCTGTTTTATTAGTTACAGCTTCCATTACTGGATTACCATTCATATCTAATTTCTGAGAACCATCTGGATTTAATACTGGTTTTTGATTGTTAGCAAATTGACTTATGGCCGCAATCTTTGCGGTTCTTGCTGCTTCCGCATCTTGTGCGGCTTTAAAATCTGCTGCAGTCTTTTCATCCATAGTACCTAAATTCTTATTGATTGTATCTTTTGTATCAGTTGCAAATTGTTTAGCTTGACCTTGATATTGTTGACCAGTCAATTGTGCTTGTTGTGAAGCATCATTTACATTCTGTACTAATCCTTGTGTGGTTTGTCTTGCTCTTGATAAGTCTTGTCCAGATTGACCAAGTAAAGCACTATCTACCTTTCTCGCACCTGCATTATAACCAGTGTTACCAACTGTACGTCTTAATAACTCTTGTCTACCACTTCCCGAAGTAGATAGGTTACCTAAATCTTGTGCATTTTGTGCACTAGCATTTAATTGTTGTGTATTGTTTAAGTCTGTAGGGCCTTGATAAGTACCGCCCATAATCTTTGACATTCTTGATAATTGGTCTGGTGTAGCTGTTTGTGCCGCTGTATTACTTGGGTCAGCTTGTACTATCCCACCAACGGTATCCGTTACAAACTGCTTATTTTCTGCAGTATCTAATCTATTCTTATCTGCATCAGTCTTGAATTGATTTGAAGCTTGGTTAATACCTGATTGTACTTGTTGACCTGCATTTTGGATATTTGACGCAACTGTTTGACCAAGTTGATTACCTTGATTGGCTCCTAAAATCTTACTTAAATTTGTAAAACCTGTACCAGTTTGTGCGGCCATATTAATTCCTTATATAAGTTTACCCTTTTAGTTGTTAATGGTATGCTACAATGCGTAAAGTGTAAGTATTTCCTATAGTTAAACCTGTTACATTATTTATCTCAATGCCGTTGTTAGTCTCTGTAAAGCTAATAAATACTCCACTAGTCGGGTAAACACTTGAATTTGTGTTATTTACTACTTTTATAACCTGAGTACCAATTACCCTCATATTCGGTATGTCACTGATAAAGCTTACTCTTGTAGTTGGATTACCAGAGGCATCAACCTTAAAAGTAACATCTTTAAGCGTACATTGGATATTTTCACTAATAGATATCTTCTTATTTAACGCTTCATAAATAACTTCAAAACCGTTATTAATTGTCACGGCCAGAGTTTGAATCATAGCTTTATATGTTTCATCAAAGTCAGTATCGAATATCCTTTTAAATGATGGCATTTTCATATGATTACCTGTAAGCCTTTTCACCTAACGGCATATTAGCAGTTAAAGTGATACCATTCATCGCAAAGTGTTCTCTTGCTATATTGTGTGCAAATTTCACTATTAAGTATCTACAACGCATACAATCTCTTGGTATTAATGTTCTTATCGGTGCAGAGTTAGAACTACCACCAAAGAAGCTATCACCAAAGGCATCACTACCAAACGTACCACTACCATCTAAAGCCACCTCTACGGGGCTAAAAACAGGCTTTAAATCGCTTCTAAATGATAAGGTAGCACTTGTTAAGGCTCTTGAATCAAACATTACTGTAGCCTGTCTCATATGCTTAAAGTTAAGAGGGTCACCGAAAGTATTAGGGGAGTAAGTAACACTTGCTTGAATTGACTTAAATGCTACAATATCACCTACTACGAAATCCATAGCTTTATTTACAGTAACCTCTTTAGTTACTATATTGATTTTAGTGATAATAGCCTCTTGGGTGGTTATCCCATTAGCTTGTGAATAGTTATTATACCCAACGCCGCCATCGTTATTTAAAAGGGTTATAATCTTGTTATAACACGTTTTAACGTCTATCTGGTCTTGAATGATAGTTGCAAAGTTTGCTGATGTACCTGCAATATTTACTACGAATGGGATTGAGAAAGTATTAGCATCAATAACCGTGATAGTATAATCACCATCAATTGACGGAGTAGAATTAGATGATGTTATCCTAACTCTTCTACCACTGATTAGTCCGTGTTCTGTAGCTGTAATCACTGAGTTTGTTCCGGCCGTGATGTTTGTTACTGTTCCAGTTTTAGCGGCTATACTTGGATAGTAATTAACCTGCTGAACACTCGGATCATTATCAAGCTTTAATGCTAAAGACTCAAGTTTAGAACGCATGTTATCGCCTGCCACTATAGCTAATGTACTTCTAAAGTCTGTAGCTGCAATGACTGAATCTAAGTCAAGTTTAGATAGTAGCATATTAAATTCAAATAAAGATACAAGTTGAGCTTGTACTAAGGCATCCCCAACTGATAAGTTAGATACTACTGGAAGTTTCATTGTAGTGCCAAAAAACTTACCTGCTGATAATAGTACAGTGTATTCTCTACCTGCAAAGTCTGTTCTGTCAAAACTCTTTCTTTCTTTTTCAATATAAGATACGTCACCACAACCAAGATACATTTTGTCATCTACTTCATTAATTATGCCACAAGTAGTTTCTTTATTGATTGTAGTCCAACTACCAGTTAAAGTATTGAATCTATACCCGATACGAGCATGTGTATCAGCTTTATCTAACACCGTCCACATTGTAACTGAGTTATCTGATTTATAACCTACTGCCCATGTAGCGGTTTTAAAGTTAGCATAATTAGCAGATGAAAGAGGTAATACTATATTGTCGATTGCTCTTGAAACAACTTGTACACCCGATTCAGATGCAGCTTGAACCCCTCTATCAGTCCAACAATAAATTAAGTTATCAAGAACCGTTAAAGAGTCTGGGGCAAGTAATGTTAAAGATGAATCGAATAAGGTTAAGCTGAACGGAATAACCTCACCAGAAATACGATATAATCCATCTTGTTTAAATACGAACAATGAATCTCTTAATGGGAATATTCTTAGTATCTCTTTACCTTCTGCCCCAACATCGAAATAATTGGTTAAAGGTACTGCCTCTGGTTGTTGATACTTACTATAATAGATTCTATTTGGTTTAGCTTCATTCTCAGAAGTTACTGCATCTTTTAATGGAGTATAACCACCTGATGTAGCATTTGTAATTGTCTTTTGAGCTATATAAAAGCTTGTGGCATTATTATATTCTACGGCATAAATACCATGTAGAACTGGTACAGAGTTAGTATACCCAATGATAACACTATCTGTACTTGTAAGGCCGTGAGCTGTGGCAGTAGTGATTAATGTTTTGTCACCAACTGCGGTAGTGCTTGCAATATTAACTGTTGGGGATATGTCAGGATTAAAGCTACCACCAGTATTAGTATTGTTAGCTGTGATATAAAAAGCATTTTCAGTTAAACTTCTATCTTGAAATAATAGTTTACCCGGAACATCTGTTGCGGATGACATATAATAAGCGGATATGATATCATCTTCATTCTTATTGATAATCCTTACTAAACTTCTTGCAGTTTGGTCAGTTGCTAATGCCGGAGATATTTCAGCAGATAATAATACATTTATACCACCTGTTACGGTAGTAGATAGGATAAAGCTACTTGATGCAACTACTTCTGTAGCGGCCGTACACTTTCCATATCTGATATTAGTAATAGTTAATACGTTAGATAATGCCGTTACTGTAAAGTCTGATGGGATAGCCGCTAATATTGCAGCTGCTACTTGTACGTTAGTTTCAGCACCAGTAAGGGTTATCATAATCCCTTGTTTATTTGCTAATGCTGGACTTATTGAAGAACCAACTTTAAACCAAATATAGTAATTATTATAATCACCTGTAGAGTTTAATGTGAAGTAGTCCGCAGTTGTTGCAGTTGATACAAATGCAGATGCGGCAGGGCAAGTAATGCTTGTCACGTTACGAGCAATCTTTTCACCGCGGCCAAGTGTATTAGATATACTAAAGCCTGAATTACCTGCTGTAGATGCTACAACCTCAACATAATTAATGTCAGTAGTTGTAACTGTAGCTGTAGATACTGCTACGTTATTAAAGTCAAATAATCTTGTAGATAGTTTATTAGCAAGTTTAGTGGCAACTGTTGACGCACTATCGCCAGTTGAAATACTAACTTTTACGCTTGTTCTTCCTGATATAGCTGGGTCAGTTGCTGTGGTAGTTTCAAAGTAAACACATAATGATACTGTTGATGTATCAAGTAAGAAGTATTTACCATTTAAGCTATTAGACACATCGGCAACACAAGTTATGGCTACTTGTTGTTTAATACCCTCAACAAAGTCATAAGTGTGAAATATGTTGGTACTATCAGAAGTGGTTATTGATGGGATATTACCAGCTTCAAAGTCAGTACGCATCTTTACTACCCCTAATAGAGATGGCGACATACTATGTCTTGTTCTCGTATTGGCATAGAAGATAGAACCTTTAAAACGATTAATATCTTTAGCGAATGGTGGTAGTTCGTTAGCTTGTAAAATACCTTCACCAGTTGATGCGTTAGTGTATAAGTTAGCACCTCTAAATTCATCTGGTGTATCATCTACTATAGTAACCGAATGTGCAGCTAATTCTGTACTTGTTGGGTAAGCTTCATAAACAAGTTGTAACTCGTCATCAGGAGTTAAAGAGTCTAATGTGAATACACCTTGTGAAGTAGTTAAAGATGAACGATAAACTTGAAAGAAATAGTTACTTGTTACTTCCTCTGGGATAGTAATAGTAAGCTTTACTTTAGCTGACGATGTTATAATTATACTGGATAATAATACTGCATCAGTTGATGATATAATAGTTAATGGTTCATTTTGTAGTTTAGTTAAAATATCTTGTAAATATGTTTGAATATTAGTGAGCTCTTGTGTAGTAGCTATTATTGATGGTGTAGCAGGTTGTGTAATTGATTGATATTGAGCATAGTGAATTTGTGCAGTTGATAAAGTAACCGCACCAGTTGCAGTTGTAGCAAATGTAATAGAGGTTGATGTTACGGCCGTTAAAGCTTGAACACCATTTAAAGTTCCAGTGGTAGGACTGAACCCAGCTAAATTAACCTTCTTACCAACACTTAAATATGTTGATGGGTTACCAGTTGAAAAGTTTATAGTACAAAGACCAGAGGCAATTGTAGTTGTAGATATTACTAACGGTTGTGATGAGGATTGACTTGCTAAGAATATATCATTATCAAGTTTAGTACATAATGCAATCATATTAGCAAGAACAGTATTCGCAGAATCAGATAAAGTAACTTTTAAAGTAGATAGGTAGTTAGCATCCCTAATCATTGCTGTAGTCGGAGTTGCACTATTTAAGCTATCCAAAGTATTAAGTAATGTAACAAAGTCATTTGAAATCATACCTAACAGTGGATTATATACTACTTCCCTTTGAGATGGTGAACCAAGCACTAAGTTATTATTCTTATCTTTAGTACCCCATACAATGCGGTAAGCTATAGTTGAATCACCAAGAAAGAAACTTGTTGTATCTCCTTGGGTTACTTGAAGAGTAGGAGAGAAGTCAGCGGCTTTAATACCACCAGAGTTTGTTATAAATCCAGCTGTAGTCTTAAAGTCATCTGTACTTTTAGCTGATATCTTCTTGATACCAGATGATGAGGTAATATAAAGGTTCCCATTAGCTTCAATAGACTTAACTCGTAATCCATCTTGTGTTTCTGATAAAGAATCAACACAATCAACAAAGTCACCATTACCAGAGTTATCATAACTCATTTTACTTGAGTATTGTCTGAATATACGGCCTCTATAGCTTATTAATTGGTTTATACGCTGATTAGAGATGGGGAGGCTACTACCCCACAGGCTGAACCCACGAACAGGCTCTATGACTCCGTCACGACGTATGGTGACGTTTGTAGCTTCTATTAAAGAGCCTTCTTCTCTATTTAGTTCATTAGGAGACGTATTTAAGCCTTTAGCACGAAGTACAAATAGATTTGACATATGTTCCCTTTAGCGTCTGCGCCATCTTTTGTTTAATCTTAATGGAGAGAAACGATTAACGATTTTAAGTGGGGCACCTTCTACACGGTTGTCAACCATTGCAGACTGTTGTTTCTCAAGTTGTGCCACTTTTTGTGCTGATATCTGACTACCTTGAACATCACCAATTGACATAAGCATACGTTCACAAGTTCTTTCAGCAAGTAAGCTGTGTACGTCAGATGGGATTTGAGGTATGATTGATTCATTTGCAAGACAAATATAATCACCTACTACGAAACTTGGTGGGATTACGCCTAAGTCAAAATTGATTACATTACCAGAGATTGCCGAAGCTCCTATTTCAACATCAATTGAGTAAGTTCTATGACCGCCTTTAGTTTGTAAGAAATCAATTACTGAACCGTTAGTGATGATTGAAGGTACTAAGTCAAACTCAATACCAAGACCATTTTGTAAACTCAATGCTACTGGATTAGTTGAACTATAAACAGTTTTAGCATTCTTATTTCTTAACATTATTGATTGGCCGTTAACATCGTTAGATATTCCTAAAGCTGATAATGCCACATGGATATTAGATACTGTAATATTAGTATTTGCACCGATAGCAAAATCTATTCCGGCCGTGAAAGTTAATGAACCTACTTTGAAGCTATCACCGTTAGTAAGTGTAGTATTATCAATAGCAAGGTTTTTAGTGAAGTATTGAGCTGTTGCCGCTCTATCATTCTTTACTAAAGAGTTAGGACGTAAATAGTATGTAAATCTTAAGGATTGACCAGTTGCCGCAACTTGATTAGAGGCAAGAACTATCTCATCACCTTCTACATAAAAACGATATATGTCAGTAGTGTTACTACCAACTTGTTGAAAGTAAGCTACAGACTCGGGAGTAATACGAGTCATTTCTCTTACGCTGTTATCAGGCATTTCAAGTAATAAATCTCTAAGCTTCATACCGATTGCACGGTCTGGTATTTGATATCTTAGTTTATCATTTTCAATTAATACTGATTGACGAAATACGAAATATTCATCATGAAATTCCATGATGGATGGTACTTGTGAATCAAATAATTCATAAGATGCGAATTTTAGTATGTCTTCTTCTGATAAAGTATTTTGAGATATAGGAAACGCTATGCGCTTCTTTACTATGTCAATTAAGTCATTAGAAGTAAGCCATGGAGTAGTGAGAGCCATAAGCACCTCTAATTATTTTTTACCAATTAAAGATTGTTTTTTAGCAAGTAATTCATGGATTTTAGCTTCGATGTCTTCTAAGCTTTCTACTTCATCACTTTCATTAGATTCTTCTTCTGGTGACTCATCTTCGCTTTCTTCGTCATGATTATCAGTTTCATCTTGTGGAGATAAATCTTGTCCTAGAAGTTCTTTAGCTTTGTCAAGACCAGATTTTAAACCCTCAGAAGAGTTAGCAGATACTTCTACTTTCTTAGCTCCGTCAAGTTTGTTACCCATTGCTTCCATTGCTCTAGCTTTTAAGTCTTTTAAAACTTCCATTTGTGCTTTAGCTGAATTTTCGTCTAATGATTTACCTTTTTTACCAATTAATGCTTCTAATCCTTTCATGACTACTCCTACTTTCTTGTTAATAATACTACGCTAATTACTATCTGTGCAATTAATATTAATTTACTTATCAATTCTGATTTTTTCTCTACGGCCGGAGATTCTAATAGTACAGTTTCTTTAACTATTACTGGAACTTCCACTATCTTGATTTCTATTTCTTTAACAATTACAGGTACTTCCACAGTTTGAACTACCGAAGAAATTACGGGTATTGACTCTTTAATGTGAATGACTTGTGGTTCAGAGGGGATAAAGACTTGCTTTTCAACTATCTGTATTTCTGGCTTACAGTTACATACAGGTGAACTTGATTCTATCTTAAGATTGCTTAAGCTATCCTTAACAGCATCTGCTATAGCGGAAGAATCTACGGATAGATTTACTTCCCCACCGACAATCATAACACGTTTAGCGAATAAATCATCGTCGTGTTCATAACGATTAATCTGTGAACTATCTCTATCTGACATTGTTACATCTACCATATATCCCTCATCCTCTTAGTTGTTAAGAGGCCATCCTAGCCTTAAACATCATCCTAAACCTTTTTATTGAACATTGATTCTAATTTATTAAATTTAGGCTTCTTAGGCTTATCGTTATTAGCATCTTCTATGAACTTTCTGGCCATATCTTGCTTCATATTGACTTTATTAGCTACTTTCTTACTGTTAGCTACTGCGTAAAAGAGCTTCCTTTGATTGTCTGATTTGAACATACTACAATCCTTTCCTTAACTCTACAATCTTAGCTTCTATACCCTCTATAAAGGTCATATTACCACTTATAAGTGCTTCTCTCATATGTCTAGGGGTAATGCTAGCCTCTAGTGCTTCAATCGCCTTTAAAAGGCTATTACGAGCCTCTAATGCTACCATCTCTGCTTCTGCATCTGCTAGGTCTTGTTCTGTAGGCATTGGAACATTTACAAAATCCCACCCTACAATGCTACCTTCTACAAGATTAAGAGAGTCATTTTCATCTCTTTTATCTTTATGCTTCTCTAAATATTTACTTATTTTTAATGCTATATCCATTTTAATCTCCATTATTTAATTTTCATTATTTGAATTGCTGAATAAATTTCAAATTCTGTTGATGTAGTAGGGTTACCCAATCCGTTCGTCGCCTTTGCTGTACCAACATAATATTGCAATGCGAAAGTTTTTGGTGCTGTAATAGTTACTTCACCGTCTAAAGTTGAGTTATAAGAAGCATACCCGGCCGTACTACCTGAGTATGTACTTGCCCCGACTAATAATGTAGTTGAATCTGTTATGTTTCTTAATCTACACTTTTGAGCATCCCCCATTAATAATGTAGTATATCCACTGATTCTATAAGTACCTGCCGGTAATGTAAATTGGTTTGATGCTAATGAGGTAACAATACCAAATGAATCTACTATAGTATTTAATGTTCTATTCGTCCAAGTTGCTGCTACTGATGTACCTCCAGCTGTACCATTTGCTTGTTGTTCACTCAAATAAGCAATTTTAGGAAGCAATACTGGTAATGCAGCAGCAGATGGGGTTTTTGCAGCGTTAATTACGAAGTATGCAGAAGCATTACCAACGTGAGCATCAATTAATCTTGTAGTATTAGTAGCCAAACAGCAAAACCCAGCTTCTATTCTTAATATACCAGTAGTTTCATTATAGTTTACTAATGCTCCACGTTCGTCTGTGGAAGATGCTACTGCCAAGTCATATGATATTGAATTAGTCTTTCCTGTGGCACTATAAGCGTATGCCGATACGTTCTTTAATCCCTTACCTACTACTATGTCTACTACTGCAGGCGAGGCGGTTGTTGATGCTGCATTATATGCTCTAGCAAATACTTGCACGCCATTAGTTGACATTGAAGATGTTGTTTGTGTTGGTGCAGATGCTGATATAGTTGCTGTATTTGAGTTTGCTGCTAATGTGTATGTATTAAATGTACCAACTGCCTCATTCCCAGTTAATGCTGTAGATTGAAATACAAAGTTCATAGTGTCAGATGATACTTGGTTGACAGGTACAATGACGTTGGAGTTGTAACTATCCCAACCGAGAATAGGCACTGACGCATTGAATTGGAACATAACAGATGAAACTGTAATTGCGTTAGCATTTTGTTTAGTTGTACTACTGTTAGTAGTTGCGCTTATCTCTCCGAATGTTACATATGATACTGACGGTTCAATAAGTACAGTTTTTCCACCAAAATCAGTAGTGTTAGCACCTGCAGCAGAACCATATCCACATATTACTAAACTTGGTATAACAGAAGTACCTTGTGAAGTTAATCCAGTAGGTAGTGATACTCTTGCTTCTGTGGCTGTTGCAGTACCTACAGTGAATCTACCTTTAATCTCACAGTTATTACCCACTCTTCTGTAGAAAAACTCTATAGATGCAGCAGTGCCAAAACCAGTGAATGTAGGAGTATAACTTGTCCAGTCTGTAAGGTTAGCTACGTTAGTAATGGCTCCTATGTCGAGAGAGAGTTGGAGAGAGTCGAATTGGAATGTTCTTGTAACACCACCTGCAGTCATGAATTGAAATCCTACTCTTATGTTTGCACAAGTAGCAGGGATGATAACCCCAACTACTGCGGTATTCATAGTAGTACCAGAACCGCCAAGTGCTATAGTAGGAGTAACATAATCGGTAGTAGATGAAATGATAGCTGAGTTAGTGGCATCATATACCACAATCTTCATATCTGTAGAGTTACCAGAAAAGCTATATGGGAAAGTAAAGTATGCTTGTTGTCCTCTGAATCTTATATCAACCGCTTGGTTAGCGGATACAATATAATCGTTAGCAGAACCAACACCAGATGTTACATAATTGTAACTGTTAGCACCTTGTAACGGAGTTGTATTATTTATTGAGAAAGTACCTGATAAAGTACCACCACCTAGGAAAGTAGCATTGTTACCTGATGACCAAGTACCAATACTTTCATCAGCTTTTAATTGGAATATAGTGTTTAATGAACCTGTACCGCCGCCGCCTGCTGTAGTTTGTGTAGTACCATCTGGGAATTTAAATCCACCAGTTGTAGATTCAATTGTACCTGCAACTTGAAGTTTGTTAGAAGGTGAAGTAATAGCAGAACCAATACCAACATTACCAGATTGGTCGATAGTCATTGCTACTGTTCTTGTAGTAGTTGTATTTGGAGTTGTTTCAAGTTGAATCTTTGAACCTGTAGCCGTACTGCTCCAAGCTTCTGTAGCAAAACCAGTTATGGCCGTAGTATTTGCTGTAGTGTGTGCCGCATCTTTAGCACCACCAAAAGTCATGAATCCTAATCTGTTACCAGAAGCCATTGCCGCTCCGGGGTCAGAAAAGCCAGAGATACCAGCACCAGCACTTGATGAACCAGTTTGGGTATTTGTCATCTGTAAAGAGTTAGTGGATGCTGCTGATAATGAAACCGAGCTTGTATAAACTGTATCAGTAGTAGCATTATACCCCAAGTGTGCAGGTGTAGCATCAGTAGTCATTTTAGTACCATCAAAATATACTAACGGACTTATCGAGTTTACTGGTGCTGATTGTGAAGTTGCATTTGTACCACCGTTGGCTATTGGAAGAGTTCCAGTAACCGCAGTAGTAAGTGATATGTTGTTGATTGTGTTTGACAATCCTGAAATAGTTTTATTAGAAAGTGTGGCTGTATTATCAATACCATCTAAAGTAGTAGTGGCATCTGGTAAAGTAATAGTTCTATTAGCAGTTTGTGAACTTGTAATAGTTGTAGCTGTAGCAGTTGTTCCGGCCGCATCAAATTTAATTTGTTTAGTGGCATCGGTAACATCAACTATCGCAGTTGTACTATCTGATAAAGATTTGTTTGTTAATGTATCTGTAGTTACTCTACCTACTAAAGTTGTAGTTGTTGTTGGAAGTGTTAAAGTTCCGGTATTAGTGATAGAAGATATTACTGGTGTAGTTATTGTCGGACTATTTGACATTACAAATGTAGTGCCCGTACCAGTTTGTGAAGCTATAGAGGTTGCATTACCTACTGATGTAATAGGGCCAGTTAAATTAGCATTAGTAGTAACTGTACCTGCTGTTAAACTTGCCGCTGTACCTGTGATATTAGTACCAACTAAAGCTGATGGAGTTCCAAGATTCGGGGTAACTAATGTTGGTGAAGTATTCATTACAAAAGTTGAACCTGTACCAGTTTGAGATGCTACCGATGTAGTGTTACCAATTGAAGTGATAGGGCCAGTAAGGTTTGCATTTGTTGTTACTGTTCCAGCAGTAGTAGCAGATGTTGCTGATGTGGCAGTTGTAGCGTTACCGTTTAAGTTAGCTGTAATTGTTCCTGCTGTGAAGTTACCAGAAGCATCACGAGCAACGATTGCTGATGCTGTATTTAAGTTTGTTGCCGTAGTAGCTGAGTTATTTACTTTACCTGCTGTAGATATTGTAGCAAGTTTAGTATCAACAATTGCAGCAGATGCACTAATATTAGCGTTTGCAATGTTTGAAACTGTATTACTTAATACATCAATTGTTTTATTTGTTAGTGTTTGTGTATCTGTAGTACCAACTACCGCACCAGTTACACCATGAACACCCGTAGAGGCTCCCGTATGAGCTGATAAAGCTGAACTTGAAGCTGTAGCATTTAATTGAGTTTGAATCGCACTTGTAACACCATCTAAGTAGTTAAATTCTGTATTAGATACGATACCAGTACCAATCTTAGAGGCATCAATATTAGCAGTTGCAGATATGTTAGTATTTGCAATGTTAGTAATTGTATTGTCTGGGGCATTAATAGTTTTATTAGTTAATGTCGCAGTTGCAGCGTTCTTTGTCGCATCAGATGTATTATCTACGTTACTTAGTCCAACATCAGACTTAGTTAATACTACAACGCCAGTATAACCATTTACAGAGTTTACTTCTGATGGGGATACTTCAATATAAGCTGAACCGCTCCATCTATAAGTTTTATTGTTGTTTAAAGCAACATAAATCTTACCTGTTTCACCAGTTACGGGGAACGATGCAAGATTGGCATATTCTAAAACATCATCAACATAAGATGGGAGGTAAGTAGAGGATATTTTAGCAGTTGAGTCAAGAGGTGCATATCCATTGGCTACCCCTTTATTTGCGCTATTCTCTTTAGTGTTTATTTGTGTTTGTATTGCAGAGGTAACACCATCAAGGTATTGAAACTCGGCATTAGAGACAACACCATTTGCGATTTTAGAAGCATCAATTGCCGCCGAAGCGTTAATATTAGCATTAGCAATATTAGTGATAGTGTTATCAGGTGCATTGATTGTTTTGTTTGTTATTGTGGCCGTGTGAGAATCAGTTAGTACTTTAGCACGACTTGAACCGTTATGGTAATTTAAGCTACCATCACTGTCTAATACTTCTAATTCACCTTTAGTATCAGATGCTAATATTGACTTTGCTTTAACTGCGATACCAACAAAGAATTTTTTAATGTTTAACATGGTTTTCCCTTATAATAAAATAATTAAAGTTTGTTAATAGAAAGTGCTCTATACGATATGCTTCCAACGTGATTTATACCACTTAAGGCTGTAGTTGAGAATGTTACTTGTCCTAAATCTGTAATACTGAAAGAAATACTAGCATCATTAGTAGAACTTCTTACTAACTCCCACTTATTTCCTACTGGATTAAGTGAATTATAGATTACTTCCATTGTTCCCTCTTCTGATACGTTCTTTGCATCCCCTGCTCCAGAATCTTGAGTTTGTCTAATGACTGAATAAAAGATAAATGCTGAAATAACATCGGTAGGTGGGAAATAAAGGTTATCTACAGTTACATCTGTAGCACTATTGAATGAATCTATGTGTAATACTTGAGGGGGTACGTCATATGAACCAGTAGACACGTTTACGGCATCTGCAAGGGCTTGTAGAGCCTCTGTAATTGCTGGCCCCCATGGTTGGGATTCACCTTGTTCTGGAATGTCTATTGGGGTATTTTTAATTACAATCCTAACTGACATGAAGACTCCTAATAATGATATGACTACATTATATTAGTTGTTAAGAGGGTAGTTTATACTCTAAAGTAATCTTACCGCAGTCATATATTCGTCTTAAACCATCAATTTTAGCATGTTCGACTTCTGTCATGCCCTCGGGAGTGTTTACTAAGCTCTTTTTTCTGGATTGTTTACTTATGATTTTACGGGTATTTGAATCAAAGTAGAAATAATCTGGTCGTGCAACATTAGTTACCGTCCAACCTGCTTTAATCCAGTTCTCACCGTTAGATATTCGTCTATCTACCCATGTTATAAAGCTCCCATAACGCTTAAAAGCGGCTTTAGAGAGCTTTGAAAGTCCACCAAGTACAGATACACCTTCTTTACCAACAAAACGGCTTAAAACGAGTTTAGTAGAGTCTCTGTGATGCTTACCAATAGTAATTAGGGATAATAATTCGTCTTGATAGTATAGTCCAAATGCTTCTATGTGACCTACGTTACCTTGAATGTGATAGGAATTAAGGAAATCTTTAGTTATGTCTTTTGGAACTGTCCTAATCTCACATTTTCTGGCATATACTTTACGCTTACTTTTACCAAGTTTAGTAGTAAGGAATGATTTTACTTGCTTTTTATGGTGTTTCCATTCTAAGTCGTATATGTGGATTAAGTCATAACCTGCTTTTTTAGCATTAATTGTCTTGTTTAGATGGTAGTCTTTCTCTTTGTTATGCCATCTAAGGCCGTCAAGTTCTATAGCTACATTAAGAGAGGGGATTACTATATCAAGTTCAAAGGGTGCTATTATAGTTCGATTATCCTCATGAGCTTCAAGGCCGAGAGAGCAGATGAACTTGTATATTTCATGTTGCATCTTGTTGAATTTGGAAGGAAGTCCGAAATTAAGTAATCTAGAGGGGGTGATTTTGTGAATTTTACCAGTAATAGTATTTTTATATATGCCACGTCTTGACCTCTGATAAGAGCCCTCTTCTATACCCAGAAATGCAAAAGGTATATCAGTCTTAGATAGGAAAGAGATAAAAAATTCTTCTTTGTAAATAGTCTTTAGTTTACTTAAGGTTTCTCTTTTCTCATGTGGTGACCATTGTTTAGCTGTGATTATTTCTTCCCACGTTTTTTTAAAATATCTACCTTTACTATCTACCCATTCGTAATAGTCTTTAGTCTTAGTATAAACTGTAGATAAACATTTACCACCCTTTGACTCTGCATATTTATGCAAATCTTCTATAGTATATTTAAGATTGAAGTTACGCTGTTTTTCTTTAACTAAGAAAGGTGACCATGTGCCACGTCTAACTGCGGTCCATGAAGCTCTCCACTGATTACCTAAATGATCTTGCCACAGGTACTTAAAGAAGCATGTAGTATATTCAGTAGATAAGCAACGGCCACCACGAGACTTTGCAACCTCGTCGAGCATTTCAATTGTGTACCATATCATTGATTTATTCTTTCCCATACAAGTAATATAACATGGGTTGTGTGACTAAGCAATGATTAAATGTAATTTGATTAAAATAAAAAAGGGAGCTGAATAGCTCCCCTGATAAGAGAAAAGTTAGTAAAATTAGCTGTTTACGATATTAGAGATGATTAAAGAGTGAGCTGGCGAAGTCGTAAACACCGCTTGATCCGAAAGCGCTCTTAATTCATATCCTGCTGATTGATCTAAATCACGGAAAAATTGTTGATTACCCATACCCGGACGGTTAAAAGTAATATCTGTAGAACCTACTCTTGAGAAATCTTCAAGAGACAACATAAGAGCCATACCTTCTTTCATATAGATATAAGGAATTAATTCAATTTCCCCAGTTTGAGAGTAAAATTTAATAGCCTTAACACCATTTTTAGCTTCTGATTCTGAATAAGAAGCATCATACTTTCTTAAAGCAGCTTGATCAGAGTTAATGTTAGCCCAAGTTTTTGGAGAAAGAAGAACTGTTAATTTCCCTTCTTTACCTTTAGCAGCTACTACAGCGGCAGCAGATACTATCTTATTGAAAGATAAAGCAGCTCCACCAGCATCATAAGAAGAACCTTTGAAGATTGAGTTAGCTGTTTGATCAATACCAAATAATGAACCAGAAGTTTGAGAAAGGATTGATACGATACCTTGAGCTTGTTTAGTTTTAGCGTGGTATGGGAATACAATATCAGTAGCTACTGCACTGATTGAAGAAAGAGTGGTATCAGTTGTGATAGTGTGAGCATCTAAATCTACAGATACGATTGTAACTGGAGTAGAAGCACCGTTTCTTAAAACACCTGCACTTGAATAGATATCAAGTTTCATACCTTCACAACCAATCCAAATACCAGTAGCCCATGAAGCTGCAGATACAGTTATTACTGCACCAGATACTGAACCAATAGTTGCTAATCCTGATTGTCCGTAAAGAATTGTTAATTCGATTGCTTTTGATAAAGACTTCATTAAAGAAGCTACTAAGTATTTAGTTGCGTCCATAAATGCAGATTTACCGTTAGCGGCACGAGCTGCTGCCAAATATCCAAGAGTACCTTGAATAACAATTGGAGCACCTTTTACTTGTGCGTTTTGAGTTTTACCAGCTGATGCACCGTTAAGAGCAAAAGCATCTTCAATAGATGAAGCATAAGTTAACCCGTTTTCCAATCCAGTAATAACTGGACAGTTAAACATGTTCCCTAGTCTTTCTTTTTCAGAAAAGTTAAGGTTTTTTAATAAATAAAACCCTTCTGGAATAACTGTGTGTAGTTTATCCGCATATAAATCTTTGAAAAAACCGTTTAAGTTACCAACCGTGTTTTGTAAATCACCAAATTGGTTACTTCCTGCTGCTGCTGCCATAAATATCTCCTATTGACGTTTTGAGTGAGTCACACTATAATTTTTTTATTTAATCCACACTAAGCATGGACTTTGTTACTCTCTCATGTTTTTTATACTGCATTTCTTTTTCTTTCTTTGATAGTTTGCCGTCCAATTGGATAGGCAACGTCATTAAACTACTCCGAAACACCCTTAAAACAATCGAAAACTTATAACTTAAAGAAATCCCTAAAACTTACTTTCTCTTCTGCCTTACTTGAAGCCGCTCTGCTTGCACCAGCAACTTCTTTAATTGCTGAATTAAGCGGTTGTGGTGGGTTCTTTGCGGCCGCTATCTTATTCTTTCTTACTTTAGTTAATGTTTCTTTACCTAAAATAGCCTCAATAGTTTCTGCGGGCATAGCACCAAACATCTGCTTAATATCATCAAGTATCTCTTCTTTTGCTAAAGATACGATGCTTTCTACTGGAACATCCTTACCACTTTGTAAAGCCATAATCATATAGTCAGTAATCTTACTTACGACATATGGGCTTCTTGGTAGGTCTGTCTTCTCAATAGCAGCGGCAATTTGTGTATCAAGTCTTGCATATTCTTGTTGTACTAAATTGTCATATTCTTTTTGCTTTGCTGTCTTCTCGTTATTTTCTTTTTCTTCTTTTAAAGCTTTTAATTCAGCTTCGTATTCTTCTAATTTAATCTGCTCTGGAGTCTTTTGAGATTGTCTAATCTCTTCCTCAAGTATCTCAGCTGCAAATTTCTTAACATCAACACCAATGGCCGGATTAGATAATGCTTTTCTTGGGTTACTCTTTAACTCTTTTAAGAAAGCAGATACATCTGATTCCAACTTACTAAACTCTTGAGCTTTTGACTGTCCAAGCTTTGCCATTTGCAATTGCTTAGTCATATATTCAATAGCTTTAGGGTCATCATCTATCTCAAACGGTAAATCCTCTACTGATTCCTTACCATTAAATTTAAGCTTCAATTGCTTAATTCTCTTTTTAGCTTCAATTACAGCTTCTTTTGCTGCTTCTGGTTGACTCTCTGCATTTTCTATGCTAGAATCAACTGGAGATTCAACATTCTCACTTACTTCTGCTACTGGGGCAGAACTTTCATTACTATTTTCCATTTAAAACCTTCTTTTTGCGTCCTGTTAAGGATAGCGTTTCATTTACTCGCCAAAAGGTAGAGTATGCACACAATGGTACGGTTCTAGTTGTTAAAAAACCTTAAAAATCTTGCTAAGTAACCCAATATTAAGTAAAATACTGATTATAAACGCTATTTTGAAGCGTTTTAAGTGTTTTGTGGTGTGAATTGCTTGCTTTCTAGCCACATCTTTAGGGGTATTTGGTAGTTTTGCAATAAAACGAGCCATTACTTATCCTCTGGTTTGTTCTGTTCTGGGATACTTTGAACCTTTTTTGACAAACTTCTTCCAAAATATAATCCACTCGTTGCTAAAAACCATTCAAAAGCATTGGCAGGGTCTACCCCTTTACCTGTACCAGTATACTTGTTTAATAAGCTTACTTGAACGTATATAGAAGAGATAAATAATAGCGTTAAAGATACTGAACCTTTACCAGTAGCATTATCTTTGATTAATATAATAGGAATACCAGATTGATTATACTCCTGCATCTTATTTTTAAACCAAGCAATTAAATTATTCATTTTAAACTCCTTAAATATGTAGCTATTTCTTTTGGTGTCGTGTAGTCATTACACCAACCGATATGCAAAGCATCTCCGACAAACTCTGAGCATATAAACTTAGGGTCTGAATGATTACTAAACAGTTTAATACCTGTTACAAACTTCACGGCCAGAGCGAATATTTCTTTGTAGCTGTATCCTATACCAAGTTTCTTCTTAACAAATTCCATATCAACAGCACTGTCAGGAACCTCAAACTTATCAATGATGGTATTATCTGCTAAGAAATTATCTATATACATACAATTTACCATCCCATGACTTGCTTGGAATACTAAATCTTTGTCTATAATTAGAACATGGCTATATGTCGTCTTTTGATAGACAGTTATAAGCCAAGCACCAATCTTAAATTTGTTAGGTTTTGATGTTGCAATAATCATTTTAACTCATTTAGTATAAAGTTTATACCGATATTCTTAGCACTTAAGGACGTATATGTAATCTTAACCTGCATACCAAGATATAAATCAGCATCAAATTCACTTTTAAACTGATAGTAATCTTTACTAACGTTAATCTGGAATCCAAATTGATTTAACTGTAAGTTTGGTATTGTAGAGTATGCTCCTGTAGCTGAATCTAATACGGCCAGAGATACCGCATCAAGGTTTTCACCTCCGACAAGCTCTATTCCATTTATTTTAGCCCATGCGTAGGGGATAGTAAACACTATCACATTATCACCTTGTATAAGGTCATTTTTAACCCCATGGACACGCTTATAAAGTTTCTTGCTACCAATCTGCTTAGATGCAAATGGTTGTTGTCCTAATTGGTATAATGACTTATTAGCAGAAGCCTTGTAGTTAGTTTCAAAATCAACACATTCTGGGTTATCTGCACTTATCGCTATATCACAAGAAAGGATGAATAATCCATCAAATATACGAACATGATATTGGTCTAAATTTTGAACATACTGAACTAATAAATTTTTTTGAGTTATTAAGTTCTTTATGTTACTAAAAGAAGTGTTTACTACTGACATATATTTTATTCCCAAAACCCAGTTAAAGTTACTACATAGGTAATCGTTCCAGCTGTAAACGCAGTTCCTAACTGTCTCCATGTTATTTGTATAAATTCACCCGGTTGAACGTATATTGGAGCTGATGTATAGTCATCTTGTAATCTAACTCCTAAAGTACCTATTGCAGCAGTAACCGGGAAAGTTTGCATACCTATTGGTACACGTCTTGGTGCTTTTGTTGTTGCTGATTCAGTTGTAGCAAGAGATACTGCAGTATGTCCATATGCTATAGAATGTGCAATTGGGCCGGGTCCTCCAGTTAAAGCAGCAGTTACTGCGCCGTCTATTGATACCCCAGTAATATATAAAGATTTACCCGGAAGTGTAGCAGTACCCAAGGGTACTTGGTAAGAACATAAAATACCGTCAGTACCTACTGCCAAAGATGGAATTACGTTAATAATACCACCTAAACCGGTATTTGCTGCTGCTGCAGTTGTGTTTGTTAAAGCTGCGGCGGCTGCTGCGGCGGCGTTAGTATAAATTGCAGTAGAACCTAGAGTACCGCCAGTTTGTCCTTGAGTAGCATGACCGCTAATACCTGAAATTGTATATCCCCACGGTTTATTTGTATCAAAGTCTGATTTCTGAATTGAACAGTTACCAACTTTAATAATCTGTGCTAATGTTGTAGCTGCAGAGTTATATGTACGGAAAAATAATGGTAAGTTTTGTGATGATGTTGGAGCTGCCTGACCTGCTGGAATATTGATTTCTGCAATTAAGACGTTTTCAATCCAAAAACTTACGGCCTCTGCGTTAATATAAATTAAAAATGAACGAGATATGTTAGTACCTACTAGAGTTGAAAAGTTAAAAGTAGATGAAACTGTTTCCGTACCATTATAGTTAAGAACACAAACAAAAGTGGCTGCAGAAGTTAATCTGAAAAATGCTCCATCGGTTGGGGCGGCGGCGGCGGCGGCGGCAATTCCCATACCCCATTCCGTTACGTTGTTTGCTTGTGGTAACTGAGCAAATTGACATTCCATTTCAACACGCATTGTTGCCTGTTTAAATACTGGAAAGTGTCTATAAGTACGTTGTAAAGCGATAGCACCAGATGCAACCGAAGCACCGGCATTTAATACTGAAAAACCATTAGTTACAGTGTTAGTCATTGTAGTAAGTGAAGTTTGCCAAATAGTAGTATTGATTGCTGAACCGGGAAAGTTAGAATCGAATATCATTGACGATGAACCAACTTGTAATCTAAAGTCATCAGATACTTCCATTGATTTTACATATCTTGCACCAGTAATAGTACCATCATCATTGGTAACTGAGCATGATACATACCCCTCATTAGCTTCTGTTAGGGGAAGATTTACTTGTAACTGACTAAACGAGTCTACTTCTGCGGTATTCGCTGTACCTTTAATTTTAATTGACATATTATTATCTCCTTATTTATACTCTTAGTTGTTATTTATAGAAACGTGCAATGAATATTATATCTACCCCAAGTCATCTCTGGTGCATGAACATGGATATCAAAACTTGTATTATTTACTACTGCTCCCTTTGAAACGTGGATAGTTTCAAGTATTGCGTCCTCATAATCCCCGTCTAAAGGATCACGTTCAACACTAAACGAAAAGGTATGAGTGGATAATACATTAGCATTGGATATTGTGGCCGTTACATAATCATTGTCATTAGCTCCAAAATCTACAGATTGGATTACTTTGTATACCGCTGTGCCAGTACCGCCGCCACCAGTTGCAGTTGCCCAAGTTGGAAAACCACCTGCTACAGTTAAGACTTGTCCAGTAGTACCTATTGGTAATGCTATAACACCAACACCAACGGCACCTTCATAAATCATATCCCCCGGGTTTGTAGTTGGAGATAGTGCAGAAAAGGCATTTGCTGCTGTAGTTTGTCCAGTACCACCATTCGCTATAGGTAATGCACCTGTAACGGATGTAGTTAATGAAATATTATTGATTGTATTTGACAATCCTGAAATAGTTTTATTAGTTAACGTATCTGTAGTGGCTCTTGCTACGATTGTATCCGTTGCATCTGGGTAGGTTACGACTCTGTTAGCAGTTTGAGCCGCTTGTAGCGTTGTAGTGGTTCCCGTAGTACCTGCAGCATCGAATAATATCTTCTTAGTTGGATCAGTTACATCTACTACCGCAGTAGTTGTATCTGAAAATGACTTATTTGTTAATGTATCCGTTGTAGCTCTACCAATTAACGTATCAGTAGATGTTGGGAGGGTTAAAGTTCCCGTATTGACAATGGTACTTATTACTGGTGATGTTAAAGTTTTGTTTGTAAGTGTGTCGGTTGTTGTTCTTCCGACTAATGTATCTGTAATAGTTGGTAATGTCAAAGTACCTGTGTTTACAATTGTAGCTATAACGGGAGCAGTAAGAGTTTTGTTAGTAAGAGTAGCTACGTTATTGATACCATCAAGCGTTGTAGTGGCATCTGGGAGCGTTATAACTCTGTTTGCTGTTTGTGAAGCTGTAATTGTTGTTGTAGTTGCAGTAGTACCAACCGAACTGAATAAGATTTTCTTAGTAGCATCTGTTACGTTTACTATAGAAGTAGTAGTATCAGATAAAGACTTGTTAGTAAGTGTATCAGTAGTTGCACGGCCAACAAGTGTATCGGTTGACGTTGGTAAAGTTAATGTACCAGTGTTTACTATTGTTCCAATAACGGGAGATGTTAAAGTTTTATTCGTTAATGTATCAGTTGTAGCACGACCTACTAATGTATCTGTTGACGTAGGTAATGTAAGCGTACCAGTATTTACAATTGTCGATATTACTGGTGACGTAAGTGTTTTATTTGTTAGTGTATCTGTAGTTGTAGTACCAACTAGTGTAGTTGTAGCTGTAGGAAGTGTCAAAGTACCAGTATTTACTATTGTACTAATGACTGGTGAAGTTAATGTTTTATTAGTTAACGTGTCTGTAGTGGTTCTACCTACTAAAGTATCCGTAATTGTAGGTAAAGTTAAAGTTCCCGTATTAACTATAGTTGAAATAACTGGAGAAGTAAGGGTTTTGTTTGTTAATGTATCCGTTGTAGCTTTACCAACCAATGTATCAGTTGCATCTGGTAATGTAAGCACTCTATTAGCCGTTTGAGAGCCCGTGATTGTAGTTGATGTTGCCGTTGTACCTGCGGCATCAAATTTAATCTGCTTAGTGTTATCAGTAACATCCACTATTGCGGTAGTTGTATCACTTAATGATTTATTAGTAAGTATATCAGTAGTTGCCCTACCTATTAATGTATCAGTTGACGTTGGTAAAGTCAATGTACCTGTGTTTGAGATAGAAGAAATGATGGGAGTGGTCAACGTCTTATTAGTTAATGTATCCGTACTTGTTTTTGTAACTAAAGTATCCGTAATATCTGGTAAAGTTAAAGTTTTATTTGTAGTTTGAGATGATAATATTGTTGTACTTGTTGCAGTAGTACCAGCAGCATCAAATTTAATCTGTTTTGTATTATCTGTTACATCTGCAATGATAGTAGTTGTATCTAAGAATGTCTTATTTGTTACAGTTTGGGTATTAGTTGTACCCATTACCGCACCAGTTGCCCCATGTACTGCTGTACCTGCAACGTGAGTATCAATGTGCGTCTGAGCTTCATTGATTGCCGCTTGAACCGTAGTTGATGTTATGTTACCTGATGGGGTATTTGTGATTTGTGTAGCCGTGTAATCACCGTTAGCCGATGTTACTGCGCCCGTTCTTGTATTAAAGGATGAAACTCCAGCTGTAGCCCCTGCAACTGCGGAAGTAACAAATGCCGTTGTTGCAATTTGTGTTGTATTTGTTCCTGCGGTAGCCGTTGGAGCTGCTGGAACACCTGTGAATGTTGGTGAAGCTATTGGAGCCTTAGTATCTATTTGTGTTTGGATTGCACTTGTAACACCTGCTACATAATTTATTTCAGTTGTTGATGGTGTAGCTGTAGTAATAAAGCCTGATGCGTCAGTAACTGCCACTTTTGAAGCGGTTAATGCTGCCATTTTAGAGTGAGCTATAGCGGCAGATGTACTAATGTTTGTATTGGCTAATCCAGTGATTGTGTTTGTTGCTGTATCAAGTGTTTTGTTAGTTAATGTTGCAGTTGCTGCATTCTTTGTCGCATCTGACGTGTTGTCGACGTTAGATAATCCCACGTCTGACTTAGTAATACCAGTTGGAGTATTGATTACTGGACTTGTTAGAGTCTTGTTAGTTAATGTATCCGTAGTTGCTTTACCCACAAGTGTATCTGTAGCATCTGGGAGGGTAATAGTTCTATTAACTGTTTGAGACGAAAGGATAGTTGTAGCTGTTGCGGTAGTACCTGCTGCATCAAACTTGATTTGTTTTGTTGCATCAGTAACATCAACGATTGCCGTAGTAGAATCGGATAGAGATTTGTTTGTAAACGTAGCAGTTGTAGCGTTCTTTGTTGCGTCACTGGTGTTGTCTACATTTGAAAGTCCTACGTCGGATTTTGTAATACCCGTAGGTGAATTAATTACAGGAGAAGTAAGGGTTTTGTTTGTCAGTGTATCAGTAGTTGCACGTCCGACGAGCGTATCCGTACTTGTTGGGAGCGTTAAAGTGCCCGTGTTACTGATTGTACTTATGATTGGAGAGGTTAAAGTCTTATTAGTGAGTGTGGCCGTAGCACTGTTCTTTGTAGCGTCAGAAGTATTGTCAACATTACTAAGACCAACATCGGATTTAGTTATTCCAGTTGGAGAGTTTATAACTGGTGAAGTTAAAGTTTTATTGGTTAATGTATCTGTTGTAGCTTTACCGACTAATGTGTCAGTGGCATCAGGTAAAGTGATAGTTTTATTTGTAGTTTGTGAACTTAAGATGGTAGTTGTTGTTCCTGTAGTTCCAGCTACATCAAATTTTACTTGTTTTGTATTGTCAGTAACATCTAAAACGGCAAATACTGCATCCGTTGGAGTGTTTGAACCGGGGTCACCACGAGGAATCGTAAAGTTAAATGTTGCCGCTGATGATGAACCTGAGTTAGTTATACTAGCACTTGAACCTGCTGCACCAGTTGTTACTGTTCCTACTGCAATTGTTGCTGCGGTTCCTGTTGCTCCTGTTGCTCCAGTAGCTCCCGTTGCTCCAGTGTCACCTCTTGGGATTGTAAAGTTAAATGTAGCTGCGGAAGATGAACCAGAATTGGTAACTGATGCACTTGTTCCAGCTGCTCCCGTGGTTGTTGTTCCCACTGCTACTGTGGCGGCCGCTCCGGCTGCTCCCGTTGCCCCAACATCGCCCCTAGGGATGGTAAAATTGAAAGTAGCGGCACTTGAAGAACCTGAGTTAGTTACACTTGCAGAAGTACCCGGTGAACCTGTAGTTGTTGTACCTACTGCGATAGTAGCAGCTGAACCAGTTGCGCCAGTAGAACCAGTTGCGCCTGTGGCTCCCGTAGCACCAGTTGCACCCGTAGCCCCTTGTTGAGCTAATAACTGCCAATAGGTTGTGTTTGTTGGTACTACCCCAGAGATTGGGGAAATACAAATATAAGAATTACCGTTAGTATAACTTACTGAATCACCAATACCATAATTTACTATGGCAGAATAAGCACCGGTTGGTTTAACGTTAGAGTTTACAACTACCGCTGGATTTAATAGCTTAACTAATTTTAAATCTGACATATTTATCCTTATGAATAACTTAAACTTGTTCTATTATCCCATACTTGGGTGTACGTCGAGACTCCGGCGGCATACTCAGTTTTTACTATAGTTCCAGAAATGGTTAATCTTGTGATTTTCCATACTGCACCAGAGGTTACTGAGCCTATAGCGGCATAACCAAAGTAGAAAACTGTATCACTATATTGGTCAATGTAGCTTAATTCTTCTGGTGTTGCACTTGTTGTGACGTTTATGTCACTGATAACATTAACATCTAACCCTTTTTTAAGGCCAACTACCGTGTCAGTAATGATATTACCATCAGCACCAATAATAGTTGCCCCAACGGTATCACTATTACTTGCATCAGTATTGTCAAATGTAAGTTTTTCTTTAGAAGTTCCCATTCTATTAGTTGTTAAGGGTGGATTTTAAGCCCAAGTTTCGATTTCTACCGTGTCAGTAGTAAAAGAAGATGAGAAATATACCGTAGCAGAGGTCTTAATTCCCTCAATACAATAACTTGCACCTTTAGCAACTAAGATATTATTGGTTGAGATAGTACCATTAACAACATAAGCTACCTTTAAGATGCCTTTACGAGCTTTAATATAAACCTTTTTAGTGTTTGCTGGGTAATTATAGCTATATTCTGTATTGGCCGTTAAGTTTACTGCATTGTAGATAGTTGGTGTGGTAGGTAATACTGAATTAATATCAAGCACTTTGAGTTCATTAGAGCTTGTTACACCTGCTTTAGCTCCGCTTGTGGCATCCGCTATGGCAATAGTATCATCTGCGGCACTTAATGCCACGTCAAACGAACCCGGAACTATTGTTGCAGATGAAGCGACTCGAAGAGACTTTAAATCCTCATCGAATACATGTTGTAAGACTTGTGCTTGGTCTAATTTACTTGGTAATGTTGACATTAGTTACTTCCTTGATTACGGAGCTTGTTTAAGGCATCTAATCGCCGTTTAAACGCATCAGAACTAGGGTCTTCTATAGATTCATCACTTCCAATATCAGACGGCATTAAAGCCATTTTAGCCTCTGAGACGCCGGGTGTAAGGTCTGTACCTAAATCAACTGCGTCAGTGGCTGCGCCTGAGTAATCTCCGGCCATTGCTTTATTACCAATTGAAGCTGCTGCAAGACCTGCTCCAGCTAATCCTAATCCTTTAGCTACTGGTGCGGCAATTGCTGCTATAGACTTAAGGGGTTCACCCTTCATAATCCTTTCAAGGTTGATTAACTGCTTAAGACGGCTCGTACCCTCTACAACATCTGGCTTAAAGTGGTTAGATAAGAATTGAGTTGTTTCCTCAAGACCTTTTAAGTCTGACACACTTTTAATTGGACGGTTAATATCAAGTTCTGATTTCAACTGTTGTAATGCTTTTAATGATGGGTTATCTGAAATATCAGTAGGTACACGGATGCTAGGTTGACTTGCTGCATCATAAGCGTGTTGCAATTCATGAATAAGAGTTCCTTTATCATCCAAGTTTCTTACATTGATTTTCGCAGGCGCTCCATTCTTATAAAAGTAAGCTTCCCCATGGTCTGCTAAATTAGGTATTTCATTTACGGGAACACTTTTAATAAGTTCTGGTTTCTCAAATAAATCTAATGGGTTCTTGTTACCTGCTGCAACACCTTGAGCTTCCTCAAGAATGTCTCTTATAGCTGTGGGGCTATATTGAGATAACATACTATCAATAGGTTCACCATTTTTAATTCTCGAAGTAAGTTCATCCATAAACTTCTTTGAGACTGTAGCGGCATTTAATTTATCCATAATATTTCCTTATATTATTTCGGGTTAGGGTTCAGCGCTGAATTTGGCAATAATGCCGAATCAACTTTTGGAAGTCCGGGTAATGAACCTGCATTTTGTTGTGCTCCACCTTGTTGACTCATAACATTATTCATTGGAGAATTTTCAACTGCACTTTGTGGCGGCATATTCTCTGGTGGTATTGGGTTGCCTGCTTGTTGTGGTGGATTCAATGGAGTTTCATTAATCAATTGTAATAAGTCCGGGTCAGCAGTTCTTAAGAAATTAATATGCTCTTGAATGTGCTCATAAAGATTAGCAACAAGTTCTGCATTTTGTCTTAACTCTGGATCACTTGATACCGCTTGGTGTTCGATGATGTGCATACGGTGAGCATCTAATAATGCGGCCGTTGCCTTTTTACCATCTAACATATCTTCATTTTCTTTCTTAACTAATAATAACTGGTTCATGTCAGAATCATACATGTTATCAAGTCTACCAGTATTCATTACCATAAAGTATTGTTGTGGATTCTTAATAAGCTTCATTTGTAATAACTGTTCTGCCATTTGTACACGGCCAGCAGTACTTCTTGATAATGGGTTACCAACGTCAACTACTACACGATTAATATCCTTAATCATATCACCAGTAAACTCTTTAGTAAAGGCTCTGTTATTTCTTCCCACTACTTCCATAAGTTTAGGGGTAGAGGCAAAATCTTTTAGTATGTTTAATAAAGAAGTACCAACTTGTTCAATAAAAGTTACATAGTTCTTTTGGAACTTTGACATATACTGTAAGCTCATCGCCTGAACTAATGCTAAAGAGTTACCAGAGCGAAGTGAGCTTGCAGGGTTACCTCTTGTGACCGCATTAATACCTGAAATAGTTTCGATATCTTGCTCAAGTTTCTTTAAGTAGTTAAACGTCTCTGGTGCAGTAGCTGTAAGTTGTATTGGTTCTGGTTTAGTTTCAGACTCAATTAAGTTCATACCACCAATAACAGATTCAAGATTAAAGTCAGAACCTTTTTGAACCCAAAGACTTTGAATACCCGTAGCATTTTGATTAGTTAAGATTGTAGAGTTTAATCCATTAATGGCTTCTTGGATTGGGTAAACGTCAAACATATTAGTGTAAGCGTATGGAGTTCCCATAATCTCTGACATAGCAAGTCTGTATATTGGAATCTCTCTATAAACTAATTTAGTATCCATCAAGATAATGTTATCTGATAAATATAGCATGTAACGGCCGTCTGGTTTTGCTTCTGTTCTTTTATGATAAAACTCATAAACTGGAATATCATCAGTTCTATCATTTGTAAACATTGAAATACTATAACGGTTATCATCTGACTTTGTTTGTAGTGCTAATATCTCATCTTTAAATTCAGGATACTTAGCTACTAAATTATGTCTATTTTTAAATGAACGAGCAATAAGCCATTCATTATCCCAAGATTCTTTAGTACCGTCCATTACAACGTCAAACGGAGATAAGCCACTACATTCAATTTCACCTTCATAAATAAATTCACCAGTGTCATCGTTCACATCATGAACTGCTCCAGCTGTAGCGTTCCACTCAAGCTTAATATATCCACATCCCATAACTACGGCTTTTTCAACCGAGGCATGTATCTTGTCTTCTATACCTTTGTTTCTCATGTAGTAATCTAATATACTACCTGCCAAATTAGCTTGAGATAAAGACTTGTAATCATTATTGACTGCTCTAGCTTCCATCATTGGACGGTTAGAAGTAATCATATTAATAATATGTTCTGCAATATTTCTGAAATGGTTTATCGGGATATTTACTATCTCACCTTGTTCACCACCAAAAGAAATTTGATGCTCATCAGCACCAAGATTGGCATAAATACCATGATAGAATAACCACATAGAACGTAGTTTCTCTAGGTAGGCATTACGCTGTAAAGTAGTATAAAATGTAGCTGAACGTTGCATACATAATGCCGCACATTCTTTACTATCTAAATCCGCAAAATAAGTATTTGAATTAGACATATTATAAATCCTTGATAAATTCTCTTAAATCTTCTAATCTTACAATCATAGTGTCGTTAATTACATTTTGATTACCTGCAAATAAAACACCAATAACATTACCATATTTATTAACTACTGGTGAACCAGAGTTACCACCATATGAAATAGCAGAGATATAATAACTGATATCATATTGAACACAAACAGGAATCTTAAAACCCGGTAATGGCTCTATTTCTTTTATCTTCCCATTACAAGTTTCTGGTGCATCTTCTGGCTTCATCATGTGATGGATAACTGCACTTGGAGTTGACTTATCAATTAAATCACCTTCTGTAATAATTAACGGTCGTAAGTTAGGATGACCTACAACATATACTGAATCACCAACACTAATGTCAGAAGCTAATGATAATCCCTTATCTTTTCCGTTTGCATCAATGACACATAAGTCATGATTCTTACTAATAGTGATTACTCTATGGATAGCTGTAAGGCGACTGCCCTCTTCTTTAATCAAGATATTACCATCTTTCTCTAATTCACAAACGTGACGATTAGTTATAATAACTGAACGGCCAGATGGAACTTTAAGATAGAATCCAGTACCACCAGAGTTCTGTTCAAGGTTAAGTACCATAACTGTGTTTGGTGCAGTCTTGTTTCTTATAAATTTCTTATGGAAGTCAGAGAACTGAACCCCTGCAGCAGCAATTAGTAAAGCTGATGCAACTGATACAGCTAGAATCTTGGTTGTTTTCTTTATCATATGTTCTCCATACCATTAGTTGTTAAGATGACGAGAAAACATTAGAAACTACTTCTTTTTTTTGATTCCTAATAGAGCTTTGTATTTGTTTACGTTTGAGGATTGATTCTTACTATGCCAATCAGCATAGTGATTAGTGTTAGGGTCACGACTACCAATCGGATAAGGATTCTTATCAAAATTAACGGCCCTGAATAAGTATAAGGCAGCCATTGCTAAGTCATAATGTGAATCATCTGAACTTCTAGCAAAGTCGCTCTTGTCATCCAAAGACTTCCATTTAGCATTGTTTAAATGCCGTATAAGCACTGGACAACCTTGGGGGTTAATCTTTATCTGCCCCGATTGAAAAGCGGCTCTAAAGGCATTTAAAGCAGTCATACGCTGTGCCTTGTCTGCATTGTAGAACATGACTTGATAATTACTATTTCTGGCAATCTCTTGAGTAACAAGTGGGTTAATGTCAGATACTCGTTTAGTAGGGATTCTAACTTCATTAGTAAGCTTATTACTCCAGAGTTCTTTCTCAACCTTTAATATTTCATCTGGTAACTCTTTAAGATTAACCTCAGGCCCTTTCTTAACTATCTCTTTATCAAATACTAATAGCTTATTCCTAAAGTCATAATGAGCAAATACAATGCCCGTTAAGTCTTTGAATCCTAAGTCCATACCAACAAAACAATCATAATGTGCAGGCATGGGAGGAATATTAGAAGTAATCTCTTTTATTGTATTTTCATTAACCTCTGGGAATACGGTTGTCTTCTCATTCTTCTCAATGATATTTAAATACTCTCGTCTAAAGTTAGGATTATCAATACCCCCCGCATACCCCTTTATAATAGTCTTAATTTTCTCTGTAGTAAGTAGAGGGTTATCATATACGGTTTTACTTACTAAAGTTCCTTCTATTTCTGCCCTTTCCATAAACTTAATAAAATCATGGTCTGGGTCTTCTGGTGCTGATGATGCTAATACAATCTTACCGCCAGTATGGGTGGTAGTTGGTACTAATACTGATAGGATATTATACTCAAGCTTTGAACAAAACGCAGCTTCATCAACCAAAACCAGCTCAGACTTACCACCCCTCAACCTCTCGGCGGAGCCTGCATCTGTACCAGCCATTTGTATTTGACTCCCATTAGGGAAGTGGTACATATATCGAGAAGCATTATAAGTAGGTTTTAGTTCTTCTGGACAGTCTTCTAGAACCTCTATGAATTTAGGTTCAAGAATCATTTGAGCATGAACCTTAGTATCAGTTAGTATCTTTACAATACTATTAGGCTTCTTTATACAAGCCATTATTGCGATTAAGCATAGCATTGTACTATTGTGGGTTATTAATCCATTAGCTAAACAATATAGGTGGGTTTTATTATCAATACTTAAGTCATAAGTATTTACTTCATACCTTTTTCCAGCAATTACACCAACATAGTCTTTTATATGATTATATTCTGGAAAATTATCATACTCTTCTTTATATTTTTTATGTTCCGTAACTATATGAGGTGACAGTTCTTTTAGTATTCTTTTTACTAAAAAGTTATTATTTAAATATATAGTATGTACTGGGCCATTTTTATATTTAGGTCTATTATCCAATAAATAACAAGTCTCCGCTTGCCATAAATCTAACATTAACTTACTTACACATTGTATAACAGTCTCTGCCTGCATACCTAAAGAAAATCGTAACTCCGTCTTATCTCTTCCTGAGAGATGTATACTACCATCAGTATCAATTAATCCGGCAATAAATCTAACTTGAGATTCTCTAGACCAAGTTCTTATTGTTTCATAATCACAAAATTTCTCATGTGCTTTTTTACCAGAACACCACTCTTTATAGTAGTTTATAGTCATTAAATCATAAGTTTTACCTTTAGTCATAGGCTTAAAAGTGTTACTTAGTATATATGAGAAGTTATTACCTTTTGCTTTCCAGTAAAAACACCCTAATTCTCTAGAAATAGCCTCGGGAATTTTATCATCTCTTGAAGATACACATAATTGAGTCATTGAACTTTTATTATGTTTTCCGTACCCGTCACCCAATAAAGCCCCGAGAGTGTAAGCGTGCGGTTCATGAATACTACCTCCAACATAATCAAAATACTCTCTTCTAATTTTATATCTAGGATATCCCGTAAGTTGTTTGGCGGTTATTTCTACTTCTTTATTCTTGTAGCTATCCCAAGCTAACCATTTATGGTCGTCTGTGGCCGTAGCGATTACTCTCCCTCTGTGCATCAAATCCACTACTTCTTTTTTACCTTGATTATGAACCTTTATAACCTCAGTAGGAGTAATCTTACCTTTCTCATCATACCCATATACAATGCTTCCTTCTTGTATATCTTTTATCTTTACTGAACCTTGTGGAGTAGCTACCAAAGTATTCTCTTCTAGGCATTTGCCGAGCTGCCTGGACGTCATCCAAACTAATACAGAATTGGGAGCTGCAGATTCTAAAGTTTCGTACATCTCTCTTTGTACTGAATGCATCTTATATACTAAGTTTCCCCTTCTCCACATTTCATGGATAAGCTCTTGTCTGGTTAATTGTTTAGCTGTTGGTTTGCTCATTCGGTCTTCTTAACTATAGTGCCATCTAATATTTGTAGTAGGTTGTCATTATCAATATCTTTAAGGTCTACTTTCTCTTCCTCTTTCTTTCTACCTCTTAAGTTATTCATAGCTTTATGATAAACCTCGAATCTCTTAGTTTCTTCTGTAGACAGTTCTCTTTGTAAGGCAAGACCTCTTAATAAAGCTATCTGAGTAAGGCATACTGTTTCCTCATCAGTGATATCAAATATATCAAGACTATTAATAGTTGGAGCATTAGCAGTCATCTCTGTAAGCTTATGTTCTAGTGCCCTCTTCTCCATCTCTAATTTTAGTATTTTATTATTAAGTGCTAATAATACTTCATTCTGTTTTTCAATGTAGCTACTATCTATATCCATAACTACTCCTTGTTCGGTTTAAAGCCGAGTTTTAACTTAATTGATGAAACGTGCGTCCTAATCTCTTTCATCTCGTCTAATAGGCTATTAACCACCTTAGAATTGATTTCTTGACTCTCTTTATGGTCTAATATTCGCATAACAATACTATAACCTAATAATGCAATAGCTATTATTGCTGCAATTGGTTTAATAACCGCTACGGCCACACTAACAATTGTCAAAATCTTGATTAATGATTTGAAACTTCTCAAGTTGTTTATAAAGTCTAACATAATCTATTTCCTTTGGTAATCCTAATTCGTCACACATTTCATGGTATAAGTCTATTCGTATCTTTACTTGGTCTGCAAGCTTAAGGAAGTCTTTAGCAATAGCGGCATAATCTTCACTGATAATGTATCTAAGCTGCATATCATCAGTTTCATGTATCATATCTTCTTTATTGTTTAAGGCAATAATAAGTTTGTATAATGCTAAAGCTAATAGATTAATCTCTTCCTCTAAGATATCCTTATCAAAGTATTGGTTAGGGTTAGGAGTATTAATCAATTTGATATCATCTAATTTCATTATCTTTCTCAATCTTAGCGGCCAGCTTTCTATTGCTTCTTGTAATCTTCATAGTTTCTTTAGCTCTATCTACAGTACACGATGGGCATACAAGTCCATTCCAAAGCTTACCATGTTCATCTGCATACTTAGGCGCTCTGCCATTTGGGAATAATCCAAGTGTAAGTCTTGGCTTAACCTGATTACATATTTTACATTCTCTTAAGTCCATGTTTTAATCCTTTAGTAGTAGTTGTTAGTTTCTATTCATTTGTCAACTAAATAATATAATAATTATTGATTTATCTACCTTTCTGTGTTATTCTATCATCCTACGTCATTTACCCTTTTTGGACATAACCTAAAAAGACAACTGTGAGAGTTAGCAGTATAAAGATAACCTGGAATTCACTACTAAGCTGCAAAAAGAGATAAGGCAAGGCACAGTAAAGTAGATGATACACCGACATGAGATAGCGTAACTTGGATATTAGTGTAAATGGTTCTGTTTCTTTTTGTCTCCAGCTCTGTGTTCCTAATGGTGTTAATAGCACTAAACAAATCCTGAGCAACACTACCAAGCAAGTCTATCGGCGCATAACCCTCCCCCAGGGGCTATTATTAGGACAAAGATGCCTTGCCCCTCCTATTGTCTAAAATGAATATTAGTATTATTATAGATACTTGTTGACTTAATATGTAGCTATGATATAGTGAAGGTAAGGAGTAAATATGAAATATTACAAATACAAACACAACATGACTGAGCATTACTTAATTGTATCTGAATCATTTGATGTAGTTAGTCACAGTAAGATAGAATTAGTATTAACTGGTGTATATGATGGTATGGGGTTAGAAATAGAGTATGAGAAAGATATCCTTAATCCAGAATGTGTATTTAACGTTAAGTATGCCAACCGTAAGCATCTTAAAGAGATATCAGCAGAGGTGTTACTTAAGACGTTATCTAAGGCACCTAATTTCGATTTAAACACGTTACAATTAGAGTTGGCTAGTGTACCTAAGGCTAAACGTACACAGCTTCAAAAGCTTAATATTAGCTTCTTAGATCAAGTTGCAATACTACGACATATGCATAATTATTAGTTAAGTGGCATTGTAGGTAACCCGGCTAACATCTGCTTAATGTTATGTAGTATTACAGCTCTAGGATAAGATATCCTTCTAGCCTCTTTCCCGTGACCATCCATACTTACTGTCACAGTCTTCTTACCGGGTATTAAATACTCTGATTTCTGTCTTTCTTCTTCTAATGTCCAAGCTTTAGTAAGTGCATTACATGCAGATAGTGGCCGTAACATATCCTCATTCATACTCTTTAAGTAGTCAATGAAGTTGTTAGCCTCTTCGTTAGACTCAAATACTCCACGGACTTTACCATTATACTTAATACTCTTCTCTATAACTATGAAGATGTTCTGTCTGGTTATCATCCCACCAAGTTTCATACTTTTACAGATAATCTTATAAGTCATACTACTACGTTTTCTAGTGCTGTTTCTAACTATATACTGTTTATTTGTGTATTCAGTAATAAGCTTATCTATTGTTTGTAATCTGATTCTGGATTCTTCTGGTAATGGTGAAGCTACAACGTTAGTAACTGTAAACCCATCATATTTAACTTTAGTAGATATACAATACATCTCTTCTACTAATCCCTTATATCCATTACTGGTACCAATAACAATAACCTCTTTATTATTATCATCAATTAATGCATACACACATGAACCTATTATGTTTAAATCAATCATATCAACCTCTACTGATAGTTGTTACTAACAAGAACAAGGTTGTTTCTAAGTATCCTAATGCTGTAATAGGCATTTTAAGAGGATTAAGGGTTTCCCCCTATATACCCCCTACCATTACCATTCTAACCCCTCTATAAGCCTCTAATAGCTTTATACGATGTATTTTAACCACTTACCAAGTCAGGGTTATTCTGGTAATGTTTCTATTTTAATTTTAAGTTTGTAAATATGAGCGGTTAAACGTCCCCAACAGGCTACCTATTTACCCCCTACCCTACCCCTAACCCCTTGATTTTACTCAGTTATGCTACTGGTTAGGTTGCTATACTAAGATAACCTTAAGAGGTAAGAAGAGAGGACTGGTTATGTAGCTGCTAAGTCACATACACTTTCACTTAACCTTTTGTCTCATGACCAAGTTGCCTAAGACATTGTAAATGTATTGCTCAGTGTCGCTTTTAGATATAGTTCTTCCTAAGAAGTATCTATTTATTGTTAATGGGTAAGATATATGCTCCATTAACTATTCAACTTACCGAGGTTGAAACGTCTAAAGTTAAATAAGGATAAGACTTTCTATATCCTTCTGCTTAAGCTTGGTTGTTATAAGCAGTGAAGCTATTGCTTCCTTTAATGCCTGTGGTAAGTTTATTCATCTTACTCTCTGGACACACTCATTTCAGTCCTACCCTTTGTTTCCATTATCTCAGACCTACGAGCTATTAACTTTAGAAGAGATGTATTATCGCCCCTCATCTTTATGGCTTACTATCATTCCTTCACATTTAGTTGTTAAGCGGTATAAATGGGTTGTGTCTATTCTTAGGAGTGATGTGTCTTGCTTTAAACTCAAATATAAGTTCTGAATCACTCATAATATCAGGTATATACTCAGCAAGATTCTTTAGTATATGTCTTATATCATCAAATATCCGATTATTAAACTTATCTGTAGGATGATACATATTGTAAGTATCTATTCTACTTCTAATATCTTGTAGTATCTCCTCTTTATTACCTAAATACTCTATTCCTTTATGTAATCTTACGTTTCTTAAATAGGACATAGGATGGCTAATTGTAGCGTGTTCTACTTTCCATTGAGAATATGACATATAAGAATTAGGGATTGAGAATCCTTTATATTCTTTTAGAAACAGCTTCCTCTTATCCTTAACCATAGTATTGATTATGTCTTGACTATCATCTCTATGTTCGATTAGCCCGGCTTGATAAGTTATACTTCTTTTAAGATTTTCAAACCTAAGTTGTCGCAATCTCTCTTCCTCATTTTCAACCTTCTGCTTAATCCTAATCTTTTCATCTTCTGGGTTTATACCTTTAGCCATTTGTGCGGCCAGTATAAGCTTTATGTTTAGTTTTTTAGCCATAGAACCTCCTATTTTATCATACTAACATATTAGTATAATTAATACAAGATATTAGTTAGGTTTAGTATCAAAATATTAACACTACAGATGGTATTTTCAGCATAAAAGGTAATTATGTCCTATAATTAATACTACGATGTTAATTCAAATTTCAGCATTAATCTGCTAAATAGTGTCACAATTTGTAACATTTTGTAACAGTTTGTAACAGTTTAATGTACATGAAATATATTGTGTACATAAAAGCATATAGCAACTACTAGTATTTACTAAAGAATCACTTACTTGTATTTTATAAAAACATAGAAAAAGTTAGTCTGAAACACTAAACTATAGTAAGATTGATATACTATCGTTTGGCAAATAATGGCAATAAGTGCCATTGGTTTAAGATGTATCAACTAATCATCAATTAGAATAATGAATCTACTTAAATTAACAAACCTGTTAATATTAGTATATTAAATATAGCTTGTATCATAGATGTATCATAGTAACCTCATGTAATTACTAAAGAATAAGTAAAATGTAGCTACAATGTGTTGTAAGTGTATTATACCTTTACATTTGTTGCATCTTATGATATTCTACAATCCTACGTCATTTATCTATTTTGGACATAAACTAAAATATAGCTACTTAAGTGTAGCAAATCTGTCAGCTTACAATCTTGAAAGGGAAATAGGCAAAGTGGGAAAAGAAGCTGATAGATTATAGTAGTTGCGAGTTAGGATAATATGCAAACAGTTCTTGTTACCCTTTTTTCTCTGGCCTAAGTTCTTCATGGTGTGTAAACACTAACCAAATCTTAGGCAATGCATACCTTACAAGCTCTATGTTTGACCTCGGGCATCACAAACCTGCATACTAAGCTGTTCATGAAGACTAAGAACACTTTGCCCTTCCTATTCCCGAATATCAAAATAATGTAAATTAAGTATTGACAGATAGTTTAGGTATGGTAGACTACAGGTAACAAACAACCAAGGAGCTTATATGAAAAACTCAATCATGGCTAATCGTAAAGTAGAAGTATTAATCGTTACTTTAGACAGAGCTAACCAAATGATGGATGAATATGTAGCTTCAAGCCAAAAGATGTTCGTAAATGACCATGGATATGCTAACAGCTTAAAGAATCCACAAGATAGAGCATCAATCTTATCAACTGATGGAGTTGAAACAGTATTACCAGATGGTAGCTTAATGTACAGAAGAGAGTACAGTTACTTAGTTAAGAGAGCATAGGATTACTCAGTTTTGGGAGCATATATGAACAACAAAGATAAAGCATTAGTGGCATTAAGTAACCTTAAAGAAACAATCAACGCATTACAAAACATAGCAATATGTGAAGACTTATCCGAGAATCAACTTGAAGTTATCTATTTAGCCGCAGATATGGCAGATAATATTTTATTCATGGAGCTTTTAGAGATTGACATGGATATTTAGTATGATATACTAATATCAGAGGTGGTTATGACAAACGCACAAAAACAACACATGATTAATACAATAAGAATCCAGTTTAAGATGGTTATTAAGGCATTAGAGCATGGTGATGTAGAAGCCGCTACTATCTATGAGGGTAGAGCCGTAGACAGCTTTAAATGGCTATTAGAGCTTAATAGACGAAGTGAACAAGATAAGACAAAGACTTATGTAAATTATGGTAAAGTGAAGTTAGTGGCTTAAAATAAATGTTGACATATTTAATGGATATGATATCCTAGATTCAAGAAACAAAACAAGGAGTACCTGATGATTACATTATTAATTTTAGCAGTAGTAGCTTACTTTATCTTCACAATCTCAACTGATGATGTAGATACTACAGTAACAATTGCTAAAACTGGTGTAGTAGGTGTTGTTGGTGGCTTAATGTTGTTAGCACCATTCATTTACTTGATTTACAGCGTATTAAAATAGGAGACACATGGAAACAATAGCTTTTTTAGTAGGATATTTAGTAGTTTGCATCATAATCTTACCGCTTATAATGGCAGTAGGATTAGTAGCAATCATAAAGTTTATTGAAAGTCACTTAAAATAGGAGCATTTATGGGATTATTAGTTGCATTTTTATTATCTTCAAACATTTTCTTAATTGTTCATGCTAACAAAGAAACTGATAAGGTTAATGAGATGAAAGACTTAATCACGCAAGAGCGTCTTAAGAACGAGATGGATAAAGAAAACAAAAGCACACTTAAACAAGAATTTGGTGATAATTAGGAGCGATTATGCTACAAAATAGGGAAGTTTACATACATAATATTCATGGCTTAGTATATTTATTAGAAGTATTAGATGCCGAGAGACTTGTTGGCCGTTATGAAATCATGTCTGGTGCATCAAAGGGGTTTAAGTTCTTAAGCTTTAATTCTGGCATAACAATTGCAGATGATAAAGAGATTATTAATGAACTAAACAAGGTGGCCGCATGTCTACACTAAAAAAACCATTGCTTATTCCAGAAAAGAAAGGTACACTGATTAAAGCTAATGTAATAAGAGATTTTATGCTAATGGAATTAAAGAATAAATCAATGGCATTAGTGTATGGTTCAGAGGAAGAGTTACAATTTTTAATGGGTGAACTATCATATGATTATGGTGAGTTTGAAGACCCGAATATGTAACCTTCTGTAAATAGGAGGATAATATGGAAATCATGGGAATAATACAGATGTGCATGGTGAAAGCCAGTTTAATGCAGAATGTAGATGTATCAGCAATCAATGCAATTGTATCACTGGAAAGTAATTACAAAGTTAAAGCTGTATCTAAAACAAAAGATTACGGCCTAATGCAATTACATAAGAAAAAGATATTCGACCCTTGTAAGAATATTGAGATAGGTACAAGCATCCTAAAGGAATGTCGAGATAAACTTAGTGGTAAGTTCTTAGATTTCTCGTGGGTTGTTTGTTATAATAGAGGGCTACAGGGTGCTAAGAAGTTAGGTAAGCAGGGAGTTAAGAGCAACACATACTACCACACGTTTAAACGTCATTATAAGCGTTTAAACACGTTGGAGATGCTTTTAGGTGTTACCCTACACAAGCAGATTAGAATCCCTTTAAAGGGCTAATAATAAGCTTAAAATAAATGTTGACAATTGTAATGAGATAGAATATACTGAAAGACCAAAAAGGAGATTGTATGAGTAAAGGAAGATTTTTGAATAATGGATTTATTGAGATGCTACTTGTGATAGTTGGTATCTTGTTGATTGTATCAGCTTGTGCAGGCCATAAAGCTTTACAAGATGAGTCAGACTTAGCAGGTATGAGAGCTAAGATGAAACAAGAAGCACATTCAAAAAATTAGGAGATAGTATGCCAATTAGTAAGACATTTGAATTATCTATTAAGATGGCTGATGAATCTGAGGAAGTATTAAAACTTAGAGTATCAGAAGATAACAAGTCTGTAGTAGCTATCGAGGTTAATTCACCAAAGATGCTATTATCTATAGCGGAATTGAAAGAAGCATTATCAATTTTAGAATCACAATTTTAATTACTTAGGAGTAGTAAATGACCTCTATGAACTTATCTAATAAACTATTATCAGAAGTTACCGCATTTAGAACATACGCAAAACATATAGGACATTTAGGAAGACGAGAAACATTATCAGAGACTATCAACCGTGCAATGGTTATGCACCTAAATAAGTTCCCTCATCTATCAAATGAGATACTTAAAGCATTTAAATACATTCATGAATTAAAAGTAATGCCCTCAATGAGAGCTTTACAGTTTGCTGGTGAAGCTGTTATAAAGAATAATGTTAGAAGTTACAACTGTTCATTTGCACCAATAGACGACACTAAGATTTTTAGTGAAGCGCTATTTCTTTTACTATCTGGTGTTGGGTTTGGGTATTCAGTTCAACAACGACACATATCAAAGTTACCAAAGATAAAGAAACCATCCGAAAGCGTTAGATTTGTTATCCACGATTCAATTAGTGGATGGGCCGACTCTTTAAACGTATTAGTGGAAGCATATTTTTTTAGCAAAACTAAACCAGACTTTGATTTCTCTTTGATTAGAGCTAAAGGGAGTTACTTAGTTACTACGGGAGCAAAAGCGCCCGGCCCAGAACCTTTAAAAGTAATGCTAAAATTAGTAGAGGAAAGATTAGATGCGGCTATAGGAAGAAAATTAACTTCTATTGAAGTTCATGATATTGTTTGTATTATATCAGATGCGGTATTAGCTGGGGGGATTCGTCGTGCAGCTTTAATTAGTTTGTTTGATAGAACAGATAAAGCAATGCTAACTTGTAAGCATGGCAACTGGTGGGAGAAGCACCCATACAGAGCAAGAGCAAATAACTCTGCAGTATTACCAAGAGATAAAACTACTAAAGAAGAATTTGATTATATTTATAATATGTGCCGTGATTCTGGTTCTGGTGAACCCGGCGTTTACTGGACTAATAACGAAGATATGGGCACTAATCCCTGCTGTGAAATTGCACTACAGCCAAATCAGTTCTGCAACCTTACTACCGTCAATCAATCTAACATCGCAAATAAGAAAGACTTTTTAAATAGAATATATGCCGCCACTGTTATTGGAACACTACAAGCCACATACACAGACTTTAGTTACTTGCGCCCTATTTGGCAAGAGACTACCGAGAAAGAAGCTTTACTTGGTGTTTCATTTACTGGTATAGCTGATGGTTCAGGTATAGTAACCGATGAATGGTTAGCAGAGGGAGCGGAGCTTGCAAAAGAAGTTAATGCTAAGTTTGCAAAGAAGCTTGGTATTAATGCAGCAGCAAGGATAACGGCCGTTAAACCAGAAGGAACGGCATCATGTGTACTTGGTTCTTCATCTGGTATTCATGCAAGACATGCAAGATATTATATTCGTCGTATTCGTATGAATAAAGATGATGCGTTAGCAGTATATTTAAAAAATGTAATACCTGCTTTAGTAGAAGATGATAAGTTTAGTGCTACTGGTGTAGTAGTTAGTATCCCTCAAGAATCGCCAGAAGGTTCTATAATAAGACATGATGAAACGGCTGAAACTCTTTTTAATAGAGCTATGCAATATAATACACAATGGGTAAGAAACGGCCACAGAAGCGGTGATAATACTCATAACGTATCCCTGACTATTTCGGTTAGAGAAACTGAATGGGAAACTGTAAGGGATTTAATGTGGAATAACAGAGAATTGTATAATGGAGTATCACTATTACCTTTCTCAGACCATACTTATGTTCAAGCTCCATTTGAAGATTGTACTAAAGAGCAGTTTGAGGAAATGAGTAAGCTTGTTAATGGCATTGATTTAACTAAAGTAGTAGAAGTTGAAGATAAGACGGAGAGAGTAGAACAAGTAGCATGTTCGGGTGGTTTGTGTGAAATCGTTTAAGTTAGAAGAAGGCGATACCTTTAAAGATAACAAAGCCTCTACTTACATTGTAGTAGTGGGGGTGCAACATGAATCACCGCTTGACTATTTATTGTCTTTGGTGTATATTAATAGTAGCGGTAAAGTTTTGTATATGGGATTTTTTGGTAAAGTACCAAAGACCACAGTGGCAAGTTGGACTAAAGTAGAGAAGATACCATTTAATTTTTAGTAGGAGAGAATATGAAACCTTTAGTAATTGATGTTAATGAAATGACAGAAAAGTTTGATGAGGAATATAACTTTATCTTTAAGATACTTAATGATGCAATTCGTGTAGAGTTGAATGGGAATAAAAAGAATATCCCGAAACTTTCAAAGAAGGGAGTATACAAAGTGTACTATGTTATTTGTGACTCAGCTCCAGATGGAGTAATATCATTAGAAAATGAAGAGGTGGATACTATTCAAATAGGTAGTATGGTTCGTAAGCGTAGTAAAATGATTGAAGCTAAAGAAGAAAGTATGAAGGATGATCCTGACTTTAGAAAGAGCGTAGAGGAAAGAGTTAAGATATGCTTAGGTGAACTATGAGTGATAAAGTAGAGAACCCAGAAATGGAAGCCGTGTATGAAAAGATGTTTGTAATGTTTGGTGTACGGCCAGTTGATTTCGGGTTTGGATGGATTCAGAAAGATAATCCGTCAACTATCACGTTCGATGAGGCAATGAAGATTATAGTAGATGGGAGTGTTTATGGGTTGTGATATACATGCAACATATGTAGCTGAAAAGCAAGGTGAACTTAAAGTAGTAGAAGTTGATGTTATTGACGTTAGAAGCTATGTACTGTTTGGAGCATTAGCAGGGGTAAGAAGTAATCTTATTAGGCCGCTTGATGGTGTAATTGGCAGAGGATTAACCGATAAAATGAAAGAGCTGTTTCCCGATGGTGATGCTTTACTTGGTGACCATTCTTTTACTTACTTAAGCTTAGATGAGATTGCCGAGTTATCTAAAAGAATCAGTGCAGAGAAGCCAGCACAAATTAAGTGTTGTTGCCCTTGTCATAAAGATGATGACGAAGTTGTTGACAACACGGAAGAGATAGAGTATACTAATTATGTATTAGGTGTATTGTACGCTATTAGTAGTGAGATGAATACATTAGCTGAAAACTATGATAATATGTATCTTGTTATGGGGTTTGACTCATGAGTAACAAATACGTTAGATGTACTTGTACTAATTGTGAAGATTTTATCTACTGTAGATATGAAGGGGATTATGTACGTTGTAAGTGCGACTTTGGTTCAGATAAAGCTAGATTCGGATTTTTAAGATACACTGACGATAGAATGAAGATTCAAGACTTGATATATGAAGATTTAATTAAGTTATATCTAGGAGATAAAGTATATGAGTAATAGATACGATAGATACTTCTGTAATAAATGTGAAGACTTAATCTATAGTAATTACTCTGGTGAGTTTGTAGAATGTAAATGTAGTGAAAGCTTTGTTGATTGTACTGATTATTACATTAGAGCTGGAGGGAGTTTGACCAGTTTACAGGACTTGATATTTGAACAGTTAGAAGAGCTTCTTATTATGCAATCATTAGAGAAATTAGGCACAACTCTAAAAAAGAGGTATATATGATAGAACAAGAAGAGTTTACGGCTAAAAAAATGGCAGAAATTGCCGAGCGAGAACGCATTAATAAAGTAATGAAAGAAATACATAATGCAGCAATCCAAGGTGATTGTTGTGTTTTAGTGAGATGGTTGAGTGTGCAGAGTGCTGAGTTTTTATACTCTAGAGGTTTCACAATAGAAGAGGTAAAAGAACTACACACTCTCAATACCATTATGAAGATATCTTGGTATAAGCTTTCTAAAACTTAAAATAGGAGAATATTATGAATAGATCGTTAGAAAAACTCAATGCTAATATTTTGGCAAAAATTACAGAGAGAGTGCTAGAACAAAAAAAGGATAATGAAATTATACTTTTATTAAACATATTATTTGATGCAGCTTACGATGGAAAGTCTCACATTATCGTAGATTATGTTAGTAATAATAATCGTGAACTATTAGAGGATAGAGGGTTTAGAGTAACTTTTACTAGTAGTGGTGTAAAAATAAAGTGGCACCCATAACGCAAGTTTTACTTGTGGCTTCAAGTTTAAAATAGGAGAATATTATGAAAGATTTTAGTAAAGAAATTAATGAATGGAAAACTTTTTTAGAAGAAAGTAAAACAAAGGATGCAGCGGTTATAAGTGATAGTTTAGTACAATCTCGCAAAGAGATTCTTGCGGCTACTGGTCTTACATCAAATGTTGAGTTTTTTGATTTTATCACAAAAGAAACAGGTTCAGTAAATGAAGCTAATTAATCCTAGTGTAGAATTGATTACTGATATTGACGGAGTAGCAGTTCTCCGTCATATTGAACATGCAACAAGAGTTTGTTATGACTCCAATGACAAAGTAAATGAAAATAGTCATACTGTTCTCTTATCTAAAATATTAGAAAGTGCTCACGAGAGTGTTATAGAACATGCATCTGTAAGCGTTAAAATTAAATGTAGTAGAGCATGTCATAACCAAATAGTACGGCATAGATTATTTTCATACTCGGCAAGAAGTCAGAGATTTTGTAACTTTACTCGTACAGATAAATACCCAGATGGTGTTGAGTTTATTACTCCTATGGATTATCATAAGTGGACTACAGAGCAACAATTTTTATTTTGTCAAGCTATGGAAAGCTGTGAGAAATTTTATATCAGCTTATCAACATCAGGACTTAAGCCACAAGTAGCTCGTAACGCACTTAATAACGCTGTTATGGTTGAAATGGTTATGACGGGAAACTTAAGGTTATGGCGAGACTTTCTTAAAAAGAGAAGAACAAAAAAAGCACAAGATGAGATTAGATTTTTAGCTACAGAGATCGGAGCTATACTACAAAGTAAGATACCTATTATATTTGATACTTAGGAGAACAAATGGAATATTTTAATGATTTAACAGGACGGGTATTCGGAAAATTAGAAGTAGTAGGTTTAGCGGAAGGTAGTGTAAAAAACTCAAAAGCGCATTGGAAGTGTCGGTGCGAGTGTGGAAAAGATATTATAAGAAGCACAAATACGTTAATATCTAAAAGCGAATATACAAAAATTTGCTGGTGTAACCACTCATCAATAGTCAAGACTCATGGTAAAAGTAAAACAAGAGAGTATAGAATATGGTCGCAAATAAAAGGGAGAACTTCTGGAAGAAGAAATGATTTAAGTTCTAAGTGTTATAGAGATAGAAATATAACAATGTGTAGTAGATGGTTTAATAGTTTTGAAAATTTCTTTGAGGATATGGGAGAATCGAATGGTTTATCTATAGACAGAATAGACAACAATAAAGGTTATTTTAAGGAAAATTGTAGATGGGCTACTCCACTAGAACAAATTCATAATAGAGACTGTACTATTTATTTAGAATATAACGGCCAAGAAAAAACTCTAATGGAGTGGTGTATCTTGTATAATATAAAATATGATACGGCACATAAAAAATATAAGTATAGAAATAAATCAATAAAGGATATTATAGAAAATACTAAAGACAGAAAGACTTTTCTAAAAGATGTAAAAAGAAGAGTTACTCTTTACAATATTAATAGAGAACCTTTTATTTCTTTTTTAAATACTAAAGATGCTTGCGACTTTCTTGGATTTAAAAAGAGCTGTAGCATTTATAATTTAATTAAATCAGATAAGTTGATTAAAAATAAGTATTATGGTATCATGTTTTAATGTAGGAGTTATATGAATTATTTTACAGTTGAAAATGGATTAGTGACAGACTTAGATAAAGAATCCGAAAATGCCGGATTATTCTTAGTTACCTACTTATTCCTCACTGATGATAAAGATAAGGTTTTATTAATGAATAAACATTTGAGCGTTTGTAAAGTAGAAGATGGATTATATAACAGGAATCCAACTTTAGTTAAAACAACAAGCCACGACGAGCTTATTGCAATAACATCATTCTCTAAAGCGTATAATACTGGCCATGCAAAACAGATATGGAAGTATTTACTGCGTCATCTTGGTACTTATGATAATACTAAAGGGAAGTCTACCGACATTACAAGATTCCTACCATTCAATCCAGCTAATTACTTTATTTTTGGATTGTGTGCTGATTCAATATTAGCATATCTATTCCTACCGTTCTTTTTAATTAACCTGATTATAAGCTGTAATCAAAGTAAAGACCAAACAAGCGGCAAGATTCTTGACTTCATAAGCTTATTCCCACAAAAGAATAGGAACTTCTTACTAAGAGCCATTCATTCTTATTATGAAAAGAAGATGAAAGGTTTGTACGGTGAAGAATATTTAAAAGAGTTAATGACTATATACCATGGCGGTAATAGTAAAGAGTTTCCAATTTGTAAACTATACGGAATAGGTGTATGACAACTACGATTATTCAAACTGAAATGTTTAAGGGAACAGTTAGTAAAGTTGATAGAATAAAGAAAGATGCTAACTTGAAAACAAAAACGGATGCACTTGAACTGGCCGTAGATATTGCCGATACAGTCTTGAACGCTTTAAAAAAAGGCGGTAGGGTTATACTCGTTGATGAGAACGGAAAACAGTCAGAAATTAAAATTCAAGGTGTTAGTGTGTGATTGGTATAATGTTTATTATTTGTGCGTTAATCTATTTAAGACTAACGGCCTAAAGTCTTAGCCCAATTCTTTAACATCTCAGCTTTCTTCATATCATCATTATTAGCCATTGAGTTAGCCAAGTCAGGGTTAGATTGAAGTGATTGAGCCATTACCGCTGTAGCATCTTGTTGTGGCTTTACTGCTTGTTGAACTTGGTTAGCTTGTGCCATGGCAAGTATTGCATTTCTTTTATTCTGAATATCTTGAACATCAGCTTTGTTCTTATCAAATGCAACATTATTAAGAGTAGCCATTTTTGGTATGTCTTGGTCAACAGTGTTAGCTGGTACACCGTAGTTTTCAGCAGATGAACCAAGCATCTTCTTAAGTAATCCAAATTTAGAAGCTAATTGGTTAGCATATCCCATTGGGGAGTTTTCATTGTCTTCAATGTGCTTTTGAGTATCAGCAGTTAAACGTGCAGAAGCTTCATCAGGTGTTTCACCTTTGACGACCATAGAAGGTTGACTTGCCTCTGGTTGGGCATCTCTTATTTGAGCTAAAGCCAATAAAGCAGCTTGTTTCTTCTTTTGTGCTAAGATATCGTCTACATCATCCATAAAACTCTCCTATATATAAGTTGTTAAGTGGGTATTGACACGTTAATATTAGTATGCTAAGATAGAAACATTGGAGGTCTATATGTTAGATGCAGCCTTTGTACTTCTTAAGTTTTTCTTAAGCCTAACTATATTCATTGTAGTTATGCCTATAATGATAGTTATTACCTTGTTTAGGGTGGTAATGGATAATTTAGGAGATTAGTATGCCATTAAGAGAATTAGAGTTTGATGCTTTGGTATCTAACTTATTGCCAGATGAAGATATGCGATATGAGTGGCTTAATAGCCCGAATAAGATGTTCTACACGATGACCCCTCATGAGATGTTCCATAATGACCCCGACGAGGCTATAGCCCTTTTAAAGCTTTTAAGCTGCACTGGTGAAGAGTGTGACATATTAGAACAAAGTATCAAGTTTAAGATTCAAAACGAGGAAGAATAATGAAACAGATGTTTTTACACAAACGGAATAGTACAGTAAATGGAACATTAGTAATAGAGATAGAAGAGGATGATTTAAATAGTATTCGCACTTGTTCTACTGGTGAAGAGTTCTTTGTTAAGATTGGTATTTCAGTATGTCATCCTAAAGATAACTTTAATAAGAAGATTGGTAGAGATGTGGCACTTGGTAGATTAGCATCAACATTTATTACTTGCATTTTTAATAACGGTGCAGAGTCTTTATTCTTAATAAAGAATACAAATAGTATGCTAAAGTTCCGTGGTACTCATTTAATAGATGCTAAACAAGCCAACTTTCATATATAGAGGTTTTATGCTAACATTAGAAGAAATAATACATTGTGGGATTAAACCCGAAGACTTAGACAGTGATAAGCTTAAAGAAGAACAAGACTTATTAATTAAGATTAATATAATCCGTACTAAGTATGGTAAGCCAATGACTGTAACATCTGGTGTAAGAACATTACAAGACCATTTACGGATTTACGCACAGAAAGGTATTACAGACCAATCTAAGATACCGATGAAATCAAAGCACCTTGAAACAGTTACAAATGCGGCGGCCGTAGATATTGCTGATGCCAGATTGTTAATTACTAAGTGGCTTAAAGATACTAAAGAGGGTAGAGAAGCGGCAGATGAAGCTAACCTATTCTTTGAAGAAGGCAATTCAAACTGGCTTCATGCTCAAAATAAACCTTTTAGTAGTTATGTATCTGGTGGAACACGTTGGTTTAAACCGTAGGGGATTATGTATATATTTGAGATTAACGATTTACCAAACAACATTAAGTCTTCTTTAACTATTGAAGGAAGAGGAAGATTATACGGAACACCTGTGGATGGTAACTTATACAAAGTTGACGGAGCTATCGAACATTCAGGATATATAATGGTTCCCGTCGATGTTGAATACTTTACCAGAGATAAAGGACTACAGACAATTACAGCATATTTATATTACAGCTTGTATATACCATCAACTAACGAAATCTTGGAGAAATTATAATGCTTTTATTTATTGACAATCCGATGCCAGTATCTTTTATTGAACAGTTAGAATACATAGGCGAAGCCAAAGTGGCAATTGGTGGTCACCCCGGCAGTTTATATAAAGCGGTCACTATTCCTGAAAGCGATAACCTATCTTTCTTACCGGTTGACTTGTTTCATAAGGGTGTGTTAGTATATGGTTTTGCAGTCAAAAGAGTTAAAGGAGGAATTGCACATGAGTAATATAAAGTTTAAGAAATTAGTACCAGAAGCAGTTATGCCAACAAGAGCACATGCAACAGATGCCGGAGCAGACTTAGTGGCCGTATCAGTTAATATTACTGATTCCTATATTGAGTATGGTACGGGTATTGCAATTGAATTACCAAGCGGACATTGTGGATTATTATTCCCGAGAAGTAGTATCTCTAAGATGGATTTAAGTCTTTGTAACTCAATTGGACTTGTGGACGAGTCGTACGTTGGGGAGTTGAAGTTACGCTTTAATACTATTAAGCCATATGGTAATAATGTTTATAAAGTCGGGGATAAGATAGGTCAACTGGTAGTATTACCATTGCCAGAAGTTACATTTGAAGAGGTAGAAGAATTAACAAGTACAGACCGTGGCGAAGGTGGGTTTGGAAGTACAGGAGTATAACATGGATAAGATTAAAGAAAACAAGATTTGTATTATAGCTGTAATTATAGCTTTACTTATTGGTAGGTTTGTATTACAACCTAAAGCTAAAGTGGAGATTAAGACAGTAGAGAAACTTGTGGAAGTTATTAAAGAAGTTAAAGTGGAAGATAAGAAAAAGAATGTTAGGATTATTGAGCATAAGAATAAAGACGGTAGTTCAACTAAAGAAACTACTATCTCGGAAGATACACATGCTACAGATAATAAAGATACTAATATAACGGCCACAAAAGAAACTACTAAGACAGTATCTAATAGAGGTATACAGCTTGGAGTTATTGCCTTTGACCCTTGGAAAGTCGAACATAGTTTTGGGCTATTGACTACAATCCCTGTTTATGGTAGTCTATCAATTACAGGGATGGTAACTACCGACAAGAAAGTTGGTGTGGGGCTTACTATAGAGTTTTAGGAGGTTATATGATATCAGTTGCACAAGTAGCGTTACATATACTATTTGATGATTACTTATTCTTTACTTTCTTATTTTTAGCAGGTTGTGGGTTTGGTGCATTGATTGTACTATCA
>Ga0213917_1000004_pt1 | contig 88614 bp, 121 predicted proteins | sample McNCre117MG_FD_161051 | JGI IMG/M metagenome (GOLD analysis project Ga0213917, IMG submission 161051) | Freshwater microbial communities from McNutts Creek, Athens, Georgia, United States - 1-17 MG | ecosystem: Environmental > Aquatic > Freshwater > Creek | place: USA: Georgia | collected... | reverse complement strand
CACGCCGCCGCCTCCTCCGCCGCCGCCCACGCCGCCTACGCCGCCCACGCCGCCTCCGCCGCCTACGCCGCCGACGCCGCCTCCGCCGCCTCCGCCGCCGCCGACGACGCCGACGACGCGCGAGCAAAAACATTCGCGAAGTGCGCGGCCATCGCCCGCAAGATGAACAAGGCTCCGAAATTGGAGGTGAGTCGTGGACGCTAGGGTTTCGCGGGAAGAGGTCGAGGCGCTGCTGGCGGCGGTAGCGCAGGCGACGCCGGGGCCGTGGGAATTGAGCAACGGCGAGACGGAAGTGTGCGGATACTGCGTCGAGTGCAGCAACGGCAATCCAGGCGGGTGCGTGAACGAGACGGCAATCAGCGGCGCTAGCTTGTCGGCGTTCACCGTGGACTGCGGCGACTACATGGGACTCAGGAACGAGGACGCCGCCTTCATCGCCCTCGCCCGCAACCTTGCCGAGCGCCTCGCCGCCGACTGGCTGGCGCGGGAGGAACGGGAGAGGAAGCTACGACAGGCGGCGGAACAAAGCACGGTCTACATGGAACACCGGCCAATTTGCCGACCATCCGGCCCGTGCGATTGCGGATACGTCGAGGCGCTGGAGATGGTCGAGCGCGCCATCGCCGAGGGGAGGGAGCCTTGAGCTACGAGACTGCGCAGCGCGCTAAGATGGTCAACTGTGCCGGCTGCGGCTGCCTCACATTCCCAGGGCGGCGGTGCGTCAGGTGCAGCCACCCCAACGATGCCGGCCGTCCGTTCAAGTGCGCTGGCGGTGAGGCGATCTTCGAGACCGCGGCAGCGCGCAACGCGCACGACAAGGCGAAGCACGAGGGGAGGGAGTAGCCGTGGACAAGCGACCGCTGAGCGAGCGATTCGACGCGCCATGCCTGTGTGTCTGGAATGCCGACGGCAAGAGCTATCCCGACCGGCCCTATTGCTGGACGTGCCTGATTGCTCGTGGCCGCGCCCTCGAAGCCCGCGAGAGGGAGCTGGTGGGGGCGCTTCAGTGGTGCAGCGGCTCGGCCGATTTCAACGAGGGCGGCGTCGCTCGCGAGGGGTGGCTCAAAGGGTGCGCGCCGTTACTCCGCGCCATCGCGGCCGGGGAGCCGGCGGCGAGAGAGGAGATTGGGGTGCGCTGCAACAGGTGCGGCGCTGCCCCCGATGGCTCTGATGGGGCTGGAGACAAGTGCAACGTGTGCCAGCCGGGCTATTACCACGAATATCGCGCAGTCCCGCGGCGCCGGGACGGTGGGGCATGAGCATGAGCCTGTCAATCTGGGCAACGCTCCACCTGGAGAGCATGGGCGACCAAACGGTCATCGTCGAAACGACGCGGGAAAGCTTCGGGTCGCTTGAGAGAATCGTGCTGCGCTCTAGCCGGCCGCTCTCCTGGTGGCGTCCACGCTTCGCGGCGTGGCGCAGGGTGTGGGATGAGCGCGAGCTACAGCGCCAGCAGCCGGTTAGCTTCGCGTTGCTGCCGGATGAGGTGGTCAACGCGCCGTGGGATTTCGACCGGCCACGGCGCCGGGAGGGTGACAAATGAACGACCAAGACTGTCAGCATCCCTACGAGGACGCCGAGGGGCGCGCAACGGCGTGCCCGATGTGCTCCTCATCCGCGCCGATGATGGCTCGCTGCGGATGCGGCAAGCTCGTAGGCGAGATAGACGCGGTGGGGCATTCGCGCGAGTGCCCCTGGACGGATGGCGAGGCCCCGTGCATCCCCACCATCGACGCCGTGGCGGTGGACAGGGCTGTGCTTGCGCGGGCGGTGGAGGCGCTGGACCATGCGGACAATACGCGCTATCCGTCCGATGAATGTGATGGGTGCGCGGCAATCGAAGCCTCGCTCGCCGAGCTTCGGCTACTGGTGAAGCCGTGAAGGTCCGCTGCCTGAGGTGCAATACCGTTGGCCGTATCGTGTGGCTCGGCCTCCTGTCGTTTGCGGCGGAGTGGCCGGCGGGCCATTGGGAGAAGTGTGGGCAGACGATACCCGTGGAGTTCGAGCCGTGAAGCGCAAGACGGCAGCTGAGCGGGCGTGGGAGAGGCACCGCAAACGTACCGACTGGCCCATCTTCAGCAAGCAGGATTTCATCGCCGGCTACCGCTCCGGGGCCAAGCTGCCGAGCGCGAAGGTCCTTCACGAAGATATGCGCGTCGGAGGTGGTATATACCGCAACCATGCCGAGCAGGCATTGGCCGCCATCCGGCGACTGAGGAGGAAATCATGAACAAGCTGGAGCTGGCGTGGCAAGCGCACATAGTACCGGCAGGAGGCGAGTCGATGCGCGAGACATTCCTCGCCGGCTACAGCGCCGCGACGCGGCTGCCGAGTGCGCGAGAGTTGTCTATTGCGTGCCGTATCAAAACGCTCGAACTTAGTCCCGATGAGTGCGCCGTGGTCCTGGCTGCCATCCGGCGATTGAGGAGGAAAGCGTGACCGACTTCTATGAGGACGATGACTCTCCAGAAGCATCTCCGACTCATTCAGGCGATTGCATCCACGACGGCGTAGAGTGCGAGGCGTGGCGCTGCCCGTGCCGGTGCGGAGCGTGCATCGACGGCGATGTAGAGGTGGAGGAATGAGAACCTGGAAGTGTGACACATGCAAGGCATCGACAACCGCCCCGGTCGATGATGGAGTTAATGTCATCCGTCAATACGACTACTGGTGGTGTGCTCACTGCGTCAAGGTATTCAAATGGAAAGATGGTCGCCCCATAATTGACTTCCCATCTCCGGGGATGATGATTCCGAGCACGATAATGACGGAGTGTGAGGAATGAAGGTCAAAGTCAAATGGGCGTGCCCAAAGTGCTCACACCGCCATTCGTGGAAGTGGGATGAGTGGGACATGATGCCGGGGGCAATCGGGATGGTGTGTGACGAGTGCGGAAGGGAGTCGGCGTTGCACATGCGCAAGACCTGCGAGGTAAGCAAAAAAGGACGAACTATTTGGAGGGCGGAATGACGCTGAGACCAGGAGACAGCATCGTCGCGGCATACGCCGAAAATGCATCAGGACCGGGGTGGGCAAACTCTCCGGTGTGGGTTATCGTGCGGGACGGAGACCACAAGCTCAGGCAGGAGTGCATACAGCCGAGCAAGCAGACGCGAGACATGATGATATTGTATCGGTTGTCAGAGGAGGCGACTAGGGCTATGACATAGGAGGTTGTACAGTATGTTTACAAGCGGCCTGTAAAAGTGAGGACTAAAAAGAGATGAATAGAAAAGTAGCGGAAATTTTAGTACAAGAAAAGCGAGAGTCGGACACAGGTATTATTACGTTATCTTGGTATGGTGTAGAGGCATTGGTTGCCGAAATTGAACGACTAGAAAGAGAGGCCATCGAAGGTCCGCAAAACCACAAAATTCGTCCTAAACAAGAGAGGTAAAATGAAAAAGTTCGCACTACTGTCAACGCTTCTTTTCGTGTTAGGTTGTAAAGATAAGTGTGACACTTGTTGTCTGCCAAATGCTAGTGGGCATGGAACCGCAACGTGCACATCAGCAACAGCAGACCCGGATAGTTCACAAAATTGTGAAAATTCACCCGATTGTGCAGACTGTAAAGGATGCACAGGATTAAGATCTTCCGATGTTCCAGCAGAAGACTTAGCTACTATAGCTTTCGCGCTTTTACCTGAGTCCCCCATAGCTCAACTAGAACATAACGAACCATTGACTACGTTTAACTTCGGTAAAATGACAATCCAAGGAATGTCACCGTGGGATTCTGAACTTATGCTGACCGACTATGTTCGAGAATGGACAGAAAGTCATGGTCGTACTGTGCTGAAAGTCACAACACCTATGGGGGTAACGTATATCAAAGGTAGATTCATTGTAGATCGACAACATAAAGTAATTCATGTGTTGTCTATTGGACTTGCAGCGGTAACTTATGAAGGCATGAGTTCCGCAGATCAAATTAGATTCGCTAACGCAAAGGCGATTTACCAAAAACTAGAAAGATAACATAGCGAACACCGACGAGAATAGACTTGTCGGTGTTCGCCTAACGAGGAACTGAAATGAACCTAAGTACGTTGAAAGAGTTCATGAAAATAGACGTGCCAAAGAACCGCACAGACTTTCTGCGTAGCTGTCAGTCGTACTTAAATTACGTAGAAGTTGCATTGGGCCGGCATAACGTTCACATCCGGTATAAGTACGGTGATAATGATCGGCGTATTACGTGCGTCGCAATAGATAACGAAGGTATGAGATTCTTCGGATGGTCCGTACTTCATCCCGTTAAAGAAAATCCTGCGAAATGGAGCCGGCAAGAGGCAATTGCAAGGGCGTTAGACAAAGCAATTAAAGGTGTATCATTACCACCACCTGATGATGTGCAGTACGTATTTGAAGAGTTTGTTAATGAGTTAGCAAACCACGATATACAACACAAAGAATATCTTGCAAGGAAGGGTGAGCAGTGCACGAATTAGTTTCGATAAGTTCCGTAGCGAGTAGTATTACTTTAGGTATCGTCCACGCACATGCGTCGTATGGTATATTTTCAACCATCGTCGCGCCAGTTCCACGTAATCGTAAATCAGAAACACATATGCGTAGAAAGCTGCTAAAGCGAATAGACGAAACGAAGGTGTGTTTAGGTCTATTTCAGGCGGGTTATACACATTACGGCACCGCAGATTTTATAGGTGCGTATCGTGGAGTGCCTATCGCAATTGAACTAAAATCAGGTATGAAAGCACTCACGACTAAATACCCGCCACATCAAGAAGAGTGGGCGAATAACTGGGTTGTCACCGGGCGCGGACTGTATGTGTTATCCAACGCCTATTGGTTCGCTACCACAACACAATTCATCGGAATGCTCGATTCGATGGTAGACCCAATCATAGGAGCGCAATGAAACAATTTGAGTTTACTGCGATGCTATACCGTTTAGTTGGCATATTAATTGGACAGCGAAAAGAGGCGTACATGCGAACTAAGTTAGATAGGGTATCACCGGACTTGACAATACAGTAAAAGTATGATACACTGGTACATGATTGGAGGTATAACGTATGTCGAAACCTAAGATCGGGTACGGTAAACCACCGGAAGACCTTGATATAGCAGCGAAAGACATACCGCTGGAAGGACTCGCGAAAACGTTTTTCAAACTAACTTATGAATACGAAAAACGAAAGGAATACGCAGACGAGGCGTTACATGCAGCGCAAGCAATTCAGAGAATACTAATGCAACGCATGATCGACGGGGAAGTAAAAAACATACGAGTAGATGGTGGCATGGTTTTTATTCAATTCCGCACATCGGTTAAAATGGAAGATCGTAATAAGTTCATGAAGGCACTTGAGAAAGCAGGAGTAAAAGAAGATTTTATTACTATTCATTCGCAGACCTTAAATGCGTTCTTCAATAGGGAGGAAGAATCAGAGGAGCTACTTCCAGGGATACATAAAAATCCAACAAAGTATGGGCTTACCGTTACACCGTGGCATACACTAGGGGCGCGCAAAACGCGCGGAAAGGGAAACCGATGAAAAAAGTAGTGAAGAAAAAGACCACTGAAGCGGTGCAAAAGATGGCGCCAACTTCTGCTGTTATTCAAGCAAAGTTGGATGAAATCATGGCCGCGGAAGCTGCGGAAGAAGCTGAATTAAAAGCAGGACTCGGACTTCCTAGATTATCAATCAAAACCCCGGATACGTGGCCTGCTAAAGTCGCGATCATCGACCGTCGTGGCGGGCTTCGCCGGTATTACGCAAAACCTTTTGAGCCTGGGTCACACGTGCCGCCTGATTGTTCGTCACGCGGTAATGGAAAAGGCAACGGATTCATCATTTGGAAGGGTGAACGTGTAGACCACGTTAACTTCCCATGTGCTCAATGCCCGATGAACCAATTCGGTAGTGCGAAGACCGGACGCGCGAAAGCGTGCGCAGAAAATACACTGCTTGTCGTTCATCGTAATGGGGCGGAAGAGAAAGTCGAGATGCTCAATATTCCGGTGATGAGCAACAAAGCACTTTCAGATTACCTGTTAACCTTAATCAAGGCGAATCGTAAACGGCTCACTACTTGGACGGAGTTGTCAGTCAAGCATGGTGAGAAGTACGATCAATTCGTTTTTACCGATAAGGGAGAAATCACCAATCCCAAGTTGATCGCGTCTCTGATTGATAGTTACGAAGCCTCTAAGAAGATCGATATCGACCCTGGTGCGTTCGATTCAGAACCTACTACAGAAAATAGTGGGGATGACGAATCAGACGCTTAGCTTAAACACATTGCGACCGCCCTGCACTCTTCGTGAAGATGAGTGCAGGGCGAGGAATCTTCAATGCAAGCTTCACCGCAAGGACGCACTGTGTCATACGTTCATGAATTTTCAGTTATCCTTGGACGTGTAATTCCCGCAGATAGAGAACAGGTATCGACGTTATGTATTCTTCATCCTGATTCACAAAATTCGCTGTCTCTTAATCTAAAAACAGGTAAATGGAAATGTTTTGCAGGATGTGGTTCGGGGGATATCAATAAGCTCAAAAGCATGGTGTCGAAAAAAGAACGGACTGAAGCTCCACAGGCACAGCCTATCGTATCGTCGGATCTTATTGAGCAGTGGCATCAGAGACTCATGAATGATAAGAAAAAAAGGATGGCACTGTGTAGGACTAGAAGCTGGTCGAAGGAAATTCTTATTAAGTACAAAATTGGTTGGAATGATACTAGAGTGACAATCCCGGTAATGAATGAAGGTGGGCAGTGCATAGACGTGCGGAAGTATCTGCCTGGTGGAAATCCAAAGATGTTGCCGATTGACGCAGGACGTGGTGTGAATCTGTTTCCGGTAGAACAGCTAACCAAAGAATCCGATGGTACTCCACTTTACCTATGCGAAGGTGAGTCCGATACTCTGTGTGCGTTGTCCCACGGCCTAAATGCAGTTACAAACACAGGTGGTGCCGGAACTTGGAAAGATGAATGGAGTTTGTTGTTTCAAGGCAAGTCGGTAGTGATTGCGTATGACAATGATGAACCTGGGAAAAAAGGTGCGTTCAAAGTCGGGCGTAGTCTTGTTGCTCATGTAACGGAAGTCCGCGTTTTACGATGGCCTACGATTAATAAGCAAGGGTTTGATATAACAGATTTTTTCATTTCGGGTGGGAATACCGAAGATCTACAGAAGTTAGTTAGCGCACCTTTGCTGAAACCTGTAGGTGAAGGATTCGATTTAATCATCGACGACCTTACAAAAAAATACGTCAGAGTTGGAAAAGATGACGCTGAACCAACCGCGATATCTTCATTTGTACTGAAACCCATTATGCGTATTGTAGACCCCGATGGATCTCCTGAGAGACTGCAAGTTGAATGGGATTCAACTGCTGAAGGTGAACATCCTATTTCGATTATTGATAATCGGTTATTTGCGTCGGCTCGGGATTTTAGAAATGCGTTGCCCCAGCAAACTCATTGGTTTACAGGTTCCGACCGTGACATACAAGTGATACGTGCAATCCTTGCGAATACGCCGACGCCAGCTAAAAAAGGACTACGATACGCTGGGATGGTTTATGACGAGAAGTTAGAAAAAAAAGTGTACGTTATGCCGGATGGCGTGTACTCCGCGAATGGAAAAGAAACGGAATCTGAATGGGTGTACGCACCGTTGGACGAAAAAGATTTGCTTACCGGGTCGTTTCGATTTGCTCCGCTGAACTTACGTCAACGAGCTAATAAGGAATTAGTACATCAAGTTGCAGATCAACTAGCTCATTTGCACCAACCTAAAGTAATAGTACCTATGATGGGATGGTTTGCAGCTTGTCCGTTTGCAGAAGAGATTAGAAAAGAGTCGGGAGGTTTTCCGATCCTTAATGTGTATGGAACACAAGGATCTGGTAAATCCGAGACAACTGGTGTGCTGCTACGTATGAGCGGATGGGACTACGGGCGTGGTGAAATGAACACCATTGGACACACTAAGTTCGTCCTGCTTAGATTACTCGCAAGTAACTCCATCGTACCAATTGCCTTTGATGAGTATCGCGCAGGGGATCGTGAGACTGATTTAAATAAGCGGCGATTGCGCGAAATTTACAACGGTGGTTTTGATGACCGTGGACGACCAGACTTATCAGTTACTTCGTTTCGCTTAATTGCGCCAGTTGCCTTAGTTGGAGAGACTGGACCGGAAGACCCTGCAACACGAGAACGTATGGTGCCCGTAAATGTGCCGCCGTCAGAGCCACGCACTAAGAAGATCCTTACTCAGATGTACGCATTACCATTGAGAGGGTTTCTTTATCCGTACTTAAGGTACACACTACAAGAAATAGAGCCACAAATGCACCAAATTTGGACTGGTGCGTATAAACGAGCAGACGGCATCGCGCGTAAAAAGTTGCGTGGTTTGATGGAACCGCCGGGACGTGTAGTGACTTCGATAGCGTGTGTTTTATTTGGTTGGTCTGCAATGACTTCCTTCTTTATGTCGATGGGCCACCACGCGAGTAAGTATACCGATGAATGGGTGGATGCAGGCATTGCCGATATGCTAGATGACATGATTCCAGTGGTTGGCGCACGTCCGCGAGTGGCATTAGATGCTTTGATAGAAGATATTTCATCTATGAGTGAGGCTGGATTTGTAACATGCGGACGCGAATGGGCGTACGATATCAACCGTAGCGAGATTCTCTTGAGATTGCGGGTATGTGTTGCTAGACTTAGAGAGTGGTCGCGCAGAACTGACTCTGCACTAGACCCACTTACGCAGCAAGCCTACAGGAGTATGGTCTATGAAAATCTCAAAAGAGACGGATATGTTACAGATCCTGCACGACTGTATCTCGGCAGAAGTTGGGTTGCAATTTCAATAAATAAAGCGAATCTCTCCGGTCTTGACATAGGAGGATTCAACCTAGAAATAAGGGGTGACAGTCATGGAAACGAAAACTCAGATGCCTAGTAGATTGGGTGCGCGAGCACGTAACGCGGTCGATTATGGACCTATTGATAAAGATTTGCCTTGGGTGTATGTAGGTCCAATTCCACCTGAAATGAGGGATGTGTTAAAAGAATTCGCACAACAGAAAGGTCGGCATTTGCATGTAGTGCTGCAACTTGCAATTAGGGACTACATACTGAAGAATTTAACTTCAGAGGAAGCAGCATAATGAAAAACCCAGATAAGATCCAACGATACGTAGAGGACGCAAAAGAAGATTTTGATTATATACTACGCAGGCCAGTTGTGTCTATGTTAGATGATAAAGAACTTCGACGTAAATTAGTACACATTGAAAGTTGCATAGTGGCAGCGCGAGAAGAGTTAGATCGTACATAACCTTACCTGGTGAGTCCCTAGGACCGTACCAGGGAACGCGACTAGACCTAACCTGGTGAGTCCCTAGGACCGTACCAGGGAACGCGACTAGACCTAACCTGGTGAGTCCTAGGACCGTACCAGGGAACGCGACTAGACCTAACCTGGTGAGTCCTAGGACCGTACCAGGGAACGCGACTAGACCTAACCTGGTGAGTCCTAGGACCGTACCTTGGGAAGTGTCCTTAATTTAGGACGCGTGTCTAATTAGACACACCCATAACTTTTATGATATCTTTACAGGAAGGTGATCAAAATCTATACGTACCCAATTGACACCAAAACCCTTGACATTGTATAGGACTCGTATTATACTATTAATGTAAGGTTGAAGTGTACAAACACCTTGACCTTAGTTCTTTGAACATAACCTAGTCGCGTCAACACTCTTGAGTGTTGGATCCTCTACTATAGTTAAGTTGATACGTGGTAGAGTGCGATGCGACGGGTGACTGGGAGGTCCTAGGACTCTAGTAATAGAGTCTAATGAGACAATCTCATCCCGTATCACGTCCCCCGGAAAAATCACTTCTCCCAAGTGGACACGAGGACTAGACGAGATACGCGGACAGGGGTATCAGGGATTCCCAGTAAGATGAGCGAGTATAGTCTACTCGCTCATCAAACACCCCGACAGTAACACGGGACAAGGGAGATCCGTAATCCAACGATAGACCCGGATACGTATCAGGATGAGAGTACCCTACGGGGATCGACATTAGATACGTAACTCAAGAAGTAAACGAGGCCGGAAGTTGGATATGAAATCGGCTGACCGTGAGGGATGGCCGAAGGATCGATAGATACCGTTAATCGGGGTTTGTAGGACTCGAAAGAGTCTTTTGACAACTAAACAAAACCGTCATTTAACCGTGATTCCATTGTGCGGCGAGGACACCTTTCTCCCAAGGGTCGCATGTGTGAATCGCGGGACGGTCAACCCTTTCTAACGTAGAGTGTCACGGTCGGGGTATCTACCCGCGTTAACCGTCACCTAAAACCAAATGCGGAAGTTAGAAAGGGTTGATCGTCCCGTTGGGAAAATGGGCGACGCGCGGTGATAATCTCCGCGTGCATTGTGGGGAGAAACACAATGGCTATCGACAAGAACAAGGTTCTGGAAACCCTCAAGGCGGCCGGCTTCGATGAGAAGTTCATCGAAAACATCTTGCGTAAGCAGGAAAAGCAGGCATTCAACGCCGAGATGGAAGCCAAGCGCGGCGTGATCAACGTATTCCAGGAGGAAGCCCGCAAGGCGCTGCTCCCGATCCTTCGCGCGAACAAAACCCTCTTCGATACCGAAGAGAAGTCGCTGATGGTGAACTTCGGCGAAATCTTCGACCCCGAGACGGGTGAATCCACGGGGAAATCGGATTGGGTGCTGTTCTACCATTCGCCGCGTCCGCGCAAGAAGCGCGAGCCGAAGGCTGAGGGTGCGGAGCCCAAGGCGAAGAAAGTCAAGAAGTCAGAGAAGTAACTTAAGCGGGGTGAAGTGACTAAACCCCGCAAGTCGAAACGCGATACTCTTAGGGTATCGCGTCCGCAAGAACTAGCCCACTTGCGCTGAAGAGACAGGCTACAGGGAGAAACAAAAATGACAACGGCGGAAGTTGAAAAGATACCAAAGCCGAAAGTAAAAAAGGATACAATCCACAAACACAAGATCAACGGCGTGGACTTCGTACAGCACATCGGGTGCGATGAATGCACAAGTTACATGCAACTTTTGCGTGATGGCAGCACACAATTCGCGCCGCCCCATGATGGGCATGCCGAGTGCTTATATCAACGTGCAATCGCGGCGGGTGGTGATAAAATCCACTGCGCTTGCGATGTGTGTTTTTTCTCGTAATAAGTCGAAACGCGATACCGTTAGGGTATCGCGTCCGCAAGACTTAGCCCACTTGCGCTGAAGAGACAGGCTACAGGGAGAAACAAAAATGACAATAAAATGGAGTCCACAGCAAGAAGCGATCTTCGATTGGTTCCGTGTAGGCGGAGGCAATTTGGTTGTCCGAGCACGCGCGGGAACTGGCAAGACGACGACTATCTTGCATGGGCTTGAATTCGCACCAGAATCATCAATTCTACTTGCGGCATTCAATAAGAAAATCGCAACAGAATTGCAGCGTAAGCTGAAGAATCCGCGTGCGGAGGCAAAAACGCTTCACTCCGTAGGTTATTCGATCATACGGTCGAATTGGCGCGGGGTAGGCGTGGACGATCAGCGGACTTGGGTACTAGCTGAAGAAAGTTGTCCGGCGGGGACACCTGACACGATCATTTCGTTAGTATCTAAGTTGTCAGACTTGGGTAAGCAGATTATGCCCTTGGCTGACAGTTCTGAAGCACTAATTGAAATCGCGGACGATTTTGATTGTGTGCCTGCAACGAATAAGTACACTGTCGAGCAGATCGCAGAGTACGCATTCAATGCAATGAGACTTGCGCGGCGGCGCGCTCAGGTTGTCTCATTTCAGGATATGTGTTACTTGCCACTTGTTAACGAATGGGTGGCAGGTAAATACCCGTTGGTTGTCATAGATGAGTGTCAAGATATGAATCCCGCGCAAATCCTACTTGCTCAACAAGTGTTGGCGCCTAACGGTAGGATCGCAGTGGTGGGTGACGACCGTCAAGGTATTTATCGCTTCCGCGGCGCGGATTCAGAGTCACTTGATAGACTTAAGGCGGAATACAATGCTGTTGAGCTTCCTCTAACAGTAACGTATCGCTGCCCTAAGAAAATCGTGGAACTTGCTCAGACACTCGTGCCCGATTATCAATGCGCCGACACTGCGCCGGATGGATTGATAACCGATCTTGCCTATGACAAGTTAGCCGTAACTGCTGCGCCCGGTGACTTCGTTCTTAGTCGTGTAAACGCTCCGCTCGTTAAGACGTGTTTATCACTCTTGCGAAACGGAACGCGCGCAACGGTTGAAGGGCGAGACATCGGAAAGGGCCTTACAGCACTTGTTCGCAAACTTGGTAACGGCGGCGATGTAAGTCAATTCCTAGAGAAGTTACATGAGTGGGAATTGATTGAAGTCGGCCGTGCTCGGAATGCGAAGAAAGATAGTAAGGCAGTAGAAATCGCAGATCGCGCCGAAACGCTGAGAGTGCTCGCTGAAGGGATTGTCACTCTGACAGAACTTCAACGTGTACTTGACAGTCTTTTCTCAGACGACGGCACACGTGAAAATCAAGTAACATGCTCGACGGTCCACAAGGCTAAGGGGCTTGAGGCTCGCCGGGTGTTCTTACTTGAGGGGACTTTGTACCCCGGAGGAAGAAAGACGCTCGAAGAACAAAATATTCATTACGTCGGAATCACACGGGCGATAGAAGAGTTATCGCTCGTCAAGTGAATCGAAACGCGGTACCCTAACGGTATCGCGTCCGCAAGAATTAGCCCACTTGCGCTGATGAGATAGGCTACAAGGGAGAAACAATAAATGGAAAAAGAAAAAATACTAGACAAAATCCGCAAACTTCTTCGCCTTTCATCTTCGCCTAACGAGCATGAGGCAGCAAGAGCGGCGGCGAAAGCAGCGTCATTGATGGCCGAACATGAGGTATCCGAAGCGGATATCGCAATCGAGTCTGGTGACGTTACACTTGAGACGCCGGATGACTTCGTGCTAAATCAGTCGAAGAACAGAATCGGTTGGCAAGCGCATATTCTTGATGGCGTCGCCGTAAGTTTCGGCTGCCGCGCTTATATGTCGGTAGGCTATGGGACCACGCTTTACCGCGTTATCGCAGTACAGTCAAAGTTGGACGCGATAAAGTACACTCATGAATACCTCATAAACGCTGTTAATCGCCTTGCCGAAGAAAACTACATCATGCAAGGTGTGTTCTCAGGCCCGGGACAAGCCAAATCGTGGAAGAATAGCTTCCGGGTGGGCGCCGCGATAAAGTTGAAAGATCGGTTGCGTGAAGTTCGCGCACAAGCGTTGAACGACTTGCAAGCGTCTCAAGGCGCTTTGATGAGAATCGACAAACAATCTCAGTTAGTCGATGATCTTGCCAGTAAGTTAGGTTTGCGGTCTATGAAAGGGCGCGCATTGCGCCATTCGGCAGCATTCAGTGCTGGTGCGGAAGCTGCGGATAAAATCAGATTAGGTGGTGCATCGCGGAGTTTAGGCATGGGACCTAAGAGAATCGGAACATCGTAACAGTCGAAACGGGCCGCTGTAGTTTAGCGGCCGTCTGCGAGAAATGGCCTACTCGCACTGAAGAGACAGGCTACAAAGGGGAGAAACAAATGGACATAACTGAAAAGATCCGTAAGAACATGATCGAAACCGGAAAACCGCAGCGTGACATGGAATCTGCGCAACAAAAATGGACTACTGACCAAGCAACAGCAGAGTTCGATTTTATAGGGTTCGCAGCACCTTTTGTGGTTGTTGTGCGGAAGAGTGACGGTGTGAAGGGTTCGCTGGAATTCACACATTCTCCGCGTGTGTATTTCAACTTCGTACCTTATTCTAAGTAAATAGTACAGCCGAGGTAGCCCAATTGGTAGAGGCAACGGACTTAAAATCCGTCGAAGGTAACTTCATGCGGGTTCGACTCCCGCCCTCGGCATAAAGGAAGTACAATGAAAATTAAATCGGATTTAGTATTTCGTGCACTAAAGTACGCTGAAAATGCTCATAGAGGACAACAACAACGTAAATACGATATGGGTTCGTATATTCAGCACCCAATTGCGGTTGCTGGCATGATGATTAATTTACAACAAACTGAGTCTGGTGTTGCTGCCGCCCTTTTGCACGATGTTATCGAGGATTGCGGTAAGACGGCACAAGAAATTGAGATTCAGTTTACTCCGTATGTTGCGCGCTTAGTTGAGGGTATGACTGATACGGATAAGAATGGAAACCGCGCAACACGCAAAAGACGATACGCCGATAAGATTGGAGCAATTGAAGATCCTGAATTGCACACTCTTAAAGTATGTGATCTGATCGATAACGCACCTTCAATTATTACGTATGATCCTGGGTTTGCAAAGGTGTTTATTGCTGAGATTACTTATCTGCTGACTAAGCTAACGTTAGCAGATCAACGAGCAGTGAAAATTCTAACTAAAATCATAAGAGAAGGGAAGTGAATCGTGACACCTCAAACCGCTGAAGTTATTGCGCGTAGACAGGTAATACCAATCGCACAACCTGTAAAGCAAGAACTTATACAACGAGTGAAAATCGTTGACTTCGACATGAGTTTTTGGTCAATGGTATGGTTCATGATAAAGTGGGCGTTAGCGTCTATCCCTGCATTCATCGTTCTTGCAATCATCGGATGGATGACAGTAGGCACAATCGTTGTAGCGATCCTCGCTGCTGCACATAAATAGGAGAATAAGGATGCCAGACCACGCCGACCTATACGTGCAAGACCTTAATTTGCTGACACTTATTAAACCACTAAATCACCGTGCGCACTTATGGCTCAATACGCAAAAAGCTGCGGTGTGGCGTGATGGATTCTTAGTTCTTAGGCAGTCTGATTTAGAGTCATTCATAGATGACGCTATAGACCACAATTTTATCATCTTCGGTATATGCCCAAAGGTCGGAGAATCTTAGTCAATCCCCGCTTGACAAATCCCTTAAAGTATGGTATAATTCCAATACCATCGGAGGAAGATCAGGATGGATGCCAAAGTACCAGATTTAGAGCAACTAATCCGCGATCTTACTAACGCGGGTCTAGACCCTAAACTCATACAAAAGACAGTATCAAAACGAGTAAAAAAGCCTGAACTTGCCGGGGTGCACCCTGAGTTTGAAAGATACATACGCAGGCGTCAGTTAAAAGAACAAACAGCGAATAATAAAAAATGGAAACAACACCAAGACGAGATAACGGCACATCAGACTGCGTTGTTAAATCGCGCGAATGAATTTCGTGCAGAGTTAGCTGCCTTAGTTACTCGGTATAATAGTGATGGTGTTTTTAGTAACGCCTCCGTTACTTTGCTGTTTAAGCCCGATGGTCGGTTTGAAGTTATCGCATATTCTAACCTCTTTTCAGAACAAAGTACATACCAGCCAGAGAAGGGAGAAGCTGGACATGAGGAAGAATGAAGAATTTGAAAACGCAATTGTATCTATGGCGCGTGATATGTATCAGAATGATGGTTATATTCAACCTGTGATTGTATTTGATACTGATATCGAGGTACCTAGTGGTCCTAATGCTTACACTGTAATAGGTCCGTTTATTGTTTCCGCCAATAGACATATAATGTCCATTGCTGCAACTAAGTTAGAAGTACCACAGGATAAATACCTATGGGCAAATTATGCCAGACAATTAATGCACACTTTCGGTGCATTAATTTATGCTGTACTTTTTGAATCTTGGATATTGAAAGTAGATAATGAAAATGAAATACCCGCATCTGTCGAAGATGTGCAGGGGAGAATAGAAGCTATCACTATTCAAATAGAAACTAAAACTAACTCTAAAATGATTTACGCTGAAATTGACAGACAGAATACAAAACCAGTATTAAAGGAATTTGTCCACGTACCACAACCAAGTCTTTCCACAGGAATTTTTGCAAACTTACTTCAAAACACATCAACCCATGTTCACTAATGGCTACCTATTGTCCTAATTATCGTAAGAAAAGAAAAGTCGCAGTGGGTGGAGGAACCGCAGGATGCAATGGACGATTAGAAGTCCGTCTTATTGTATCCGTAAGCTTACCATTCAAAGGATGGGGGCGTAAAGGGGCGTTAGCACCAACTTTTGAAACTGCACTAGGTTTTCGGTGGAAGAAATACGGAGTACGGGTGCCGCCGCAGAATTTAGCTGCGGTGTATGCAGACGCGCGTTTAATGGATATTCATTGTAACAAATGTGATTGGTCAATGAGACAAGCGGTTGGTTCACTAAAACAGTCGATGAAAATTGAACGAAAGAGAAGTCGATGAAAAAGAAAGTTGATTTACCGGCACCATATGCTTGTGGTGTTTGTACACCTGCCGTCGCATTTGATTCGTTAGTTGAATTGACAAGTCACAGTAACGAAATACATAACGAAAAGCAGGAGAAACTAAATGAAAGTTCAGGGACAGTTAGAGACACCGGACCCAAGTCCGCTACCATCATGTCAAATGCCAGGATGCGAGCGCGACGCCGCAAGTAAGAAATCCGACTTTTGCGTTAAACATCGAGCGTGGGAGAAATACCATACTAAGAAGGGTCATGGTGTACGGTATTTTAAAGAGTACATCAATAGGCATAACGAGTTAATTGGTCGTGCAGAGCGACATATTCCGCGGAAGGCACGGTAATGAAAAAGTTCACTTGTGAACACTGCCCAACGAGTTTTGATTCTGCGCGGTCATTACAATCACATAAAGCAATCAAAGCTCGGTGGAATGACCCTGACCACCCACAAGCGAAAAAAAAATCAACTAAAGTCGTCAAGGCATTAAAGAAGATTCGTACTGAGTCCCATAGTTGCGTCGCAGAAATCAGTAAGCGTTTGCTGACGATGGCGGCGAACGAAGTTGACAAAAAGACACGGGATCGTCTAATCGGCGCCACAATAGTACTAGAGGATCTTAGGTAATGGACGACACTCAACGCGCACTACTTAAGAGTTTAGGCATAAGTGCTAAGGCGATTAGGGAGGCCGAAAGAGAACAAGAAGGCCCGCGCGCAAAAAAAGATTCAGACGACACAGAACATTATCAATCGATCCAGACGCACCAAAAAGCACTGGGTAAAGCCGCGCAGGAGCTTAGACCGGTAGTTGGTCCGTTTATTGCGAAATCACCAGTAATGCGCAACTGCTCTATTTCGTTTAGAATACATACGGATGGTACTTTCGAGATTGTAGCGATGGCTCACATTTTCGATCATGAAGTAGCTTGGAAACCAAAGAAAGGGTAAGTCAATGAACAAGATTGGCCATAAGTAGAGCCAGAGTATCACAACCATTCGTTATGGCTCGTATTGCACTCGACGCAATCAGAGAGATCAGAAACAAATAAATCACATTGCGCTCGTAGCTCAGAAGGTAGAGCAGGAGCCTTTTAAGCTCAAGGTCGCCGGTTCAAGTCCGGCCGGGCGCACCAACGGAGAAACTGACAATGGCACAGCATTTCGAGCAGTTGATGAAGAACGCACCGCAAGGTGCAAAGAAGAAGAAGATCGTCGATCCTGATCAAATCACAATCGCATGCGGGACTACATTGACAATCCCTGAAGACGCCGAAGTGAGCGCTGTGATTTTAGCGCTTCAACGTCAACAGGAGTTGGACGAAGAAAGGATCGAGATAAGCCGTACTATTGATGTTATGCCGTGGGATGGGTGCATCGCAGTGAAGGAAGTAGTACAGAAAACATTCGGTTTCGCCCATCAACGTGGTGCGACGAGTGGAAATAACATCATAATACCGGGATTCTACGGTGCTCAGGTAATCCCAGTGCAGACACCTAATGGTAAAACGGACATACCGTGGGGTACGTTCGGTATTGAGCAGTTGCATGCTTGCGTACACTCCAACATAACTTCAGTGAACGGACTCGCTGCTTACGAGTTAACCATTCACTCGCTAGGCAAATACCGCAAAAAGATCAACACGCTAATCGAGGAGATCGAGAAGTACGCAAAGACACACTCCATCTATCACGGGCAAGCAATGCGGATCAACTTCTACAGTCTTGACGGGGTTAAGCTACAAGTCCCTGATATCACCTTTCTAACAACAAACCCGAACATGGAAAAGGAATGGGTATACCCGAAGGGCATCGAAACTGCAATTCGTACTAATATCGTAACGCCTATCATACGTACTAAAGACTGCCAGGACAACGGCATCCCCGTGAAAAGGGGCGTACTGCTTGCTGGTACTTACGGCACAGGTAAGACACTTGCAGGAACAGTCGCGGCTGCTAAGGCAGTACAGGCAGGCTGGATGTTCTTGCTTGTAGACAAAGCGGTAGAACTCGAAGATGCGATGAAGTTCGCTGCGAAGTTCGCCACCAAAGAACGTGGGGTGGTGGTTTTCTGCGAAGACATCGACCGTGTGATCAAAATGGACAGAACGGACCACGTAGACGCTATTCTTAACATCATTGATGGTGCGGACTCTAAAGACAAAAACATCATGGTAATTCTGACCACCAACGCGCTCGGTAACATCAATCCTGCAATGTTGCGTCCTGGTCGTATGGACGCAATCATACAAATGCAACCACCGGACGCGGAAGCAGCACAACGGTTAGTCCGCATCTACGCAAGAGAACTCCTATCTCCGAATGAAAATCTATTCGAGGTAGGCGAACGCCTCGCGGGGGTGATACCGGCTGCGATACGAGAAGTGGTGGAACGGTCGAAGTTAACCGCAATATCGGTAGGAGAATCGGGGGAACCAATCAAGATCACCAAGTCTGTGCTACTTGATACCATCGACTCCATGCACACTGAACTAACAATTCACCAACAGACGCCACCTCATCAACCTACTATGGAAGAAATGTTGATGAACGTTGCACAGGCAGGAGGCGCTGGGTTCGCGTCAGTCATGACCGGAGTAATGGAAAAGTTCAACGGTATGCGGCGCGAACAAAACCAAAAGTCACAAACACATCCGTCAAATACTCCCGGTAATGGAAAATCCGGGACTGTCACAGTGGTTGTCGATTAGTCGAAGTTTCTCCCTTCTCTTCGCCCGCCCTCAAAATGCTTGAGGGCGGGCATTTTTTATTTCAGCTTAGATAGCTGCAATCTTACGTAACTTCTCAGCCTGCTTCGCACACTCGTTAGAAAGCTGTGTATTTTCTTTCAAGAGTGTATCGATCTGCAACTGAAGTTCGCGTTCCCGGTTCGCCATCTTTTCCTTGAAATTAGCTTCTTGGTCTCGCGCCTTTAACTCGTAACTATGTGTTAACTTAGTTACGTCGGCTTCTGCATTAGCTATTGCAGTCTCTAACTGATTTTTCAAATCTTGATTTTCATTATACAAAACATTGATGCGTTGTCCAAGTGTAGTTTCAGAAGCAGCCCAAACTTTCTCTGCATTATCTAGCGCTGCTCGAACAGACGCCGAGGCTGTACTGATGTTGCTTAATGCAGCATGTGCATTTTCCGCTCCTGGATCGGGGGCTACAGACTTCTTAATTATGACCTGCTTAGCCATTTCGCATTCTCCTATATTCCGACTGTGATAGTCGGGCTGTGATCGTAGGTATCTAAGTCTGCGATCTGTTTACGAACTTCGTGCAATTGTGAAATGAGTTGTTCTGCTTCGTTATCACCTTGAAGTGCGAGTGCATCTAAGTAACCTAGACATTTTCCCTCGATCTCTATACGTTTGTCAAGTAGGGGCTCAAGTAATCGATCTCGTAACCGTTTACGTACTTCTAATTCAATTTCTAGTTCTTTTATCAAGTGAACGCTCGTTTTATCCATCCGATGGAAAAAGGCGTTAGAGCGTCATTTGATTCTAGTAATTCAGCATACCGCATACCGTGGAATAAGCGGAGTCCATATAAGATTACTTCTGCGCCATAGTGATTAACAAGATCATTAATTGCCTTGATCGTTTGTGTACCGATTTTACCATCTACTGTAATTTCATCGGATTGTGGATTTAGTATATTAATAAGCCTTTGAAGAAGTTGTACTGCTTCACCACGACCAAACTGCACTTCCATATCGAATAATTTTGCAGCAATAAGTACGTTGTCAATATCGTCAAGTCGCATAGGAATCCAATACTCGTCTAAGTACAACTCAGCTACTAAACGAGATAAATCAGAATTAGTTACAAGACCTTTAGGAAATTCAGACGTAGCTTTAGCAGCGTCCACTATTTTCCACCCTGCCCAAGTACGGTGGTCGCGTCGTGTAATGCCACGAAATGTCTCACCGCCTGGGTCTTTAGGATCATCATCATACCCACCTTCATTAACAAGGGTACGAGATAATGCAAATTGAAAGTTGCTGCTCAAAAATAAACCTGTGCTAAGTTTGCTGCTGTTCCCTCAACTTGAGGAATTTGAGAGAACCCTGCCTTTGCTAAGGACGCCGCGCATTTATTGACAATCGTGCCTATCGAAAGTGCGGGATTTTCTGTGATAGCTTTTAATATGAAATGGGTGAACGCCCCACAATATTCACCGTCGATGAAAGCATCAGAAGACGTTTGATCGGCGCGACACCCGGCGAGAAGTAATTCTACGATATCTGCTTCGATTACAGATTTACTGGTCTTATGCCGCCACTTAACGATCTTAGAAAAAATCGACGCCAACCCACGTTTACGATTATAGTAGTTTTGCATTATGCAGTCTGGCGCTGCAATGAATTTAGCTGCACGATAAGAATTCAGTGCAAAAAGTTCTCTTGTACCTGTGCCAGAGTGACAAGAATCAAGCCAAAACCAAAGACGTACGCCCCGTGGAACTAGTGCAATTTCGTGTCGTAGTTCATCATCACTTACACAACCTGCTGCAAACCCCGTCGGATTTGTGAATACATCAGCCATACACAGAGCTTCGTCCAACCCGTCTTGTTCGTCACCATCTTGGTCTGGTAATTGAGTCCCGTGTCCAGAGAACATCAGCCCTAGAGTATCCCCAGGTTGCGATATGTCCCGTAATTTTCGATAGGCCGCTATAGACGCATCATGTGTAGCTTTTTGATCAGTGATAATATAAGTTTCGTACTTCTTACTTACAGAGAATCTAAGGAATTTGTCTACATTGCTTACGTCAGGTACGCACCCTTGTAGATCGGCACGTGGGTTTGCATAATCATTGATACCGATTAATAGAGCGCGTTGTACTGACATAGTTAGAGTTTAATCTCCAGAGCTTTATCCTGCAACTTATGCGCAATAGCTTCATCACGCAACCCACGTGACCCTAAACTAAGTAACATACGTGATTGCGCCTCTAAAGCCAATACTTTAAGCGCAGGGGCGTGCTGAATTGCAAGAGCAGCAATGAGCGCAGGTATGCCAACTTTTATCATACCGAATGCTTCTGTTGCAGCGGTAAAGTTAAATGTCCAATGTGCGACTTGTCCTGCAAGTGTACTTACACCATTGACAATACCAATGAGCGCCGTACAGACCCCTACGATACGGAGTGCCCAAATTGAAATTGTATTTTGCATAGTTATTTCACCGCCTTAGTATGTAATTTAATTGCGTCGTGGTTTAACTGTTCCCAATCGACTGAAGGAATAGAAATGTCGCGTGGCTGTGGTTGGGCAAACGCCCACGCTGATACGTCTACAACATCAGCAAGAAAAGGACCAAGATCGTGAAGGGAAGGGGTTGTACCTTTTGCACATTCTGCTACAACGCCAGGACATGCTTTATCCAATCCATCTAAAGCATCCGCGACTGCGTTAGGTACAGATGAAGTTGTGCTATTTATAATTGCATGTACTGCTGGTAATGCACTACACCCTGCATTGATAATCGAACATGTTGCAGCATGTCGATAATGAATTAACCCAACAAGTACTGAAGAAACACCAATAATGCCTATAATTGCAATTGTTGCGAATCCATTTTTCTTCAAGGTATCTCCTGGTGATTGGCGCGCACAATTTGTAGCTTTCCGTGTGCAGGCCATACAAGTTCGTAAATTACGTCGTCTGAGTTATTCCATCCTGTAGCTAACGCTACACACTTCTCTGGACGTTGGTCTGATTTTTCACAAACAAAACCTCCGTCATGATTAGGTCCACTACGATAAACCCAAGCTGCTTCAGGGCTGTTTTGATGCGTAATACGGGAAACGGTATGTGACGTAGTACCCTCAAGTGTGGCTATAGGTATACTACCACCTTTTGTCCCACTGCACACACGAGTCTCTGAGCCGTCTGCGTGAATGTTCGCGACAGTAATCCCGTACTTGGTTCTTAAAATCCAAAGATCGCAGTCGAATGTACTATCCTTATTCCATGAAATTAGTTCATTTAAGTAGCGAGTACCATTCGACTCAAGAAATTGACGCCCTTGAAATTGAGTCACTGAATCAAATCCAAAAAATTCAGGCGATACGGTGTATCTAGCTAAATCGACATGCCCGTCCTGCTCAATGTCTAAGTGCATTTCATGAAATGGTGCACATACTGGACGACCACTGTGCCCTGCATCAGTAGAATATTTCCATGCATTTTTACGATCTGGCATATCATAAAGGATTGCAAGGAAGGTGTGCTGTACTCCGTCACATGACCCTGCGCCGCCATTACCATAAATTCTGTTACAGATGAAGTTTGTTCCAGGGCCACTTGGGTTGTCTGCCTTGATTGTTATATCTACATCCTTACCTGTGCTGAATTCGTCATAAAAAATTGAATGCCAATTCAATACAGGTTGTTTCTGTGCCATCAAAGTTTGTAAGCCTAACTTACGTCGAAGTAAATCCCCAATCTTATTTTCAACTACTGAATGACCAAATTGATGCGCAAGAAATTTAGCTACTATTAGATTTCCAATCGTCACTGAATCATACATGCCTGAGTTAGCTTCAGTACCACCAATTCCTATATCCCCACTAAGTTGCGTATCACAGTATCCTTCGATCCACTTACTGTCTTTATCTTTACGATACTTCACTACACGGCATGAAAGACCTATGTTTTGTGACCCGCCATTTGCGAATAAATCTTTAGTGCCAAATGGAATTCGAGCAATTACACGACCTTGATAACGCCAAATAACGTTGTTATCTACAACTTCAGAATCAAGTAACTCTGAAATTTCAGTATCAATCAAAGATGGAGATAAATTAGCTCTTAAGATATCCCGTGGATTGTCAGACCCTAAACCACTAAAAGAAACATTGAATGGTAATCCGTGTGCACCTTTTATACCTTCACTACCACAAGAACAATTACCTTCGCTGCATCCCGTATAACCTACACCGCCGGAACAAGATCCTGTACCTGGCTTCCATTTGACGGTGGCCGGCGGGGGCGGTGCGGATGCGTTGACTGAGTAAGGGGTCGGTCCAGGGGTCGGTCCAGGGGTCGGTCCAGGGGTCGGTCCAGGGGTCGGTCCAGGGGTCGGTCCAGGGGTCGGTCCAGGGGTTGGTGGATGATAATTCCCACCATTACTACACCCCAAAACCGTTGTAAATAAAGCACATACGAGGAATCGCAGAAAATTCATTACTGTGTTCCTTTACTCGTATTATACCACTAATCTGTGCTTAGGCTAGACACAGGTTGCAATAACACACACTGTTTACATTTATGGTCATCTAGCACTTTTTCTATCGCATCTAACTCCGCTAAAACTTCTAACTTAGTTGCACCGATATCGTACGGACAGTTAGAACACACAGGATTTAACTCACATAAAGCAACATATAACATTAAACCATGACATGGAAATTGTGCACCAACATTTTTAATCACTGAGGAAACTTCATATAGTACCCCGATTTAGTTAGATGCGTCTTAATATTATCTATCATAGATTGTAAAGCTTGTTGTACTTCTTCTTTCACAGTATCGGGTACTTCTACACCTTCTTTACACACTTCATGTAATTCCCGAAGTGCTATATGCACTGCGGTTTTACCCGGTGTTTTCTTACGCCGGTCAAGATCTGATGTCACGATTGTTGTGCTTATTTGGTCCGGCTGCATCAATTGCTCCTCGGATTCTGTTAAGCATTTCAGAGAGTTGTTGAAGAAGGCGATCTCCTGATTCTAACCGACGCATATTTTCTGCTTGTTGCGTACGCAGTACAGCTATCTCTGAATTTAATTTAGCTAAATCCGCATCGTGTTTCGTTTCTACGCGCCGAATCTCTGCGGCGTTAGCGTCTGTATGTACACCTATTGACGTAACACGAGCTTCAACGCCGTGAAGAGTGTCCACTTGTGCACGTTCTTCTTCCCCTTCTTTACGTACTCGACGCTTCCATCCAGAGTAATAAGCAACAATGGATAGTGCAGTACCACCTGCAACAGAAATAGCCTCTATATAAACAGCGTCCACTTAATTTCCCAACACCTGCATCACACCGTTTATGATTGGTGTAAATTTATGCCCTGTAGTGAATTGAACTGCGATAGCATACTTATAATCAGAAGCTACAGTCATTGCAGCAGTTTGTGTAGAAGTAAGTTCAAAGTAGAACGTACGTGGGTCAGAAGTAACATCTGTTACCACACCAGTTAGTGTATAAATTACCGTCGAATTTTGTGTGATTGTCATTGTGGCGGATGACAGCGTAGGGCATATAGAAGCACTACAAGTAAACGCAAATTCCTTGGAGTCTGCGTGTAGCCTGTCATCACCTTGGACGAACTTTATGGATGTTCCGTTTGTTGAAACTGCGGATGATAAAGTTAATGCTGCTGCACTTAATTCGTTGCGGATACTCTGAACTGTATGGCCCGCAGTAGGGCTAGCATACGTACTTATATCTATGTCCCAAGGGTTTGATGCTGCACCAGAATTAGACAGACTTTTGCCTGTACTACCTGTAATGACGTGACTCGCGTTAGGCTCATCCCAAACTCCATTAACTATTTGAGTTAACGTTGGCCCACTAGATCCGCCTGTAGGTGCATTAGCTAATGAAGCTGTAGTGTAGACACTGGTATTTGGAGTAAAGGCATTATAGAGAGATTTACCGATACTCGATGCTGTTGTGAAGTCACCGGCCGTTGAGTCTTGCCATACCGTCGTGGCAATGGTCGCCGCTGTGGGTGGAGTAACGGTGAGCGTATAGCCCGTCTTGTCGCTGTTTGTCGCGACGGTGATGCCCGTGGCGGCGGTGATATTGGTTGTGCTCGCAACCGTTCCTGGGAACGTAGCCGCGAGGAATCCGGTGGGTTGAGTGTATGTCGCCATGCGGCTGGATACCGCGGCGTCGATATCGTCCTTGAGGAGCTTGCCCACGCTTGAGACGGTGGAGAAGTCAGAGCTTGCTAGTAGGTCAGTCCAAACCGCGGTTGCATTCGCTAGCGCGGTAGGGGGCACGGTATAGCCTGAGCTTGCGAGGCGACTGCTAACCGTAGCATCGAGGTTGTCGAGGTTCGCCGCGCGCCCGTTAGTCCACTGCGCCGTACTGAGGGCCGTGGACGCCAAAGCCACAGCCCCGCCACTCAAGTTGTCGAGATATCCTGCACGCGTAGACGTGAGCCGAGACAAGAGCGTGGTCGTTCCGCTCGTGTCACCACCGGCGTATGTCGACCAGTCGCCCTTGCCGTTGAGCGCACCAGCCGCGATGCCGGAAGCGGTGAGCCAGTTAGTCGTAATTGCTGGTAGGTTTGTCAGAGTCGTAACAGTGTCGATAGTACCGGTGATATTCCCCGTGATATTTCCGCGAATCGGCACGCCACCGGTTCCGGCCACGCCCTTGATTCCGTCGCTTGTCCCCGCGGTGCCGCCCGTCGCGACAAGTCCGTGCTTCGATGTTCCGTTGGCCGCGAGGACCATCGCGTTGCCGGCAGTCGGCGAGGAGTTGAAACCATCGCCGCTCGTGGTAGTGAGGTCGATTGCATCTCCACTCGTGGCGCCGCCGACGAACTTCGCGCCTGCCCCGGTCGCTCCGCCATCCGCCTCGAATCCAGGGAACGCGCCGACGCCTACCATGCGCATTCCAACATCGCCGCCGGCCCCATTGTCAGCGCCAGACTCTACGCGGAATCCGCCGCGCGCCGTGTTAGTCGTGGCAGCCCCCGCGCCGCCTAGTGCATACACGCCACGTCCGGCTACGCCTCCGCCCGTAGTCGATGCCGCGCCGCCTATCGCCTTGATCCCGTCGCCGCCGGCCGTCGCACCGCTCGCCGCGCCACCCGTCGCCTTGAGGCCGACGCCAGAACCGCTTGCCGTGAGCGATACCGCGTCGCTGTTAGACGTGGAGCGATTGACAACGAGGCCGTCACTCATCGTCGTAGTGCCTGTCACGGTTAGAGCGCCAAGCGTCGTAGTGCCGGCGTTGCTTCCCGATATGAGCATGCCGCCGCTCGCTCCTGGAGTAGCCGCGGCGACATTGTTGACGTTTTTGACGTTGACATCCGGGACGCCAGCAGTGGCCGGAGTCGCTACCGTTGTGCCATTCCATTTCTTCACATCGGTCGGGACCATCGACATACCGCCAGCTACCGCGTCCTCGAAATTCATCCCGATTAGTTGAATCTCGCGGTCCACTGGCAGCATGTTAGTCGCACCATAGCACTCCAATACGACGAAGTTAACGCCGGCTGCGAGGGCCGCATCGGGTATGTCAAGACGGTAAAGCCCCTTGAAATTCGTAGCATCAATCTCAACGAACCCGCCGCTGGAATATGCACCAGTTACGGTCTGTGTTGCGAGCGTGATTGCAACGCGCGCCGCTTTCTCGCGTGTGTATGAGCACACAAGGCCGCTCGAATTGTAGACGAGCCCAGATAGTCCAGCGCCCGTGGTCGATGACGAGTCGAGTATTTTCAGATCGATGGTGCGCGACGTCGTGCCCGCGACCCACGCGATAGGAGCGGCCAGAACGGACGGCGCGATGAGGAGCGCCAGAAGTATAACGATGCGCTTCATTGTATGCCTCCGTTAAGCCCTGGCGGGATGATAAGTCCTCCGCCACCACTACACTGCGGCCCCACCGCTCCAATCGCCATGTAGCCAGTGCTCGCGCCTCCAGGGAATGCACCAGGACTACCGCCTGTCTTCCAGCCCGCTGTGCCGATAGAGAAGTCGCCTCCGGTGGCATTCGTATAGGCGGGATTGGTGCTCAAGTCTGCTGATCCTGAAGGCGCGTTGTTTCGCGCCGCGGTGGAATTCCCGTAGTAGCCGTCATAGTCCACCACGCCATACCCGCCGCTTGTCTGTGCGGTCCTGTTGACGCCGTACCTGCCGCTATTTGTGATGGCATTATCCGCCAGAACAGTGAAGCGGCCAGTAGATGACGTGCCCAATTGTATCCCATCAGACGTACCGCCTGATGCTCCATCAATCGTGCTGTTTGTCACAATGGCAACGGTCGGAGACGCGATGGAGACGTTTGAAGCGGCGTTCATCTCAACTATGTCGTGGCACATAAACAGGCTTCCGACCGACGTGGAAAGCACGCCAGCCAAAGTGTTGTCGTGGATGTATGACCCGATGACTACGAGCTGCGTACCGCTCGCCGACACACCATAGCCTGAATTCGACGCCGACTCGCACTCGTCAAGTGTAAGGTTCCCGCTTGTCGTTTCAGCGAATCCGTCCCCTGCGGCCCCGCTCGACTTACAGCGATACCACAACGAGCCGCCAGTTGTCCCGGTGACGTTGGCTCCGGTGGCGTTGGCGATTCTAAGGTAGGAAAATGCGTTCCCAGTGGTCGCCACGACGGCCACTCCATTCGTCAACGATGTAGCGTCAATCAGCGGCCTGTCAGTGCCGCTCGGCGCGTCCAGATGGCTAGATAGATAGCCGTCCCAATTGCGCGGCGTTCCGGCCCCTCCTGAGATAGTCATGGTTAGGGTCTCGGTATACGTTCCCGACTTCACATTGATGCGGTTTCCGGCTACCGCCAACAGTTCCGTCGCAGATAGCGTGAGCTTGGCGCCTCCCAGCTCTCCGACGCATGTAGACGCGGCCGTGCCAAGAGACTTGTCGAATGTCGCGACGTTCGTCGCGCTCACCGCCGTTATCTCGACCGTTTGAACCGTGCAACCAGAGGCGACGTTGATTAGGTTGCCAACGTCCGCTGGAACGAATGGGCGCGCTACCGACGTGGCGGTTGTGGTCGTCCCTCCTACTATGATATCGGTGTAGCTCTTGGTCGATCCGTTCGACTGACTGAGATCGGCCCCTGGAGGATTGGTCCCGCTGGTAGCTGGGGTTGTAGTGCGCGTCGAGTTGGTGCCAATCGCCACGTCCGTTCCTGGGTTGGCAAACCACGGCCCGGGAAGGTTGGCCGTCCCGATATAGACGTGATAGTTCACGGCGGTCGATACACCAACTCCGCTCGCTGCCGGAGACGTGGTGACGATGCTGGACGTGGAGCCGGTGCATACCACGGAAGTAGCCGCGCTGGCTGGCCCTTCACGCCCAAACGCCGACACATACACCACTACTACGTAATACGTATTGGCCGCCACTGTTCCGCCGGTAGTCGGGCAAGACACGGATGGCGCGCTAGGCGTGGCCACGTTGTCAGCGTTGCGGAACGCACCTCCGTTTATGTTCGACGCTGTGGCTGTAGTCCTCACATCCCAAGCCAGGCCGGCATTGAGAGCGGCCAGCGCCGATGAGGCGAGAAGGATCGCGATGACAAACGCTGCTAGCCTCATGGCGTCTCTGGATCTAGATCGGACTGGTATGTGTTGCACGCTGTCACGGTAGGACGATATGTGGATGACGGAAGCCACACGTTGCGTAGGTTGCAACCGACAAACGTTATCCCCGTAAAGTCCCTGATAGGGCCGATGAGTTGCCACGACATGCCAGACGTATTTGGGGATGCGGGGGCGCGGTCAACCACCCACGCCTTGACGCCATTCACGGTCACTGTCGCCACGATAACGTAGACTCCTCGCGTGACGCCAGTTCCCTGTAGGCGCAGACGCATTCCTATCTCTGCATCGGTGACGATGTGCCCTGGCCCTGGTCGGACGCGCACGGCGTTCGCTAAGGTGCTGGCAAGGCCCTGGTCCTGGAGCCCCCAGAATACGACGGTATTCGCCTGCCCTTGCGTGAAGTTCACTCCGGCGATTGCGATAGGTCTAACGGCTGGAAACAATACGCGATGGAAGCTGTAATTGAGGCGATCCGCATCGTAGCGCACTGTGCCCCTATCGCGATTGGCGCGATAGTCATCGGGAGCTTTCTGGGAAGTCACTGTAGGGCCGCTGTCACCGTCCTCGCGTATGCCAGGAGGCGGAGCAGGGTCTGGCGTGGGAGTCGTTGTTGGAGTAGGAGTCGGCTCCGGCGTTGGATTCTGCGCAGCAGCCGCGCCAGCCAACGCGAGTGCGAGAACGAGTGCTGCGAGTCTCTTCATGTTTCCTCCCCTATTCATTTTGCCACGTATGCCGCGAGCGCGCTTCCTTCGCCGAGCGTCACGCTGCCCGCACCGCTTGACCGTTTGCAGTTTAGCGTCCACGTATCTTCTATATACGCAGGAAAATCTAAGTTTTTATACATCAAAACGTTGCTAAAACCCCCCATGAATGAATCGTGGTTGATGCACTTGCTGATGCCACAATTTTTATTCCAACTTCATCTTGTGCAGATGAACTAAAATTATTCGTATTATCACAACAAGTTTTGTGTGTTGAACCATCACCCGTTATAGTGCATGTAACTGATTGTGCACTACCATTTTTCATTGCCGTAATCGTGAAAGTCTTTGTGTTGCCGGGGTCTGCACCTACAGTATAACAAAGATTGCTCCAGGTTGTTATAGCATAGGATGTTGTTGAGCGTGTACCTGCTGATGTATCACTTGCACTTAAAGTTGCAAGTGTTCCGGTCATAGGACCATAGAAAGTAGCTCCACCAACGCCTACAGTTTGTGTGGTGTTCCCCGTTCCACCACCCCATAAAAATTTGTACGCCGCGGGACCACTCGGACCACTTAATCCTTGTGTACCTGTACTTCCAGTAACACCAGTTGATCCTGTTGCTCCAGTAGGACCGGACGGTCCACTAGGGCCAGAAGGTCCAGTGCTACCCGTAGGGCCAGTACTCCCTGTTGCTCCAGCACCAGGACCGATTAGTAAAGCAGCAGATCCAGTCCCTATGTAAAATTTATCGTCGTCAGTGTCCCAACACGTATCGCCTTCTAATGTACTTCCTGCACAACTTGTTCCTTGCGGTAATAAAAGACGTGCAGCGGTAAAATCAAAAAATCCTTGCGACCACACAATTGTTGCAACAAGTAAAATAGTAAGTATAATGATAATGCGTTTCATCGCGCTACCAGTAAGAGGTTGTGAATCGTTATCACAGTGCCCGATGCGCCAGTCGAATGCTTTACCTCGATGGCACAGTCCATTGTAGCATCAATGGGCCAAGTAGTGGTAGTCACTGCATTGGCAAGCAGATTCGTACCACCTACTGCAATTCCTGTTATTTCTCCTAGGGTTGCTCCTGTGGTTTTATCTCGTACTCTGATACTGTACGTTGTTGCTGCCGGAGATGCACCAGTAGTATACCGGATAATTAACTGTGCAAGAGACGGCGTAAACCCAAGTAGATCAGTTCCAGGTAATGATAATGAATCTAGTAAAGATACGCCGGACCCGTAAGTTGAACTTACTTCACGAAGCTGATAATTACTTCTATTTGTCCAAGTAAATCCCAAAGGAACGGTTAGTGTTCCCACATGATTTTCAAACAAAAGAAGATCGTGTGCTGTAAAATTGCCTACTGTAGCTGCATTCAATAAAGGAACTTCGGCACTTGATTTAACGCGAAACGGCACAATACCACCAAATACTGGAATCGCGTCACCGTTGATATCTCCAGCACCTATGATTTGCCCAGAAGTTACTCCATCTTGACTTACACTGACTTTGCCCGTACTAACAGCATACACAATACCAGGACGTAAGTGCGATGATGTAGAATCGGTGTTCACATCAGAGCCCGTGACGAACTCTATGCGCCTGTCCTCGCTCGCGTCTCCATTCCCGAGGCGAAGCACGTTCGCCGGTATATGCCCGTTCTCAAGGTCTCTGAGGCGGCGTAGGATGTCTTGCATTTCAGGTGTCATGGGGTGCGCTCCATCAGCCAACACGCTGCGAGGAAAGACCCGTGCCCGGCGCCTGACCCGGTTAGCCAATACTGCAATTCGACTCGCGCATCTGCCGCCGGCAGGTTTGCCGCATCGATTGCGTAGATAGTGATTGGATTAGCGGACGTCGCCCATTTGGCCGTTCCGCTGACGATGGTAGTGCTAGACGTGACGTTCTGTAGTCGAAACCATAGGTCCGTTACAAGCGGCCCGCGGTAGGCGTTCACGCGTAGCGAGTGCGCTACATTCCCGTCTGTATCCAGGACTGAGAACGTCGCCTGCCTCAAGCACTCTTGTGCGTTAACCGTAGCCCACGCTCCGCTTCCTGTTATAGCCAGGTTGGCAGTTGTAGGAGCGCTTATGTCTGACCCAGCGGCCTGAGTGACTCCCCAGTCCATAAGCGCTAACTGGTAGAACCTTATAGCCATCGGCTCATATCCCACAGCGCCCAGTAGAACAAGCACGTCCTCGGCGCGACGAGCGTGTATTGCAATTCTACCCTAGCATCCGACGCCGGAAGGTTTGAGAATGTGGTCGAGTATGCCGACGTGTCACCTATGCTCTCTGGCGTCGCCGTCGCAATCGTCAGAGAATTGCTCACGTCCCGCAGGCGGAACGATAGCGTTGTGTCCGCCAGCAGCGACACCGCGAAGCGCACATACAGGTAATGTGTTACCATCGGCGAGCCCGTGGCGAATGCGAATCCGCCCTCGCGTAGAACCTCGTGGCCGTCTATGGCTGCCCATGTGCCAGCACCAGTGGCGGCCAATTCGACGGTAGATGACGCGGCGAGGCTCGCGCCCTGAGTCGCCCCCCACGATACCGTCGCTATATGGTACTTGCGCGTCCCTGGCATCTATTCCTCTGGATACAGAGCCTCAAGGCTCGCGGCATACACCACCGGAGAACCTGAGCCGTTAGAGTAGCGAAGCTCGACGCCCAATCCGGCTAGGTTATCCAACCCTTCGGTCACAAATACGCCGTCCGTTGTAATCACACCGAAGTCGGCTATAACCTTAAGCGTATCGCTTGCCACCACTGGCCCGTCTGTTGACACGATAACTGGCCTGAATCCAGAGCACCCAGTGCCATTCGCGCGAATTGCCCAACGATGGCGCGCTCCTACAGGCATCGGAGTCGTGATGAACGCCCCGGCCCTGCCAGGAACAGTCAGGTACTTTTCCGCCGTGACATCATACGTATACAGCGCGGCCAATGAGGCAGAGTAGACCGTAGCCGTGTTGGCGGTCGAGGAATACTCCACCGTCACTTGCAAGTCGTTCATCGCCATTTGCGCCTGACTCGTCCCGCTTCCAAGGTACAGCCCTGCTATATACAGTCCTGCCGTCGTTAGCGTTCCGAAGTCCATAGTCTGGTCGAATGTCGTGCCGCCGAAATACCATCTCATCCTTAGCCTAACAGCGAAGTCCGTCGCAGCGCCCGGGTCGCAATACAGAGCCGCTTGATAGGTTACGCCTAGCGTCTCATGGTATGCCCTGTTTATCACTACCTGCCCGGCTCGCAGCGGGACGTTCTTCCACACAGTCTTAGAGCCAGTCGTGGCACACGCCACACCAGCGGAATTACCATCAGAGTAGATAACCTCCGGCACTACAGGCTCACTCGCTGGCGTCGCGGCTTCCTTCGCCTCCCATCCCGCCGAGTAAATCACCGCCGTCTCAGCGCCGACAGTCAGGTATTGAAGCCTGAGTCTAGCGTTGCTCTCCGGTATCGTCCCGGCCGTGGTCGATTGATACAGCGCCAGTCCGCCAACGCCTGTCACCGGACCCATGACGACTTGAGAATTAGTGAAGTCGTAAATGCGGAATTGCGTCGTTCCCGCACTTCCGCTGGCGTACACTTGGAGCCGGTGAGATGTGCCCACGGGGAACGTTCCGAATCCGCCTTGCCACAACCGCTCGCAATTGTCCACCGTCGCCCACGCGCCAGCGGTTGCAGCGAGCGCCGTGCCCGCGCTATTACCGTAACTGAAATGGTGCGTAGGCTTGAGCCCTACTCGGTTAGTTGTCCCGAGCGTCGCGCCCGCCACGCCGAGGCTTGCCTCCCACAACGTCGTGCCACTTATCGGGTCGCCAGGAGACGCGGCCGTCTCTTCGCTTTCCCATGACGCGCTCCACACCGTTCCGGTCGCACCATAATTAGTCTGTACCTCTAACCAAATCAATTCATCAATCGTCGGTATGTTAGTGAAGCTCGTTGTAGAGACGAACTGGGCCGCTGTGGTCACACCCGCGATGCTGGCGATAGTATGCCCACTAGCAGTGCGTAATCTAAAAGCTAAATCCGTATCATTACTTCCACCGATGCGTTGTGCACGTATAGCTAAACGGTGTGATACACCAGAGGGTGGAAAGCGACACACTGAACCTTGAAAGAGTTTCGTATAATCGCCAACCACACTCCAAACACCAGCGGAAGAAACTGACTGTCCACTAGATTTACCAAAACTAAAATGTCGTTGTGGACCGTAAGAATCTCGTATATCGTAAGGTTGAGCACCATTTGCCGGAAATAAAGTTTCAGGAACTACGATTAACTTTAGATTACCCTCTGGTGTTTCTTCGCGACTAAAGACTCGAAGTCTCGCTCCATTACCAGCTTGAGAGTTACTCGTATAATCGGTAAGTACGTCCAGCACTTTAATTGAAGCGTACTTAGGACTTACCGTTATATCCCTAAGTTGCCCAACTTCCTCAAGAAATCTACGAACCATATTTTGAAGCCAGTTATTTGCGCTGCCGGTGGACATAAATCTAGTTTTTCCACCTGGAGGATTCCAACCAGGATTAAGCAAATAACGAACATCGGATTTTAACGGACTTAGTGAGAAAGGCGCACTGCTAGAGGTAGTGCCATCACTTCTTAATTGGTATTCGTAGCACTCCCCATCCGCCCGTCTACTTAATTTATCAATGTCGTTATACCATAAGTCAGAAATAATATTGCAATCTCGTAGTACGCCACTGCTTACTGTAGTTTTATCTACGTCAGACCACCCATAAGTCCCATCTACATAAGGCCGTAAAAAAGTAACTGTTTCTTGAAAAAATCTTTGCAGTTCCGCAGCACCGCTACCTAATCCGTCCATTACTTCACAGAAACGACGCCCAAGTAGTACTCGTGTAGCAGTATTCGCCCATGTTGAATCGCTCATTGCTGACGATGGTAAATCAATCAGTAATGATAACCATGTCTTTAGCCACGTCATAGGATCTGTAATAGCTTCTGTTGGAGTACTAAACGACTTAATAAATATACCTGCTGCACTAGTAGCGCTAGATGGAGTTCCATAACCTGAAACGTTTGCCCACAATTCTGTCGTGGGGGCTTCTGAAGAATAAAGAGTACCTACGCTAAGATCAACATTGGTGAAATAAAGTAAAGCTGAGTTACCTGAACCTAGTTGAGTAATTGAAGTTATTGCCCGTGCTGAAATTTTACGTTTGTAACAAGTAACTCCACTTATGACTGTAGGAGTTACATCTACGCATGGAGCAGGTACACGTAGATGTCCTACACCCCAGATTGTAGGGAATTTATACCCAATTGCCTCTTTAGGTGCGTATGGGTAATCCGTTACGTTGATTGTATGTGGCTCTACGACAACTTTATCAAGTTTCATATGACGAGGACCAATATTAACAGCAATAACATCGCGGTCATCAGCAGGTGAAGTTTCTACGTACCCAGTAAAAATTGGTATTTTTTCACTCCAAGACCCGTGATCAAAAATTTTATATAATCGTACAGGAGCGCCAGGCCACACAATCTTACTACTAGATTCTCCACCGAACGACGCGGGATGATCTGGATGTTGTCTAGATATAGCGATACGACCACCACTTGATAATGGTAATGGTGCGAATATGTAATTAGTAGCTAAATGCCCAGCATCAGAAACTACTAAAGTACCTCGATAATTACGACCTGCTATAGCTAGAGTATGATCTGCACACCTATAAGTAACTCGAAGTAGTGCAGTGGCATACGTTGATGGATTCGGATTTGCGTAAATTCGATTACTTGCTGCGTCGTAACAATACGTATTAGCTGTAGAATCTACATCAGTTATATTACCCACTTTTGTAAGTGTTGTGGTAACACCACCAGAAGTAGTAAGCGTAAATCCTGCTAAATCGGTGTCATCCACCAAAAAATTAATTAGACCTAAACTAGCTGCACTAGTATAAAATCCACCAGCCGTATCGTCTACCCAAGTGTTACTTTCAACAATCTCACCTAAATCGTATTCCAACGCACGAGTTTGTTTAGTAGTAATGTGGTCTGAAAGGAGTATATTTTGTGGGAGCGTAGTTTCATCAAAATCGGCAACATTGCGTAATTTGACATTAGAGATATGCCCACCAAACGAATAATCTAGTGACGAGCTTAATCTAGCATTAGCTCCGATGTATAACGGCCCTAAACTTGCCGTACGTAAAGCCACTAACGCTGTACTTTTCTTCGCGCGCAAATTTCCATTAAGGAACCCGTAGAGCCACCCATTGTTTAAGTCGGCTACAAATCGTACATAGTACCAACGTGCAAGAGTAGTAAGATTTTGACCTATAGGCACGCTAATTGAAAGTGTATCCCCGGTTCCAGACGGATTCTCTATCGCAAACGTAATTGCAAAGTTAGCGTGTTTCACTTCCCAAGAAAGATTATTGGACCCATCTTTACGCGATGCAATGTAATAAGTAGCATCCGCGGTATTTGCACGGTAGTAAGCAGTTTCAAAAGTAAGTAATGTACCTAAATCTAGACTAGCTGCTTGCGCAATTTTAATTCTAGGTAACCCATTTTCTGGCGAAACTCCGATATTACCAAGTCTAACACCATCTCCGAAGTACCCAAGTCCGGGCTGCGGCAGTTCCCCTGAAGTATTTTCCACTGTAATTACTTGTTCGTATAAACTTAAATCGCGAGGAGTACCTGATAACCGATCAAGCAGTAATACCGTAGTAGAATCTGCACCGGGACGCGAACCACGTCGGTTCATGGTTGCGCTTTCTCCCAATTAGTTGCAGACAACTTTACTGTTTCCATAGTAAATTTGAACAATGTAGAATAACTTGAAGTTGCTGCCGCATCATCTCGTACGCCAACTTTACGCCAGTAAGATGTTGCAGATGTAAACCCAAGTGCTGAGGCTTCACGAGTTGCCCACCCATCGCCACCGCGTTGTGCGTGTGTAGGTTGCCATAACGTGTCATGCACTAAAGTAGTGCCACCAGAATCGGAATAAAATAAGATTCGGTAGTACTTAAAGTTCCCGCCGCCACTAATTTTAGTCCATTGAAATAAGATACGCTCATCAAGCCGTAAATCCGCTTCATCAGCAATTGGTTGAATCCATACAGGTGTTGCAAGTGCCATTAAGCTACCTCAGCAATTATACCATCAAAATTCATTGAATAGCAGCCATCTAATGTTCCACCTTCAATGCGATGAATCGGTGATGGTGTTAGATAGCATAGCCTAGTTTCACGTATTGGTTCATTAACAGGATCAAGTCCTACGAAAGCTAACCCATGGTTACCTAAAGTTTCCATTAGACTCTGTGCAGGAGCAATAAGTTCAGGATTAAGTCCTGGAGCAGAAGCAAAAGATACACTAAATGTCTCCCCTGGTGCCATTTCAGAAAAAAATGGACGGCCTAAAACACCATCAACTTCTGCACGATGTAGTTCGCCTTTGCGCTTATAACTTTGCCATTCCCATTCGATACTATACAAAGTAGTGCGCATAGTATTGAAAACAGGACCGTACCACCACGCACCTATTTGAGTACGTTGTGCAGCGGAGTTAGCTGCATCATTTATATTAAGTCCTACATATCGATGAAGACTACCCACGATATTGTATAGCGCAAGAATTGATTCATCAGCATGTCCTGGAAAATAAATACCGTCTGACGCTGTAGGAGGATCGACGCTATCCTCTTGTAACCAAACTACTGCATCAGGAGAAGATTTTAACCCAACAATGAAAGATGCATGGGCCGTAGCGGTAAGCCCTAAATCCACAACCACTTGGTCCCGCGAATGAATAGCAGCAAAATCCCCTGTATGTGTAGATGCAGCAGTGCGGTCTTGATTACGGAATCCTGCAAGCAAATTTAAGGAATTCTTAGTATGACTAGTCCCAGTTAAGATATCAAGTGTAGACGTGCCTGTAATTGGTCCGCCTTCAAACCGATGTCTGTCTGTAGAGCCTTGTTTCCACCACCAACGCCATTCTACTGTGTCAGCGGCGGTCATAGCTCTAGCAATTTCTTGCGCAAACTCCGCAGGAGAACGATACCAGCCAGCATTTAATGTTGCATGTTTTGTATTACCACGAAAATCAATTTTATCATTAGACCCAGTAACTACCAAAAATCCACCACGAAAAACTGCTGGTTGACGTTTATCCGCCGTGAATAAATTGGACGCAGGAAATGCTAATTCAAACGAACTGGTAGAAGTAGTAACTGATGCTCCAGCAGCATTAAGTAAGCTCCACTCCCACGGCGCGATAATCAAGCTTTATCCTCTGCAATCACTAACGTACTAAGATGAGTTTCTTGAAAAGCTGCATCTTCAGGAACTTCAGTAGCGCACGATATAATCGGACCATAGATTGCGTGCGCTAAATTACGCTTAGGTTCATCGCATACAAAAACATACCCAGCAGAACCTACAGCTAGATTAAAAAGTCGTTTAAATTCTAATGCAGCGTCACGTTGTATAAAAGTAAAATCTAGCTGAACGCTAGTAAAAATATCCAATTCACGAAGCGTAGCATCCCCCTGTCTTGTACGAGTAAGTTTTGATGGATCATGAATAGTGATCGTTTTTGAAGCTAACTCAATACCTTCACTAGACTCCCAACAATACCACCAATCAATCGTGCCTACAGACAAATAGCCATTGGAATTTGTATCATCACTAACTGTTAATCGTGCCCATTGTGCTTGATGATGACGCTGAAAAATATGGTTATAGTTGTTCGGTGCGTACGTTAACGCTTCACTACATTCAGACGGACCACCCCATGAATTTGAAGAACTCAGTTCTGCATGAACTGCGCTCTTGCTCGAAAAATTGTGGTTACGTATAGAAATTGCTACTATAGTATATGGTTGGTTAAAATTAAATATCCAAGTTTTACCACCAGTAGCGCTATTAGTGCGTGTAACGTGGTCGCAACGTGGTACTTTTAACTCTGTAACCGGGTAACTAGCATCTTCATCATCAGATGTGATCACAGTTTGAGGACGACGTGTAGCACTAAGTACGCCGATTAGTGGTCCATCAACTTGGCCTGTAGAATAGAATAAATCAGGAGGCCCATCTGTCCAAGGTGGACTCGCGACAAGTTCCATATTAAGTCCGCTGCTACTACGATCATATAATGTATTTCCTGAACCCTCATCGCAAGCGTACAAAACTGAAGCAGTTAGCGCTGTATACTGAAATCTAGTGGATAAAAATGAGTCTAAATCCCCCATTGCGTAAGCCTGCGGGAATACACCAACTTCAGTTACACTAATATTTGCTGTATTTGCTAGTACACCCGTTGCATCAGTATCCGCACCAATACGTAACATAGCTGTACTTGCGTTGGGTGTTGCTGCGGTATGTACTCCAGTAGCAACTTGTGTATACGTACTTACCGGATTAGTAAAACTTTTACGAATAGCAAGATATAGAGCAGACGCTTTAGTCGTATTATTGAACGTATATAAAACAGCGTACCACTGCCCAATATTCAAAGTCACTTGGTACGTAAGAGATTTCTCGACGCCAGCACTAGTCATGAAGCCCGCTTTAAGATAGTAGGCACCTGATGAGTAGTAGTAACCAATCCAATAATTTGCCTTGTCAGTAGCGTTTAATCCACCTTTTGACAATATGGCATACGTACCACTAGGTTGAACATCAACGCGCAATCCTTTTATTTCTGCACTCATATCCGTAAGATGTAAAGAAGCAGTATCCGCCAATCGACCATGTGCTTGCACCTCGGATAAACACTGTATAGCTCCGTATATCATTATGGATTACCTGGCTTTGCGAGACCCTGACGTTGCGCTTTTGCTAATACAGTCGTAAGTGTTCCTGCATCAATAGCCGGTTTATCCACTAATCCGCGCAAAAGTTTAATCATCGTATCATTTTTTTCACCCAGAGATTTAACAATCTTATCAGCACTACTACGGGTATCATTACGAAGTCCACCAAGCTCTTTTGTATTATCTACTGTCGCATTTATCAACCCACCCTGAGTATCCGCAGGCCCAACATCACGAAGCCCACCACCGCCTCGAACTTTGTTTGCAGTAGTAGGTTCTCCGATCACTGAACGATTAGCTTGCGCAACTCCATTAATCGCGCGGGCTGCGTAAGTTGCTGCATCACCAATTTGGTGGTACGCATCTACCCCTGCATCTTGCACATCGGCCGAAGACTGTATGACATCTTTCTGTTGATTACCAATTGCAATTTGGGCTTCGTTTAACTTATTCTGAAGACTAAAAACTAAGTTCTTTAAATCTCCCGAAATGTGGTCATAACCAGCGCCAACCCAAGTTTGAAGTTGCTGATTTAACATATCAACTTCTTTTTTCATTGCACCAAGATCGCCGGACTTAAGATTTTCTGCAAACGTTTTTAACCATTGAGCACCGGGCGCATTGTTCTTAACCATAGTATTGATGTCGTCAAGGATATTTTTTATAGGGCCAGATTTTGGGTCTATATCAACTTTTTCATCCGAAGTAATGGTTATAGATGCTGTTACAGCTTTGATACGCTCTAACTCATTTGCGAACTTAGCGGTGCCCATCACAAGTTGAACCATTTGTTGCGCAGCAGATTTCGCCGCTTCTGTTGCTTCTTTACCCATATTCTTGGAACTTTGCGCAACATTAGCATAAGCCGCAGCGGCTGCATCAGCAGCTTTCTTAGTTGCCTCAAGACCTGCGGGTGAAGTCATGTCATAACCCTTACCAGCAGACTTCGCTGCTTCTTCCGCAACCTTAGCCTGTTCCTTTAAGTTATCTGTAACTTGCTTAACTGCCGCAGCGTGCATTTTGGCAGCTTTTTCTGCGGCGCCACTATAATCAATAATTTTTTGTACGGAGTAAGGGACTATTTCCCCCATTTCTTTGTACTTATCAGCTATCCCCTTAGCTTCAGATTTAAGCAATATCGAAGCTTTGGTTGAATCCCCTAAAGTTTTAGTCAATAGAGCAAAGCGCTGCTCTAAAGTATCGACTTTTTCAGCGAGTACATCGGGTAAAGCATCACGTAAAGAGCCAAGTAACTGCGTTTCATCGCGTGTTAAGTTTTTGATTCGAGTAAATGTGTCGTCGAACTGCTTACCTACTATGAAAACATGGTCCCCTATCTGTTGAATAATTGGCGGTACACTTGATAGCGAAGGCCCCATTAAATCCGCGCCATCCTTAACGCCTTTGCCTGCATTCATACCTTCTTTACCTACATCGGCTAATAACTTTTGTAGTTTAGTCATTGTTTCGTCAATATTGCCATTAATAGTTGTACCTATCTCCTCTAATTTCTTTTTAAAATCTTCGTGTTTTGCTGAAGAATTCTTAACCCTATCAGCTAAATCTTGAAAGCCTCCAGAAAGATTCTCTAACCCGTCTTTAGTAATACCTAATTTAGCTGCTATTGCGCCTGTAAACATAGGATTTTCAGCCAATCCTGAAGTAAGGTCTGCAAACCCCTGCAAAAGAATTTGCAGACCACTGCTTATTTTGTCTATAGCAAAATTCAAAACTTGCAGTGGTACTGCAAGTGGCGTTAAAGCCATAATTAACGAATGGGAGGCATTACCCCACGAGTTAAATGATTCGACTGATTCTTTTATAGGCCCACCAAATCTATGTATAGTGTCAGCTAACTCTGCGATTTCAAGACCTACAACCACCACCTGTTTTGCTAACACTGTCAAAATTGGTACAAGAAGTTCAAGTGCAGTTTTGAAGTCGTTAAGAATTTCGGTTCTATGTTCTTCTACGAATCTCTGCACTTCTTGTGCTGCATCTCGAATAACAATAATGAATGGTTTAATTCCATCATTAACTACACTACCTATAGTCTCCTCCATCTTACCAAGTGATATGTTCATTTGTGCTTCCATACGAATAACGGAAGTTTGCATAGAATCTGTAGCGCCACGACTCATTTGTTCCATAGCTTCAAGAACATGGTTGAAGTCCTTTACCTTATCACCAGTCTCAACGAAATTAAGTCCCATACGATGCAACATTGTTGTATGGCCGGCAGCCGCCCGTTCCACCATACTCATTGCTTGCGGTAGTGAATAGCCCATCTGATCACCAAAGTTCATAGCAGCTTTGGTAACTCGATCCATATTTACTGCTGACACATTACCTATAGTAATAAGTCCAGTTAACGCAGTAACAACTTGATTATCTGCAACACCCGCTACGTTAGAAAGATGGTCTGCTAATTCCTTATAATGTGCGGACAATTCAGGAGTAAAACTACCTTGGGCGCGCAGAGCATTATCAAGAAGAATATTAGCCTGTTCATTTACAGCGGCTTCGTGTGACCATTCACGTAAAGTTTCAATTAATTCACGCCCCTTCTCTATACACTTTTCAACACCTTCCGCAATAAGCATTCCGAGTGCAACGCTGTGAGCTTCTGTTTTATGCCCCGCCTCTTCATGCTTTTGCCCAAGCCCCTGAATATGATCTGCTAATTGCGCAGTAGCCGCGGACGCAGATATAAACGCAGTCTGCATATTTGACGCAAGCTGCTGTACTGTTTGAGTAAGCACCTGAATAGACGCATTGGCGTCACCCGTAGTAGCTGTGACTTTGATATTAACGTTTGCGTTATCAGCCACGTTAAATCCTAGATTGGCGCTTTTTCAGCGCTAAGTTCGCTTCTATTTGCGCTTGGGCGACTGCTTGAGCAGCCACATTAGTTCGATCCACTATAGCACGAATCACATAGAAACTGCTAAGTAGGTCATCCCACTGTTCTGTGGGCATACTACGACGTACGCGCGCCCATCTATCTTTAAAGAAGATAGAATTTTCAGGGAATGCAAATATAAAATTATATAACGTATATATAGAGCGGATTTCGGGGCCAGGGTCCGCTTTAGGTAAAGGACATGTGGAACACTTGTACGCGCGCTCCGGCGCAACCACTTTTAAATGATCACACCCATACTTAGTACCATCAGCCGCAGTAACTTCCCAACACCGAATAGTCGGATGAGACAAGCAAAATCTCACCCAAATCTCTAATGAACTTTTTTTTCCGAAGTATTTGTAGACGTGGTTGCAAGTAGCGCACGAAAAACGGTATCTCGCGCATCCGGGTACATTTCATAAAACGCCGTTTTATTCTCTACATTGCACTCTGCTTGTTTATCGCCTTCGTCTACACCTTCCCATGAAGAAGTAGCTTCGACTACAACTTGCTGGATCTCGCCAATCGTCTTAGGATCAAACTTTGGTGTCCCTTCTTCATTAGCTCGTGGACCTACAAATCGCTCTACAAGTTCAATCTGCTTTGCAATAGGCACTCCACGAATGTACAACTTAACTACATTCAACTCACCAGGCGGCGCCCACTCAACAAGCCTACCTTTACGAATATCAATCTTCAAGTTATCCTCCGTTAAGGAAAGACGTGCTAACAAGATTCTTACAAGTGAACTGAGGAAGCTGGAAAGACATGCCACCAGGGTTAGCGTCTGCACGATGTGCAGTGAACGGAAAAGTTACTTCGAGTAAATCCGGTGTGTTGATGTTCGGCAACCCGCCAGACTCAATAATCATAGACGGATACTCAAACAACCACGTGTAAAAACTTGACGCTGATCCTGCGATTGCACCACCTGTAAATGTAATGTCCATTTTCTTTTCGGAGGCGCCTACGATATCAGTCCAGTACGCAGTGGCGTCGTCGATTGGCAATGTAAAAGAACCACCAATTAAGAACCAAGCACCGGCAACGGGCTCATCAATGTACGGATTGTTGCGCGTTGAACGACGCTTCTTATATTTACGAGCGAACGTCAAACTAATCTTTGACGGATACAGAATGTCATTCGACCCGAGTGCAGTTTCACTTCCCGTAACTGTCTTCATACGAAGAACAGTCGAAGCAGCAGAAAGCACAACGTACTCTTTCGGTGATGGTAGCGTTACACTTGTAATGGTAGAAGTTGTATTAAGCCCAGAACCATCCTGAAGTTCACGTTTCGCAACTAACCCCGCTTCTAGCACGCTGAGCGTATTTTCCGCGAATTCCATCTTAAGATGTTCAACTTTACAAACAGGAAAATCACGACATACAAGGTTGTCGTAAGCTGCAAAGTTAAAGATGTTACCTTTATTGATGGTGTTGATAGTAGCCTTATGTGTGTAGACTACTGTATCAGTTGGCCCAGTCATTGTATCCGTACCAAACCAACCAAAAATTAAACGTTCACACCCACGATACCGACAAAGAACCTGAATGCTGCCTTCACAATCAATAGTACGAAGTTGGCGCTTACGTTGCACGCCGGTTGAATTAAGCGAGTTGTCTTCAACAAATCCCAATTTTGTCATTGGGACGCCTGTAGGCAATATTTCTAACCCATCACCAGATCCTAAAAGTACTCCCTGAGTGGTGATCACGCCATCCCAATCGGGGGCAGAAGTAACCTGCTTAAAACCACCATAAAATGGGGCGCCTACAGCGAGATTTATTACGGACACTTTTTGTCTCCTGAGTTACAGACGCCGGATGTTGGTGGCGCTTCAGATTCTTCGAGTGTAACTAGAGTTACATCCGCTAGTAACAGTTTAACACGTCTGGTGTCTAAGTCAACATAGGGTCCGTTATCATCAGACTCAATGAAGCAAGAAGCGTCTTTTCCTGTCATATCAGAAAGAATCAATGATACAGCTTCTCCAATACGCCCATATCGTCTACTCATGTTGTAGTCGGATCATCCCACGTATGAGAGCACAAAAAATAAAAATCCACAATAAGACAAAGAAGGTCAACACCAGCAACAGCAAGTGGGTCGAATGATAAAGGATCAGTTAGTATCACGTTACCGCTATGATTCCACTTACTCGAAGAATACAGTGCAATAAACACATCGGAACGTAATTTATTCAGAGTAGCAGACCCAGACTCATCTGGATTACGCTTGATGTAACAAAGTAAAGTAACTGGTACTCTCCATACAATAACTCGATTAGAAACTTGTCGGTGTTTAGTTTCAATACCGTCTAGCATAGCTATCGCTGCGACATCCCCTGAAATTACTTTTAACCGTTCAGGCGGTGCCACATCTCGCGACACAATCTCTACCTTAAAATTGTATGGTGTTATAGCGTTAATGCCCAATAAATCCGTTCTAATCGCAGCAAGCCCAACTTCTTTAACAGAACTAGCCACTGGTTGCCTCGCGAATTAAGTCGTTTAACACCCCAACACCTACATAAGTAGCGGTCTCAGAAGCTACTGCAATAGCATCTGAAATATAGTGACGTGCAGGAATTTCAACACGTTTCTTTAACACAAAAAGAAACTCTAATGCTTTATTTCGTGTACGTCTAGCAAGAAGTAAATTGTTATTTTTTGTACGTATTACAAACAAATCACCAAAAGCACGAGGGCCTAACCCACCAAAGTTACCTAAAGGAATAGCAAGGTACTGTGAATTCTTAGGCGTAATTTCTCCGCCAGTATCATGAATCCAAGTGTATGGTAAGTCAGGAGCGAAAGATACTTCTACACCATCCGTAGTAGATTCAACCCGTAGTTCAGAATTTATGTTATGCTGACCACTTGCCGAAAGTTTCCAAGCATCGGATAACACCCCATACCCTCGGTTTAAATACGGTCTTCCGCTCTGCGCGTTATCTGACACTTCCATTGCGACGGTTGAAAGCACACCAAGCGCAATTTTACGTGCCGCTTCAGGAAGCCCACCACTTATTTTATTAAGCATTTCTGCTACTGTACTATCAATCTGTACATTAACGCCAAAGTTCATCTAAACGACCACTTTCTCCAGCGTTCTAACATTTCCCGAATATCAAGAGGTACATCTTTAGGTGCTATATAAGTAGTTGAATCTCGGTGGATTGATTGAGAACTTTGCCCAAAGGTATCTTTTTGTGTTTTTTGGTACTCATTACTAACCATACGAAAACAAGCAAGTTGAATTTGTCTAGGTATTTGCGTATACCCACCAGTGTACGTTATTTTTATATTTCGACGCCCTACGTAAAAAACACCGTTGATACGTGATATTTTGCCTTGACCTTCTTCCGAAGGGTATACAACAAAATCACCAGTGCCCTGGCCTACATCCTCTGTCAACTTATACGAATCAGAATAAGTACGCTGAGGGTCATCCCACAAACCACCACCAGTAGTCGCAGACAACGGGCTTGCAATTGGGTAGTGCGTTACAAATAAATCAGATTTACCTCTACCATCGAAATATTCAGTATAGCTAGCAGACTGAAATTTTCGTTCACAAAATTCACTTATAAGCGAAGAGCACTTTTCTATTAATAGAGCTATTAAGCTATCTGATCCTGTAGATGAAGACAATATACCATAGTACGATTTGAAGTCTTCGCTAGTTATGAGTGCTGTATCGTAGTTCATTTATTGAAAAAACGGTGCATCGTCATAGTGGGTCCGAGTTAATGGGTACGACGATGCACCTATACAGAGGAGAAACTGACGTGCCTAGAGGATCTAGGCAATTTAAGTGTACCACTAACGCCCTATATTGTCCAGTCGCTCGTGAAGAAATCCGCCTTTGTGTCGTCGATTTGCAAAAACTTCGCCCATGTCAGAATCATGGCCTACCCCGCACCAATTTCTACCGACGTTTCCTTGGTGTATTAAGCTAATTGGTGCACAACGTTGGTTAGTTTTAGGCCACCGAGTGGCAAATGCAGAATCGTAACCAGAAGCATTATGCCATGAACCTAATAATGGCAAAGTCTGAACAACAGGATCACGACGATGCCATAGCTGAAAAAATCCAGCTAGTTCCGTATCACGTATCAGCCTATAGTCTTCAGTACGACGAATAGCACCATATATGCAACCCAATTCAAGTTGTCCAATTTCTTCAATATCCTGCCGCCACCCAGTAGGTGGAATAACATCAGCATCAAAAAATAAAACCCATTCATCCGCTGAAGTTCGCAGTGTTATATAAGCTTCTTCTAGAGCCGCAGCTTTGTTGAATAATGCACCGTCTTGCCAAAACGCATTAGTAGGATGCAAGATAACTTGCGAATATTCAGGAGAATCTAAAAGTTGCTGAGTGCGGTTATCTTCTTGCGAAGTTACCACGACCAACTTATCTAGTCCTGCTTGCCATATAGATAAACTCTTTTCAAGAAAACCAGAATAGTCAACACACGTTACGATGCCGAAAATGCGCATAGTATTGCCTCTTAATTTCTTCGGACAAAAGTCTACCTTGATTTATGTAAGAATAGTGTTCCCATGCAAGACGTGCGTAGTGAAGTGCACGGTCTTTACGCCAGTTTTCTTTAGCCAATTGTAGTACATTGTGCATTCTATACACATCTTGATCAAATCGGGCGCGCCAAATAGCAGAATCAATCATAGGCAATTTATCATTACTAGATAAATTTGTGATTGGAATGCACCCAGTTGCAATTGACTCGATTATCTTACGTAACGCACATTGGTAAATACTAGCAGTAGCTACATGTACTTTAAATTGACTAAGAATACGTAGATAGGCGTTAGTTGCTGATTTGGCTTGTACGTAATACTGCGGATGAGGTAGTACACGTAAATCTAATTCAGCACAATTACGCACAAACCAGTTACGCATGGGATAGGTTTCATACGGCTCCAAAGTCCCAGAAACTAAACCATCTTCTCTACGTAAATTGACATTATACGCATTAGCCGCTTGTGTTGGATCAACGCTATGGTATGTACGAATAAGTGACATATTTTGTGGTAGCCATGTAGTATGTTGGCGTACTGTATCTTGCTGGTAATAAACCACACACGCCTTAACACCCATCAATCCCATGTACATAGATTGAAAATCTGAACAATACCAAGGGTCTTTTAGTACCATCACTTTGAAGATACTGCTGTGTTCTCTTAAGATTTGTGTATTACAGAATTTAACGGGAGAATCCCCATTAGCCCAATCCCGTACATCTTGAATCATCACTACATCAGGATGGTCTTGATCTATAATGCTTTGCACGTCAACCGAATTATCTTCATACCCATAACCACGTAGTTTCCACCCTGCTAACTGCAATCCCTCCTGTAACTGCCAACCTTCGTTGGACATATAGGTTTCATACTGCTTATTTGCAAGAACTACACACTTTAATTCAGGCATTTAAGTAGCCCCACAGTTGCCGTGCAGACAAAAAAGCACCGAATGCTGCTACTTCCTCCGCCTTATCTACCTTAACCACTTCAACCTCATCACGAGGGTCATCTTTAGAAATACGAATTACAGCACATTCATACCCAGGTTTAACTAATTTCATCTCTGCTGCTGCACGTGCATAAGCGGCCACTTGCATAATAGCTTCAGGATACACTGCTTTACCAGTCTTCCAATCAACGACCGTTACTATCTTACCAAGCTGTATTATGGCGTCCAACTTACCTCTATACTTATGTACGTCGCTTTGAATACGATGCTCAATATAAAGAGGTTTTGGTTTTACCTTGTTAGCCCAAGTTCTCCAATTTTCCCAAGCAATTCTAGTTGAATCCGTAGGTTCTGGTTTTACTAACCCATCAGTTTTTTTCATTTTAGTTAGTAATGCGTAGCTAATTAAATCGTGAATAGACGTGCCGCGAGATGAAATGTCTGTTTGCGATTGTTGTGTAATAGCAGTGACTTTATTAGTTAAGGCTTGATGAAACTTTATATGATCTGTAAATGATGCGTCACTATACATTTCAGCAGCTAACTTTGCAGTTATAGCCTGCGCGTTTTCCACTTTCCATTTAACAAGAAATGGCTTATTAATTACATCAAGGATTTGAGTAATAGTGGGTGTGTACGGTAACATGATTTATTTTATCCCTCGACAGTTGATGGTGTCTACGCCATACATTGTTTTTAAACGAGAAGTGAACTGTGCGAATTTTGCTAAATTTGAACTGCAACGATGCCATGGAGTTAGTAAGTAGATTGTTTCTGGTACACCATGGTTGAACGAAAAGAAAAGATCCATAGACTTATCAATAGAATCGTCTGTTTCCCACTTTGGTGCGAAATAACTCCAATCCAATAAAGCATACCATCCTGATTTTAACGAAGGTAGCCCAGCTTGTTGTTCCAAATTAAGTGGAACTTTATATACATAGGGCGCCTTAGTAACTAATTGGCAAGTAGTTCCATTTAGCCATAATGAGTCCACTACACCATAAGCGACCGCAAATGTCAGCACTGAATTCTCCGTTAATGCGTCACCCACAGGCGTATCTCGTTGTACTGCATCTACAACAGGTGAATACCCATACCCTTTGCACCAAACTAAGTTGTATAAAGCATCTACATTACTTGCATACTGTAGATAAATTCCTTGAAGCTCATCTCGCCGCCATTTGCGGTAAATCTGAAGTACATCATCAAACACGTATAATTGCACGATACCTCGCTAGTTGAGCTTTACGTTCCGCAGTCTGTCTTCCACACTCATGCCGAATTCTTAGAAGACTATATGGTATATTAACGCAATTTGTCCGAAGTCCGGTGTAGGATGATTCACATGGCGCACACAACGCTGCCCCATCCCATAACAACGGAAACGGCGGAATAGAACTAAACGCTAAATTCTCACGAATATGCTCATCGAACTTAAAAAACCGGGCAACGGACGAAATGACACCAGATTTTGGCTGATACGTTTTAATGGTAGCCCACTTAATTTCAGGCATAGAAAGTAGCGCGTATAAAAAGCCGGTAACTTCTTCACGCGGATTTACCCACTCTAGCCGTTCATCACAGTCAAGAAATACTAACCAAGTTGGACGATAAAAAATATCGTAGTGCGCTGAAACATGATTTAAAATTGCATTCAACTTTGTTGGCTCATCGGGCCACGGTTGTTTTTGCAATGCTGGCATAAAGGCTACATCAGACCCTTCTGTAGCCTCGCGTAGCTCATCTGATGACGTCACCCAAGGGTCAGAGTCGGGACGGTCAAGAAACGTCCTATAAGCGCCATCAGCGTACAGCACAGGCCATCCTAGTGCGTTGGCCGACCGCACACACCCGCGCAGTAGCGCCGTATCCCTAAACCCTGAGACGCACACGAGAACGGTAGGTGCCAAGCTCATGTTGGGCGAAACTATACCAGGAGTCTATAAACATGTCAAGCCCTACCACCACGGATTAGAGTCGAGACGAACGCCGGGCACTTCGGGAAATTCATTGACATTAACATGGGTCAATGGACGTGAATTCCATACATCTAACTCCACAAAACGCTGAGTTTCTAACTCAGATCGGTAAAACTTCTGAAGGTGTGGATTCATCATCGCCGCAGCAAAACTGAATGTAGAATTTGGCGCAATGACAATATCGCAGTGTGACAAAAAGTAAAAGTCGGGGAAGAAATCCATCTGCACAAGCTCGTGAGTCTGTAGGTCATGAGGTAAATAATTGTAGTGCATCAAAGGTGCACTGTTAAGATCAACGCCCAATGATTGCGTTGTAACCGGGAGATAAGCGTTGAACTCCGTGGTTAAACTCAAGTCTTCCGTTGCAATAAATAAAATAGGATCGTTCAACAATGGCCAGATATGTGAAAGAAGCTGCAAGTACCACGCAATAAGAGTTATGTAGAAAATCGAACGGCCATAATCTCCCCGCCTAATGTGTAATCCCACAGTCGTATTATGCCGCTGTAGTCTGCTCAATGCAGGAGCAAGCCGGCGCACAATTGATTGATTTGGTTGGAAGTAGCTGCGAAATTTGTCCTTATGTAGTGCGTACCATGACGTATGGAACTGCCCATATCCACAATAATCGTGATCTACAACTTCATTGCCTATCGGCGGATATTCGTAATGCCGTTCACCTTTGCGATTATAGTAAAGCGGGAGTTTTTCTGTAGGTGACTGCCGAGGCACCCCATAAATAGCATCACCAGCCCACGCTGGAATTTCAACAGTTGCACCGTACCTTTCAGCATATAAATTCAAGAAAGCGTACTGAAATATCTGATTACCCCATCGCCCCATTTGACCGAAGTTGGTCATCTGTACGACGCTCACCTAAGTAACTCCTGAATGAGAATCTTGGATAACTGTTCTTTTTCAGGCGGTGCCTGTTCCCACGAAGACGGCATGATGTTTTTGTGCTCGGGCATTAGTGAGCCATGAGTATAGGTTAACTCAGGTGCGACCCACAGTGAAACATCAGCTTTTAACGCGATGGAATTGATAATCAAGCTATCACATGCGTCGTAGATCTTACGCCAGCGAATATTGGAACGATCACCTACGTTTAGGTAATCAGGTAACTTCAGATCGAAACGAGGTCCACGGTAGGGTGCGAATAGCGTCATGAAAGTTTCACGATTCACAAATTGATTGCCTGTATTCACAACGCAGTCAAACGCTTTCATACGTGACAATCGACCTATGTTATCCATAGACCACATACCTACGCAGTGCCTATAGTCTAACATCGGAAGTCCAAAGCTAGGACAGACAAATGTACGATCACTTAGTCTATCCATACGTTCCAATCGATCAAGATATGCAGAGTCAAACACGTTGTCAGAATCTGCCATCATCACCCATTCATTTTCCGTGCGAAACACGGATTCTAGTTTAGCTCCGAAAACGCCGAGATTCTGTTCTCCGAAGTGCATATTAATTTTAGGGTAATTTTTCAGTGTATGGTATAACTGTGGGTAATCGTCAGAGCCGTCGTCGTACACTAAAATCTCGCTAACATAGTTATGCGATAATGCTGGCGTAATACACTCCCGAATCCACTGAAACGGAGTGCGTCCGCGGAGAGATTCGTTGTATGCTGTGACTGCGAAGGTGATCATGTTGTGTATACCTCGAATTTGCTAAGGTCAGGATACGGCAGTGCAATATCCTGCATGTGTTTTTTTGTACCATCAAGATTATAGAATTGTCGCATAAGCAAAACACCACGCGCAGCAATTTCAGGTAACAAGTAGAAATTCCATCCCAACATTGTAAAGTTATCAGTATGATACGAACATTCGTTACGCCCGTTAAACCGAAATTTACGATACCATTCAGCTTTACACGGACTGTCCGTTAAAATGGCACCCGCCTTACTAAGTTTAAGATGCTTGAATGGGCCTGTAAATGACAAACACGTTTCTGTTCCAAATTCGTACATGTCTGCCGTAAACCGTAGAGCACTATCTATGATGTTAGTGGGCAATAACCTATACGCTCCAACTAAAATAGGGCTACTTTCTACGAATTGAACCCGTCCCCCAGCTTGTTTTACTGCACAAGGAACACTCATGTACGTATGCGATGGGATGCGAATAAACTCCCCATTTAACTTTAGGTATGATAAGGCTGTAAATAACGCACTACTACAAGAATCAAAGGTAACAGCATACGGCGCCCCTGTATACTCACACAGAGATTGCTCGAACATTTCAGTAATTTTATAGACACCTTCGCTCACGGCCTTTGATCCTTTTTATTGGCACACCTACATAAATACTATCATTTTCTAAGTACCCACGTACCAAACTCATAGCTCCAACAGCAACATTTGCACCGATATGTGACCCTGGTAAAACCACACACCCCGCACCAATAACAGAATATGCTCCGATAGTTACTTCTCTATGAGTAACTTTACGATACTTTTCTTCGACTGTCGGGCCTATTAAGTGGCGTCCTGAAAAATCATCGGACGAACTTAAAATAGACGTGCGCGCGGCAATGTTTGCGTAGTCGTGCAACTGGATCAAAGCATGACCAATTAAAGACGAGTAACAAGCAATATGAATAAAGTTCCCTAATGCTATACCACCCTCACCCGCGCTGAGAATACAAAAATCGTCTATACGTACATGGTCCCCAATACTGATTTTTGATGCGCTATAGATGCTTGCCTTATCTGATACCCACACGTCTTCCCCAACCTTGGAAAACCCAAATTCTACTCCAGAACGCATCATCGGCGTATTCGATTCTGGAAAGCAGCCATAATCTGTACTTTCTCCTCTATTGGCGTTCCATAAACATGCATAGCTAATGTTGTACTTAGTTGACCATCCATAAATCCATGCCCAACACCAAATTGTGGCGACACTACGACTTTAGAATTTGCAGGTAGTGCGCCAGTAGCATACATAGACTCAAAAGCAGCATGATTGTTATGCGGAACACACGCTGCGGTGGCAAATTTAGTGTAGCCGTACTCAATCCAATATCTAACCCATTCTCGCGTGGCCACTGAATTGCGAAACAATAAAAGGCCCGTATCAGGAATACCACGATGGTCTGCTACAAGCAAATCGTTATCTCCGAATTCTTCTATAAGAGTCTGAATTGATAGACTCATATTAAGCAGCAAGCAATCCATATCAATCCATAGAACGTAATCGTATAGCGGCAAATACGTAGAAATTAACGATTGTTTATACCACCATATCCAAGGTTCGCCGCCGTAGCTTGTCTTAAACGGTATACCAAAATTAAAATTCTGATCAACATCATACTGCCCGCGTATACTTATTAAATTGTAGCTGTGTCGAGTGCAGTATTCTGTAGCGGCCCCCATAAACAAAAATTCGTAGGGACACACACCAAAATAAGACGTAAGCAAAGCTATTTTCATACGTCTACCCAATCAGTGCGATCAGACATTTTGAAATAGTGATTTTGCTTGACTGTAATTGAAGGTACACGCACTGTTACTAATTCGCTACGTACCATGATCATGTTCATATTTGCGACTTGAAAAATAACACGGTATCCGAATCGTTCAGCAAGTTTGCACCCAGCGGCAAAAGTAAATCCGTAATAGCTATCCCCTGCCCATACATGATCAGGATTATACGCGATAGTACGAGAGTTAGTATATGTAGCATTAAACTCAGCAACGATGATGGACGGCTTACGATGTTGCAAGATTGTATCAAGTATCCAGTAGTCATTGCCGTCAATATCAATAGACAGTACTGTAGCCGTATTTCGTTCAAACAAAAATAATGGTATATCAAGAATATTCTCTACTGTAACAGTTTGTCCACGTTCGCGGTCTATAACGTATCTGTCCCACCCTAGATTTTGTAAATGCCTACTATTACTAAGATACAAGCCATCCCCGCCGCCGATATCATCAATAGTTCCAGTGTTAAAGCCTAACGCATTAGAGATGTGTTCTAATAACAGTCCTTCTCCGTTCTGTGAATACAGATCTTTGTTCTTAATCTCGTACAGCCGCTCAATCCAATTCATGCTTTCTCCACAAAAGCTATATCACGAAAAAGATGAACTCCTGCTATATCCGTAATTTTCGATTTACTACACCCATTGTGGATATCATCAATGAATGAGCGGACCATTTGGATAGTAACACCGCCGTCCGGTCCTCCCCCATAGTATTCTTGATAGCCGCAGCCAATGTCTTCAATTACGTAGAACCCGCCTGATCGAACATAACGAAACAGGGCATGAAATAAGTTCACCTGCTCTTGACTTTGGTGTGATGCGTCCTCAATAAGAACATCGACAGGCCCGAGCTTAGTAAAGAACGCTGTACATTCCTCCAAATTAGTTGCATCAAAAGTATGTAACTTAGCTCGTGTCATATGCTCTTGTGCACACAAAGGACTTTTATCAATCCCGTGCACATTTGCGTTAGGGAAAATTTCATCCCATGCTTGTAATGAATAGCCGTACTGTACACCAATTTCAACTATCGTAAGTTCATCTGCGCGGTAAGTACCCAACATACGCTCATAATACCGCATATAATTATGCCCAGGATTACCAGCAAAGTGACCATGTAGGGATATGTCAGCTTTATCTGTACCATAAAATGCACCAATTTCATTGAAAGATTTCATACCAACCTCACGGTTTCTGAAAAGCCCAAGATGGGTAGTTAACTTCGTATATACCGCCACCTTCACCTGTAGTTACAAATAGAGGTAGATTACGCGAAGTAGTAAAAGCTGTAACATCAGTCTTTACTGTGATACCCACCGTATTAGTAAAATCGTGCCCTGTAATCCATCCACCACTTTTTACTGCGGGCCACCACGCTTCAATATCTTCACGCACACGAAGATGATTTGCGTCAATATACACCCAATCAAGAGACTCACTAGCAAATTTTATTGCAGCCTTAATAGAAAAATCTCGTATTACTACTACTTCCCGGTTATTTGCAAATTTGGCACATACTTCTTTGTACAAAGCGTCTAAGTACGCTTGTGAATTTGCACTAGCAGGGTCTTGTCCGTACACCTCTGCATCTTGTGTCTGCCAGCAGTCCACTAAGTACAACGCAGTAGGATGGGTTTCGGTAAAAATAACAGAAGAAAAGTCCCCGGCTAGTACACCTATTTCTGCAACACAAGCGTTGTGAGGAAGTGAGGCCACTAGGCTGCGGCGAGTACGTAAATCAAGACCGAAAGTCGCCATTATAGTGCTTCAAAGTCCTTAAGATTTTCTTGATAAATATTGTATGCGGATTCCTCTAATCTATGCACCATGTAAGCTCCCGCGTGGGGTACTTTCTCAATCCAAGGGGCGTACCAACGCGAATAGTGTAAAGCTACTGGAATTTCAGTACCAGTCCATCCACGCGAAGGTACAACACGAGATTCACCTTCATCGAAAGCCCAATAACAAACGAACTTACTAGGAATAGCTGCTATATAAGAATAAAGTACAAGATTGATAATTTGTTGGTCAGTACCACCCCCGCGCAAAATTCCACACGAATCCTTCTCAGAATTTATTACATTAGCTGGACTTACCCATGTCTGCACTGCGAACAATTTATTTACAGTATTTACGGGTAACTCATTTGGGCGAAACAACATAAATGCAGAGTTAAATGTACGCTGCGTAATGTGAGGGAATTCAAGTTGCATACGTGCATATAATGGTGCATTGCGAATTTTGTGCTCATCTCTCCAAAATGTTTCGAGAGTCGTAAGGTCTTCGGTATCCATCAATATAGGCTTTTCAGACGAAGCAAGTAAACTAAAAAGTCTATATAGATCACTCTGTACAATTACGTCACAATCCATGTATAGAACTTGGTCCCACTGCCGAAAAAAATCATCAAAAACATAAAATTTCTGTAAGAACGACTCCGCTTCACGAAGACATACCTTAAACCCCTTTTGTGAGAACGTCTCTGCCGCTCGTGAATTTGACGGGCAAACAAACGCAAAATCATCAATCCAACTACCATACTTTTTACAGCACATAACAAGAGCTTTAGCATGATCTACATAGTTATCATCAGCGACTAAGACGATAACACGTTTCATACTCGTGCCTCTGCCCAATTAAAAGTAACTGGGTCAAAATCTGTCATACGGTCTGCGTACCAGTAAGGCCCAAGCGCTTTAAAGTTAGAAAACGTTGTAACTCCAGTGCCTATATTACTTTGGTTATCATACTGTACTACACACCCTGGTACAAAGCAGAACGTATTTAATTTGGGCTGCAACATAATTGCTAAATAATCGATTCCGATTGACAAATGGAGATTTTGGTCAAACAGAGTCAAGATTTTATGCGCGCTATCTGCATTTACAATGTACGCATACGTTGACCAAATGCCATATGTTCGCAGAATTCGGGGATCGTCAGTTAACTCAACATCGCGTCCGATGTGCGCCATCAAAGGATCTGATACATCCATAGCGTGCCAAACCGGAGGATTACAATGAAAAGTAGCCCCCAGCCAAAAGATGTCCCATTCACACCCGTCAAGAAAATTTTCTATATAGTTAATACGCGCCATAAAATCAGTACAAAATACAACGTCATCCTCTAATACCAATACATTGCGATGAGTTAAAAGACTACGCGCAATAATTGCAGTCTGACTCATATGACAGCCAATTGCACCAGGAGTGCGGTCATACATACGCCGAATTTTTTCTTGTGGTCCGTTCCACTCAGTGGGCAGATAACCACGTTGCCGTTGTGCATGAAGACCCACTCTTTTTAACTGATTCTCTACATGCTCACGACGATCTAACCTTGAATCAAGATTAACGTACCAAGTATCTAACGTCCCTAGCTCAAATTTAGGCATTATATGCGCTCATACACATCAGGTTTTAACGTAGAAAGTGACGAATTACTAAGCGACGTATGTGAAGCGACAAATACAGCACGAGTAAGTCCCAATTTTGGAGTTTTAAATTCTAATGGGTAATCCGTATGATTTGGCTGTGTAGTAGTGTAATAAGCATAAGGAAAATGGCAGAGAAGCTCGTTAAATACCCATTGACGTGAAGGTCGTACTCCGTAGCCATTTACAGAATTACGCAAATCAGCAGGGTCTTCTGCCAACATAAATTCAGATTCGCCATCAGTTGATTGAACACAGGTACTAAGTACCATAAAATTAGTGCATAATCTACTAAGTAATTTAATTGCTAGCGCAGGTTCTTTCAAATGATAAAGAAGTCCGTACACGTGCAAAATTTCATATCGACTAGCGTCATAGTCCTGCACATTCTCTACATCCCATTTACGTACTCGTGTACGATGTCCCCAACGACGTTGTAGGATTGCCGTATTATCTTCCCGCCCATCGGAAGTAGTTACAACACAATTACGATCTAAAAGAAATGATGTATGCTCCCCAATTCCCGCACCTACCTCTAATGCAGACTTATTATCCCAATTTAATTTCAAACTAACGAGATGGGCTTTTTCTGCACGTACCATTGCCAAATACCCAGGTTCACCAAATATGCGAGTAACTAACGAAGCATCAGAAGCTCCATAATGTTGAAACAATTCGCGACGAGACTCAAAAAGAGCAATCTGAGAATTATCACGTTCGCGCTCAACTCCGCGAAAACTAGCTTGAATACTAGCGCGCTCAAGTTCAGCTTGATTACGCTGGTCAACTAAGGTTTCGTATGTTTCACGTAAATCTGCGTTCATCTGCTCTTTAATTGCTAATTCTTGCAGTGCTATATCAAATAAATCAGTAACACCCTCGATATTTTTAGTAACGTCTCGTAATGCGCGTAGCTCTTTACTCGTCATACTGCATCATTCCTAAAAAGAAGATCATCAGCGTAACGTCCTATATAGGTCCACTCATAAAAAAATCCGCGCAAATCTCCCTCAGTTGGTGCTCCTTCATACATAATTGTGCGGTGGCATTCGGTCTTAACAAAACGTGTCTTTGCTAGAGTATGCAAACCACCACGAAATATATCTAGTTCGGCACCCTGCGTATCGATCCAAATAAAGTCGATTATGGGCTCATTTGGTATATTTTCTTCAGCCCATTCATCAAGTGTAATGGTAGGCACTTCAATTTTGCTATCAAACTTACACCAAGGCGAATAGACTAGATGTCCAGTAGGACGAAATAAAGAGCCAGACTTATCCCAATCAATCGAGCGATCCATAGTGGGCGTACCACCAGATTGGTAAAACTCGTGTGTGCCGGACTTTGAGGCGAGTGCGATTTCAGTGAGGATTACGCGCTCGGGTGAAAAATTGCGGACTCTGAATTTATCAATCGCGCGTGGATCACACTCGAAACAGTAGATAAGCGGTCTACCTTGGAAGTGTTCAAGAAACTGTGCAGTATCAGCGCCATCGTTAGCGCCGATTTCAAGAATCAGTGGACTAGCGTGCCCAACGAAAGACGCAATCTCTGAATGTGTTAAGTCTTGCGCACGTTCCATACTTGCTCCTCAATCCAAGGGTACAACACCTTAAGCCCACGATTCAACGTATTCGCAGGCGGTTCCCACTCCGTTAACTTCTTAATAAGTGTATTGTCAGAGTTACGTGCTCGCACACCTTGCGGTCCAGGGATGAACTTAATCACAGGATCTTTTACACCTGCAATTTCACACACCTGAGCTACTAACTCCGCAATAGACACGTCATCCGCAGACCCAAGATTGATAGGCCCCACAATGTTACCATCGACAAGTTTTTGCAACCCCTTAAGCCAGTCACCCACATACAAAAATGACCGACGTTGCTGCCCATCACCCCAAACCTCAATCTCTTTAGTACGTTTTGCTTTATGCTCCGCGACTTTCCGACAAATAGCGGCTGGTGCTTTCTCACGCCCATCATTCCACGATCCGTAAGGTCCGAAGACGTTGTGAAACCTTACGATATGCGCAGTGAATCCGTAAGCTTTTGCGTAGGCTTGATACAGACGTTCCGAGATTAGCTTCTCCCAACCATATTCTGTATCGGGCAGTGCGGGGTACGCATCGTCTTCAGTGAGCGGTTTGGAGTCCGCCCCATCTTGTTTCAATTCGTTGTAGACACACGCGGAAGATGCAAACACAACGCGCGAAATTTTATGCAAGCGTACAGCCTCTACTGTACTGAGATTCACTCTAAGGTTGTTGGCAAGAATCTCCGCGGAGTGTTGCGAGATGTACCCCATACCGCCCATATCTGCTGCTAGCGCGTACACTACGTCGTATTTAGCTCCAGGCACCCATCCAGGATTTCTTACGTCTCGAATTAACAATTGAGTAGACGAATGAGGAGCATACTTGGCAGTGTGTAGATCGATACCAGTTACGTTGTGACCTTGCGCGTGCAAGTATTCAGAAAGATGCCAACCAAGAAAACCACCCGCACCAGTAATGAGAATGTTCTGTTTTTGGAATTTCATGTGTTGCTCCTAAATCCTACGGAATAGTTACCGATGAGGCTGCCATTGGATTTGATTTCAGGCATCTTCCAGTTACGCACAAGGAGTCCGCCACGATCACCATTGATAATCATGTCCTCTTCTTCACGCGCGAGTGTGTTAGCTACCTCATTAACTATGTCTTTAGTTAGTAAGTTATGTGCCCCAAGCTCAGATAAGCTCCACGAAGTCTTGACCGGAAAATTGTGGGCATAAGGTAAGAAGTTCGTCTGCTTCCTCGCTAAGTCGAATAAATCTTCAAGCCAAGGAAGATCACCAACTTCGTAGCTACGAGCATTCTTAAAACCCATCTTAGTTACTTGAAGTTGGTTATCTAACATTCACATCACCACGTTGCCGTTGATAATAACGCCCCGCTTTATTGCGCCGCTCATCGGTGCGTTTATTGCGCTCGTGCCGAATACGAAGAATGCCAGGATCTAACAGCGCATAATGTCCTTCGCAATAAGACGGTATAGTAGCGCCGTCCATGAAAGCGATTTGTTTCTCCTCGCGATACACGTCGTAATCACGCGGTGGTTTGAAGTGCAGGGACGGATGCAAGCGCAACATTCTCGGCATCGGGAAACCTTGCGGATTATGGGGTAAATGAACATCGTAGCGATACATGTTGATCCACCATAACTCAGTAGGATCACCTAATTTGTAGTGGTCCTCTGGTGTAAAATTGTAGTATGTACCCTCTAGTCTTTCGTCTACGTCGAGAAACAGTGCCCACTTGTACCAACCACCGCTAGGTGTGCGCAGTGTTTCGGCCTGACGCAGAACTTCATTTTTCTTATCAGCTTCGCTTGTCCACCGAAATTCGTGATCACCTTCATCAACGTGAAGATCAACTAGCGCTTTTTGTAAGGCTTCGTCTGAAGTCCACACGTCTTCGTCGGGATCATCTAAGAACAGCGGGTATGCACCGTCCATATACAGAACATGAAAACCAAGTGCGTTGGCGGATTGTACACATTCGCGCAACATTTGTGCGCCATCATTAAACCCGCTTACACAAACTAGCGTTGACTCATTCATCGTAACCATACTATACTCCTGCATAACTCAGTTGTCAACCGATGAAAGGAGCCCACAGCATGATCCAGATAATTCCTTTAGACACAAGGGTTTACATCGAAGATAGCAGGATTCAAGGCACTGTTACCGCAATTTCGATAATAAACAATCAGGCTCCATATTACGAAATTACGTGGTGGATTGAAGGAAGGCGCACAGTAGAATGGTTCTATGAAAGCAGCTTAGCTATACAGCCAGGACTAACTAAAAAAGTAGGATTCAAACCAAATAAAAACGGCGCGCCTTAGTTACTTCAGCGCGCCGCCGTGCAAGCTCTAAGTCCAGGAGGAAGACTTAGGCCATGTTGTAATCGTACCAAACCGTCTTGTTCGATGCAATGGCGAAGATCGGGTTGAACGCACGCCGCATCGAAGCAACGATCTCGATCTGCCGGGTGCGAATCCAACGCTGCGACTCGATAAGCGGCTGCTCATTCGAGTAGCTATAGATCCAACCCTTGCGGTTGACGAGCAAAAGACCCGTCTTAGACGTGGTAGTGTTGTCGAAAACGCCCGACGCGTTCAAGTCCGAGCGGAAAGCCTCAGAAACGACCAACGGCAATCCGAGAAGAAGTGGCACATCAGCCAACGTCATGACCATCGGGCTGTTACCCGCGCCCATGACAGGAAGGCCGATCATTACAGGATTGTTGTTGGTGTCCTTAAGGGACAAGAAGTCCGCTCGCAGCCCAGGAGCGCAAACCCAGAAAAGATCCGCAGGACGCGCGCCGTACTTACCCATCGACTTGATCATTCCGGTCAGCGTCTCAACGACCTTCGCGGAACCGTCCGTGGTGTACGACTGCTGAATCGCGTACTTACGAAAACCCTTCCAGATTTTGCGGATATCGCTCGAAGAAGTAACGTCCGCATCCTGGTGAGTACCCGTGGTATCACCATTGATAAGCGCGTCTTCTTCCGAGTACGCCATCGAGATTCCCAACTGATTGCGGGCCTCAGTAGCGATTGCGATGATCGAATCCTCGTCTAACTCGTAGCTCCAAGACGTGCGAGCGCCGAGAGAAGCGAGTGTTAACGTGATTTTCAGCGGCGTCATGTCAGAAGTCGTGACAGCCGTAGCCGACTCAATATCCGCAGTCTGTTCACTGATTTTGTACGTGGTCGTGCGCGCCCCCATGACGGGATAATCAAAGGGGTTGCGGGGCTGTTGGAAAGTACGCAGTTGACGGCTAACGTTACGATCAAGATCGTAGCGAGCGAGTAAGTCAGTCGTGAACCCAGTCGGCACCCAGTTAGCAGTGTCGGTGGTATCCAGCGCCTTACCAACGTACTCCATCGCCTTTGCGTACTCAGGCCAAATGCGGCACTGTGTACGCGGGTCAACACCCATGCCGCCGTTCTGCGCCTGCTTGTGTAGCATCCACACGAAAACCTGATCGTGCAGATCGCGCGCACGCTCCAGCATGTCATCCTTAACGATAAGAGGCTTAGCCTTCTCGTAAGGACCGGAAGTGTCAGGGATCATCGCACCCTTGAAAAGAACGTCAAGGGGAGTACGGTTGCCGAACTGAGCACGCCACGAATCTGCGGATGCAGTACGTTGTGCCCCGAGGTTTGAAAAAATACCCTTCACTTCCGTCTTCGGGATGCCCCCAATTTCAGCAAGGTAGTTCTTCGCTTCCTCAACGCCCCATTCGGTTTTCTTAACGTAGTCACCCACCGGCATTTTTTTAACGTCGGCGTCGATCTTCGTAAGAGTGTCATTCAACCCCGCACGAATTGCAGCCTTATCGGCTTCCGAAGTAGCCAAATCAAGCTGCTGATTTGCGAGATTGAGATACGACTTGAACGCCTGAACCGGAGTCTGCTCGACTTTGGTTTCGGTCGAAACGGGCTTCTGCTCGGCAGGAGTCGCGTTAGGGGTGGGTTGCGTGCTTACCGCCTTAGTGACGGTAGCAAGATTGTTGAGCGCATCCGCAAGATTCTGCGCCGGATCGGGAGTCTTAAGCTCGTCTGCCACTGGTAGCCTCGTTGGCTACCGTCGTCAGTCGTTCAGTCAGTGTAGTCACAGCACTAAGAAGTGCGGGATTAGACGCAACCGACTTGGCGATTTCGGACGACGATAGCGATTTATTTGGAGTTTCTGCGTTTAATTGGTTCATCGCTTGATTGTCGCCACCCGAGGGTTGCGTTACCCGCGTCTGACTGGCCCGGGTTTGGACGACGCGGAGAGCGTCCAATACCTGATTCAAAGTTTCTATCGACTCTGTTAGTGTAGCATAATCTTCGTCGGTGAAGTTACCCTTATCCTCATCACCGTCGTTATCAGCCATTGGAGTAGGTTCAATTTCCATCTTATGTGCGAGCGAATTCACAAATTGTGCAGCCCGCGCTATTAACTGAGTAGCTGATTCTTTGTAAGTAAGACTCGCTGCACCAGTTAAAAGTAACTTCTCGCGCTCGCCTGCGAAGTCTTTGAAGTGGGAATGTGCAAGTGAACGCACAAGCGTTTTAACCGGCACACCACGCGCGCCGAATTCATCGGGGCCGTTGCAAAGTTCACCAGCCTCAGAAGTGTGTGGTACGAATCCACCACACTCAACGGATGCAGTAGCGATGGTTTTGCAATTCGGGCATTCTTCGACGGTGAGAGACTTGAGAACGCGCGCCACTTCCGAAGGTGAAGAATTCGAGAAAAGTCGCTTCAACTGCGCAGGAGTGTAGTCTTTGTTTTCCGGTGGCTTTTTGTCAAACTCTGCATAATGTTTTGCCAAATGGTTGTACACGGCGTCTTTATCCGCTTGCGGAATATCGACGCCGCCACGCGCACCGAGAAGTGCGCCCATCGCAGCTTTAACTCCAGGCCACGATGTTTTGTACCCAGCGCGCTCATGGTGCGGGAGTTTGTAATCCGACTTTGTTAGGTCGGCGTCGGGCTTGTCTGCGACCCACGCGCACATTTTATTTAGATCGTCGGTAGATGCGCTCTTAACTTCCGAGGCAGCGTCCCAAGAGTCGGAACCGGAATGGCCGAAGTTACCGGAGCCAGCGCCGCCTTTAGTCACTTCTTTGGTCGCGCACATTTCACAATGCGTAGTCTCGTGCGATTTGTTCACACATCCTTCGCAGTGCGCGCCGCCGCAAGTGACTTCTTTTATAACATCGGGTGCAGTGCATTTTTCGCAGTGCGCAGAACCGTGAGCATCCTTGGTCGCACAGTCGGGGCAGTGTGTTCCAACGCACTTTTTTTCAGCAACGTTACCCGCCTCGACAAGTCCATTCTGAGTATCCATCGTCTTATGGACAAGCGCCTCAAAGGACTTCATAACCGTAGGCGTGAAGAACCGCTGATATACCGCGTCAGTATTAGAACCGACAGGCACCACTGAAAGTTCAACAAGCTCGGATTCGAGATATTCGCGAGGACCACCCATCATCGCCTGAAACTTAGAAGCAATGTCGGCATCCATCGTAACGTTTCCAGCAGGAACTAAATCGGTAAGCGGGCGTCCACGTTGGTCAATCGATCGCGCCTTGATCGGTTTAAAACCAATCGACGTTGCCGACATGTAACCCTCTTGCCATAACTTGTAAAGCGTATCGATGAATTCATTGCCAATGTTGGCAAACTGAATATCGGCAAATAGCGCCTTAGTTCCATCGGCTAGCGCACCCTTCTTGAATGACAACACTTTACCAACCGGGAACACGGGCATTCCAGGCAACTTATTGTGAACGAAAAGCAGCACGGGATTACGCAGGAAATTGTCCAGCTTGATACCATCTACGCGCACTACATCGCCGTCCCTATCCTGATTCTCAGAAGTGATAGGGACGTTGCGGAAAACGCGGCTATCATTGGAGTTAGGACTCGGCGCGAATTTCGCGACCGCCGCAGCGTCGAATTCCTTATAAGCTAGAGAGACGGACATTCTAGGTGCTCCAAAGCGGCGGGTGCGCTGACCGCCGCACTACCAGAATACAACATCAGCGCAATCGAATCAACTTGATCTGTCCACGAATCACCTTTTTTACCGCAATCGCAATACGCCGCGTATTAACATCCAACGCATCGTCATGTGACTTCTCAATTTCAGCAGTGTACAACTTGCCACGGGACTTGGTTACGGGGTACAGAAAGCAACGACAATTAGCAATTTCTGAAATATCTCCACTAGGGTCGCCAGGATAAGCAACACCAATTGAAAATTGCGCACCAACAGGAACTTCTTCACCTTCAATTTCAGCGTGCGAATCCCGTACACGTTCATCTTGCATTGTCCCCCAACCATTAGCTTCAACCCCTGCTTCATCATATGCTGACAACGCACCAAAGTTTGAAAGCCCATTAGTCTGAGTTTGCGCCATGTTCCACGCATTATTAGCCCGAGATTCAATGACATCCTGAATGCGCGAAATTAGCTCATCCGTGGAATCGTCTTGACTGATACCGTCTTCCACCGCGCGACGAATTTGGTTCTCAGTGGTAGCATTGATTTGGGCGAAGAAATTATCGACGCGGTCTTCCGCCATTTGTCGCAGCATATCTTCGTCAATGTCATCAACACTAATATCGAGGTTTATATTGCGTATAGCGCGTGCCGCGGACTGTTTTATTACAGACTCGAATAGGTCTGCAAAGTGAGAGTACGTAACATCATCCGGCATAAGGTCGATGGATTCGAGTAAACGGTCTACATTGGATTTACGTTGTGCTTTGGCGATAGTTGCCGAAGTAAGTTTGTGGTGCGGATTTTGTATGACAGGCTTCGCTTTAGCCTTCTGCTGGTTAACCCAATGCGTCAACCAGTTTCCCGGCCCTGTCTGCGTTTCGTCGCCTAGGTCAATGATTATGGGCATTTATGCACTTGGCGCCTTATCATAAAACGCCTCCCACTCCCAAGGCGTTCCCAACACAACGTACTCTGATTCATTGTATGCATTATCCCCAAATTCAGGTGTAGACAAAATCGCCTCTTTAGGTATCTTAGCACGAATTACAACGCGCACTGCACCTTTGGGTATTTCGCCGACGCCATCCCAAGTATTAGCGACGCTTAGATCGGAAGTAAAAGAATTCATCGGATTACGCATGAGTTGTAAGTTATCTAATTTAGTTCCTTCGAGTCGCCGTTCAGCTAAGGCTTGAGCATAGTGGTCCGTCATGTCAAGCCCTGCTTCTGCTTCACTAATTGTAGACTCGAAGTTACTTTTATCTACGTATACAGCACGGTAGAGATAGTCTGGTACGGGTTTATCTTTCAGCAGCCATTGCGTAGTCTCCCATTGGGCTTTGAGAAGTGCAGATTTCTCTTTAATCACATCTGGTGCACTATGCCCATACAAAGGTCCGTACTCTTTGTCAAAATCCTCAACCCTATCAGCCCACTTATACGGCGGATTAACCCCAAATGTGTGCATAGCGGCGTTCTGAATAATAAGAGCATCAGGAGATTGACTCGCAGACTTCCATGTACCCCATAAATTATCGTTAGATTTAGCAAGCCAGTCTTTGGACATTGGATTGAGTTCTGCGGCGCGAGCAACTACCGTCGAACGAAGAAGTTCTGTACTTGACCCACTGTAATACTTCATTTTTTCTTCGTCGGTCTTAGCATTCCATTTAGACTCTAATACGTCGTACGTTAAATCAACTTCTAAATTACTGCGCACAGTACTAAAGTAATCTTCAGATTGTCCAGAAATATACTGGTCTGCTGACAACTTTTCTGCGCCGGCTGCTTTTTGTAGTTGTTTATTAAAGGCTACTTTTTCCTCATCACTAAGTACATCAGGATTTCTTAACAAGCTAGAAAAATCAAACGTAGATAAATCAGTTTTTGACGAAAGACCTGCGCGTAAAGTCACTAATTTTTTACTGTCAATATCAAACTTCTCAGACATGCCACGAGTTTCTGATTCTGCCGCGTGTAGTGCTAACCGATTAGTTTTTAGTCCGACAACTTCCTTATCGGACATATGGTGCAGATTGCCGTATATAATGCTCTGTATGTCCCCCTTACTAAATTGCGTAAAGCGTTCTTCAGCATCACGCTGTTGCCCTAAATCGAGTTGCTCCCATGTATCACCAATTTTAGTATGTTGTGCTATTTCATCAATCTTCTTAATCGCCTCCGGTCGAAGTTCCTTCAACTTTGCTAACGCCGCACGACTGCGCCCGCCGCCCACACTAGACCCACCAACCTCACCAGGCCGTCCTTCATGCCCGAAGTTACCACTACCCGCACCCCCCTTTAACTTGATCAACGCCACATCAAGAAAAGCATTTTTCGGGTCTTCTTCCACAGTGTCAGAAGTCGGCCTACCAAAGTGATACCGCTTACCTGCGTCATACGCTGCTTTCCGGGCTGCACCGCGTCCGAGGTACTTCTTATATTCACCAGACTGCATTAATTTGTATATCTCACGGCGTAGATTCCATTCATTTAACTTTGTACCATTAGGGAAATCCAATACGGTAAAATCAGCGCCTATGTCAACGTTACCGTATACTTTAGGCGAGTAGGTAATTACCGGATGATTTAATTTAGGCAATTCGGCGTTTACAGGCGCTACATAACCTAGTATCTTATCGGGCGGTATTACATCCGCTGATTTAACTTCAAATGAACCATGCTCATCGGCATGACTTCTAACCCGCTCTGCTGCTGCGGCTTCGTAGTATCCACCATCGTTGACTACACTCTTTCGATATTCCTCTTGAGTTTTATCCGCATAAGCATGTGGTGGATCAAAGTCAGTATACATCTGAGCGATGTCTTTCGGCGTAGCGAAAGTCTTCGGTGATTCAAGCACCGAATTATCAATTACAACCTTAACATCACCGTAAGGATTTGCGCTACCATGAGACATAAATACAAATTGATCTAACCCAGCGTTACGATCCTTTTCATATGTAGAGCCAGCGGCAGCTTGTAGCTCTAACTGCTGTTTCACCTGTGTCATGTCAGCTATATATTTATGATACTGCGTCGATGAAAGTATACCTTTATCTCGCAGTACTTGTAATTTAGTTACAGTTTCCATAAGTTTGTTGTATTTTGTTTGCGCCACACCATTTACAAGCCTATTAGATTTCAACCCATTTTTGTCAATCTCTTGTAATAAAGGAATAGAAGCTCCATGAATAAGTGGTTGAGCTTTCAGTTCTTCAAACTGCTTATTAACTTCTGCTTGCCAATCTTGTAAGCTCGCAGGGTTAAGACTTGAATACCCGTACCTACTTACTTTTGCTTGGTTAACTAATTTGTCCGCATTTGCTCTAGGGTCTAACTCTCCACGTAATACAGGCACTCGTGCAGCGAGATTTCGCAACGCACGCACATGTGGCGACGATTCTCCACTCGAACTTGACCCACCTACTTCTCCGGGCCTACCTGAATGCCCAAAGTTACCACTGCCCGAACCACCCTTAAGCTTAATTAAACTAGCCTGAAGAAACGATAAATCAGCCAAGTTCTTGCCACTCTTTTTCTAACTTAGTTGCTTCCATCTCTTGTCCCGCTTTCCGTAAGTCCTCCACCAACAAATTCTTAATATTGTCCAGTGTAGCCAATACCGCCATCTGTTCATTTAAGAATTTCTGCCGTTCATCGATTGCCGTCTTCATCGTCCTCACCTAGTATGCCTTCAATAAAAGCGTTAATTTCATCGTCCGTTGCATCAGGGGAAATAAATGTCAAATAGACATCGGTGATTTTAGCTGGCGGTATCTGTTCTTGCTCCGACATTAAATGCTTCCCCCTTCTTTAACCTTAACACGCCCACTCTTCACCACATAATCGTCAGCGTCCCACTCGTCGCCCAAGTAAACCTTCTCCACTTCTGCTACATTGTACACCTTAGCTACACTCTGCGTAGTCCCACCCGCATTGCGCACACGATGGTACGCTTTCCTTGCAATGACACGTATATCCTCATTCAATCGTCCATCTCGAATTATGCCTGTAAGTTCGTCAAGCAAATGAACTTCCTTCGGTGTATCGACACCCAACTTCGCAATATACGGAATCTGTTTGCCGACCACACGTACAGCCTGAAGAAGTCCCATAAACTCCTCTACTGTACAAATATCTGCGCCTTTATACTGAATCACTTCTTTGTATCCTCTACCCGCTTCATACCAGCGCGCTCCAAATTAGCCTCAACGGCGGCAACTTCCTTTGCAATAGCTTCATCTTTATTTTCGGCCTCCCACTTAAGACCGTCGATATAAGCCTGAAGCCATTCGGGCACGTCAGTCTTTCCAGATATCTTTTCCGATGTCGCCATACTTTTTCACCCAATCTGGTGCGTTTGATTCACGTAACTTTTGCTGCGCGTAGGCCCTCAACTCTTCTTTCCGCACCTTAAGTGCCTGTGAAGGAAACGCCGATAATGCCTTACGATCTTCAGGCTTACCTGAATTGTCCACAAAGTAAAAATGCGCACGCGGGTTATTTATTTGAGCTTCATTAAACGATGCGAAGTTATGCGCACCATCATTGTAAGATTCTGCAAATAAAGTAGCATCTACCATACGCCCAGTTTTAATTCCGCGCTCAATGACACGAGGCCATACGGTTAGCGGATCGGCATGTACGAAAAGGTGCGTTACATCGATACCGCGCTTCTCCGCTTCTTTCTGCACCCATTCATTCTCAGTAGAGTTTAGCTCACCAGTTGAATCCCAAACTGCATTGAACCCGACACTTTTAGGAATAAAAGGGAGCCCTGAAGACTTACCTGCACCAACGCCACCTGACGTAACGAGTATATTGCGCTGGTCTACGGGCATTTTTGCAATTTCGTCAAGTCTCTTGAGAAATGCACCCTTGGCGATTGCGTCTGCTGTTGCGTGAACTGCGACATTATACTGCGCACGAGATTCTAACGAGCCCGTATTACGATAGTCTTCCGACATCGCCTTTGCGTTGTCAGCGTTAAATACCGCGGGCTCCGTAGGATGAGTCATTGCAGCTTTGTAGTATTCATCGTACGCACCTTGCGGATTCGATTCATACTTAGTCGCGAATCTCTCTTGTGCAGCAGCTAACTCTTTAGGTAAATTCGCAATGCGGGGAACTTTAGTAGGCACCGAACTAGCTGGTACGCCTACTTTAGAGGAGGCCGATGCCACAACGGGTTTTGCTGAAATAGCTACGTCATGAGAAATAGTGACATCTGCACTACTTCCCCCAACTTCTCCGGGCCTACCCGCATGGCCAAAATTACCCGAACCCGCGCCACCTTTGGTTACAGTTTGAATACCGTCGTTTTCAGTATCAAAGTCTAGCGGATCAAACCCCAACGCCGCGATAACATCATCAGGCGTATGCGCTAATTCTTCATCATCCGGATCTTCGTCGCTGTTGAGAACGGTGCGCCAATCCTCAACGACATTTCCTGCTGACCCTACATATACATCCGCATCAATTTGGTCGTTAGGCATTGGCTGCTTCTCTCCACTTCGCAAAAACGTGAGGGTCTATATAAGATTGTAACGCAACCGTAGGCGTATTGCCCAATACCTTACTCACCCGTTTCGCAACCTCACGCACTGCTTTCTTATATTCTTTCGCGTTCTTAGGTATAGGTATATCTTTTACAGTACGCAGCGCCTCAGAAGTCCCACGTGCAGTGCGCAAATCCTTTGGATGAAAACCATCACCGGCCTGATCAGCTACATAATCACGTAATTCAGAATCGGTAATACTAAAAAGACGACCGTTAGATCCCACCTCTTTCGCTCGTTGCTGAATAATATCCGCAACTTTCCCTGAAGGAACTTCGATATCTAAATCAACGCCCTTCTTACCAGTGAATTGCAGCCGCACAGAACCGCCGTCTTTCACAACATGCTTACCAAGTAAGGTAGTTGCACCATACGCCTGCTTCTCACCACCAGTATTCTTATCGCTTCCAGGCCGAACTCCTGTTGCCGCGATTAACTCAGTCACGATGGCAGCATCGCGCGTCTTAGGATCACGTGAATTGAAATTCTCCTGGTTGTCCTTACGCACCTGTTCAAGCTTTGAAAGTAGTTCTTTAGTCCGTTCAAACTTCGCTGCTGCCTGTTGTCCTGCATATGTAGCACTATAGATCGACTGTACACGATCTTTACTATCCACACCGCGCACTAACAAAGCAGCATTTGGATCTTTCGCGACTGAAACAAATCTCCACGCAGGCGGAATGCGAACTTTTTCCAAATGAGCGGGTAGCGGACTACCGTCAGCCAACGTCCATTTAGTGCCATCATGGACAGCCTGATGATAGTTCTTATGTGAAAATCCACCTTCGCCGCTTGACCCGCCAACTTCGCCGGGACGGCCGGCGTGCCCATAATTCCCCGATCCTCTACCGCCTTTCAATTTCAGAAGCCCATTGCGCAACCACGTAAGCTGGTCGCCTTTCGCAGTACGCACATCGAAGGAACGCGCGACGATCTTTTCTTGCAAGCTCACATCGCCGCAATAAGTCATTTGATCTTTTGATACGGCCTGCACACCACCATCGAAGCGGTATACTCTGAGTACTAATTTCGCCTGATCAAATTCCATGACCACAATACGAGCACGCAATTTATTTTCCCGCGCGTACTCAATACGACGATCTTGCGCAGCTAATGTAAGGTCTATGGACTTTACACGTACACCCACATACTGAAGCCTCACATCACAGCCAATTCTTCGACCGTCCCGTGTACCAATAATATAGTCGAACGGACAACGGGGGTCTGAAGGAATTTCTACATACTTAGTCTGAGGGTCAATCTTAGATACTGCATCGACCAACAGAAAATTCATTAAGGCCCTGACTCCGCACCACTGGCGCCTGAAGACGCGATAGCTGTAGATTCCGCTGCCGATGCGGTGCCAGTAAACGCCGCGTGCATATCAAGTGCACTGATTGCAGCACTTGCTCCACCCATAGAAGAAGTAAGTTTAGACGATGCTTCAGATTTTGGTGCATTAGGCGTAGTCTGCCCACTTTCGCCTTGCAGCAGACTCGTTGGCGCGGGCATTGCGTTATCAGCACCAAGCTGCACCAATCCTGAAGACATCCAAGGCTTAGCGCCCCACGGTTGCGGAGGTTTCTTCAAAGTATCTTTACGAATTTCGTTGATCGTAATAACGCCACGGTCCAACGCAGGTAATAGACTAAGCATTTCTTCGCGCGCTTCATCTTTGAAAGCGTCCAATTCAGTGCGGTCAAATTCAGCGACGACGTTATGAATTCCAAAGCGCGGAAGCAGTGAATCAGTAATCTGGTCTTCCAACATCGCTAACTTAGGCTCCATCGTCGTCTTCCAAAACATCTTCCATTGCATTTCAGCATTCTCTAATGTCGCACGTTCGAGAATACCGAAGAAGATTGGATACAGTCCGTAAGCAACCATTAACTCATCCCGGTGCCATTGACGAGTTTCGATCAATTGAATCTGCTCAGGGGTCATTGTGATAGTTGTGTAGGATTTACCACGCGAAACGATGGCAGTCCTTCCAGCGTTGTCCGCGCCTTGGTATAACTGTTCCCATTCAGTCCGTAGGCGCTCTTGCTGCGGCCCGGTCAAATCACCATCAATCATGAGAATGCCGGACGGACGCGCAGAATTCTTAAGCAACGCATTTGCATGTCGCATCAAAAGGTCTTCTGCATCTAGTGCACGAGACGCAGAAACCATAGGCGCGATGCCATAAAATTCGTGATTAGGATTTATGTATCGCGTATGAAAAACCTTCTTAATGGGCAGCGGAATAGGTTTGCGATTAATGGTGTAAATATACCCACGCACACCACGAAATCTATCAGGCACAATTCGTGTATTACCCGGATTAATAGGCCATAGTTCTAACTTCTCTTCGCCAGTATGTTCGTTAACGCCTACCGCAATTTCCCAGTAAGCGTTGCCTGTTAACTCTAAGCTCAACCCCCAATGCAGTTTTAACTCATGCCCAGTCATGAGAGGATTAGGTTTTCTGAATAACTGTATTAAGGGATGACTGAAAGGCAATTCTTTGCGGTCATCCGTATTTTCCTTAACTTCGTAGAACTTCAAATTTACTGAAGCAAGCGCATTTGCAATAACAGTCACACATCGATACACGGTGGGTTGTTTAGAGAAAACGCGCATAAACTTAAGGAACTCTTCGGGCTGTGCGAGGCCCAAAGGTCCAGTCTCATAAACTGCCGCTTGTGCAACTGCGGCCATTACAGTAGAAGCTTTTTCTACGTAATCCGATGGGGGTGGTAAAAGAGAGACAGGCTTAATAGATCGATAAAGCGAAGGAAGCAATGACATGCTCATCGCGTAGACACATCCTCTACAACAGGAGGAGCGCCTATCTTATCAGCTAACCCACACTGTCGCTGATTACGACATTCAAAGATAGGAACTTGTTTGCCTTCGCGGTCAAAAACAAATCCAGCTTGCACTGCGGGGCGAAGACCCCCTAGTGCTCTACCACACCACTGACAAAGCGGAGCGTCCATGACAGAATCCTCGACGTGAAAATGGCCCATTGGCAGGATATCACGATGAGGAAAATTCCGCAAGTAACAAAGTAGATTCGTATCTTAGCGTTACGGGCGTTCTTATAAAGTCCGGCGGGCGGAATATTAAATCGAGATTCATCAATGAGAAGCTGCTGAATTAAAAGATTAAGGGATTGAGAGTGAAGAGTAAGAGTGCGCACTAGCGCGTAAAGAAGAAGACACTCGATTAAACACCAATAAATCAAGGTGGCATAACTCATTCCTCCACGCCCTTTTGCAAATTCCTAATCCGCTCTCCTGTACACGGTGGTACTAAAACATCCCATTTAGTAGGTAACTCAGCAGTCGCATATTCGTAATACGCCATATTCTTTCTACGCCGCCATGCACTACATCCTTTGCGTTGACAAATCTGGACAATAGACAATGAAGGATGACGCTTCCATAGATGATTGATGGGCGGTGGAAGTTCTGCGATAGCGGTGGTCATTACCTAAGCCCTCGAATCACGTACTCAATCATATCACGCTTAAACTGAAACAAGATAGTTTCAACAAGTTCTTTTATCGGCCGAGAGTTGGTCGAAAACGCATGAAAACGAATCTTGTTAATCTCCATATAACAACTAGTATCATAGTATTCGACAACATTTGCCATAACTTCAGGAATCTCGTCATTTATGTCCATCGACACGAAACTGGGTTCCTTCAGCACTGGAATATAAATCACTCGACGGTCAAAAGGAAACTTCTCAATTTGCGTTTTCTTAGGCCCGTCGATGAAAAGGACGTGCATTACTTAACTACTTCTTTCGATTCATGCAAATTTAGCTTAGATGGAGATACTGTGTAGCCACAACGAGAACAGACATACATGCTTATACGCAAAACACCAATAACTAATGGGCTTTCACCAAATGGCAACAATCGACCAATTAAAGCACCTTCTATCTCGGGGTTATTTTTAGCAACTCTCCCATTTTGTTCGACGCAGGAAGGGCATAATGCGAAGTTTGCATTCATACGTGCACCTATTTTATGGCTAAGGACTTTTTATACCAATCTTCCCACTGTGCTTGAAGATCGTCTATCTGCGTTTTAGTAAGCTCCTCTTCTACCCGCACCACCGAAGGCATATACAAATTGCCAGGTTCGCCTAAAACTGCGTACGACAAAAAATCAGGCCAACATGGCTTACCAGTTCCTACCGATTTAACCATAAGCTCCATGTTATTACACCTATAGTCCTTTATAGGAAGTACACCAAGTGCAACAGCCTTTGCCACCTTCTCTTGCTGTTCGTAGGTATCACCACACCAATAAATAGCTAGCGGGGTACGCCAGAATCGACTTACTGCCCAATACGTTCCCGTGAAAAATGCGCAGCGAAATCCAAGTCTACCCAGTAAGGGCATCGTAGGGTAAATTAAGGTATTTGCCACTAACAATGTACCTTCGACAAAAACAGCGGCTAAACCAAATACAATAAAGGCGTAATATATGCCATTCATACCTTTTTACCCCCATGTCGATGCTCACGAGTTTTGTTATACGCCAGCTTTGCTCGTAGTGCGTTTTCTAAAGGTAAATTAAGGCAACAGGCTGCATCCGCAATACGAATAACAACGTCAGCGAACTCTACCGCTACACCCTCTGGCTTACCACAGTCCCCTATGTAAAAATCAGTTTCATACGTGCTAGGCTTACGGTATTCCTCCAACGCCTCCGAAAGCTCCGAGTGCACCAACGCAATAAGTTCCGGCACTTCACGAGTGCGCTCATGCCATCCCTTGTCTTCCGCAGTTTGCCATGAATCTTGAATAAGCTCTTGAATCGTCAATGAAGAATGGTCTACTTTATCAGCTACAGTGGGCTCTGAATCTTCGTGCAACATTGCAGAATAAAGAAGTAAATACACAATCGCGTCCTGAATACGCCCGCGCACAGACTCGCGTTGCGACTTGTGCCCTTCCATCCACGCGCGTATACCGTCGATATGCTTCTGAAGATACACACGAAGAACTTGATCGCGAGTAAGACCCATAGATGCTGCAAGACGCTCGAAGTTGTCAAACGCATTATCTACGCCATGCGCATATTCAGATTGCCCTGCGCTCATTGTCGCTAAGGTAGGGTTAAGCCAACCTTTGCTTACATCAGTATCAATGTGCATTAGCCAACGTAAACATTGAGCCACATGACTCATACGTTTGTTAATGCTCTTACCTACATCAAACGCTAAACTGATTTCACTTTGAAGACACGCTATATTATTAATTCTGAAGCTCGAAGAACTCGACTTTATTACTTGATTCAATTTACGACGTGCGTATTTTCTAAATAAGGCTTTAGTCATACTACTCCTCGTTTTTTGGCGCATGAGCTTTAGCTATAGTCTGCGCTACGTACAATTTACGTCGCTTGGCGTGAATTTTATACTTTCGCGTTGGTGCAACTTTACAAGGGGCACCAGCTTCCGCCTTACACTCAGGACACGCAGGATACAGCCCTTCTTTCGCCACTAAATCGCTCGTCACAATGCGTCCCCTTGCGCGTAACATTCGTCCTGACGGCATATAAGCGTCTCCTAATGAATTTATATAGTTATCGAATGCGCCACGCTTAAGTTAACAGGCGGCGAGCGTAAACATGAACGATGTCGGTCCAGAACATCATTTTTACGCCCGCCGCCTTTGTTTCAGTGCTACTCGCCTTACCTGATCCGCTCGCTTACTTTGAATTCCTTGACTCTCAATTTTTTTATTAAGACTCTCGATTAGCTGCACGCCGTGCTTCGGACATTCATACACAAACTCAACACTCGTTGAAGATTCAATACGTTCAACCGCAGTGAGAATTTTCCCACACTTACCATGCATACAGCGAACTTTCTCAATCACCTAGTTTACTCACCCGCGCTTGCACGGTCTGCGCTCTTGGAACTGGGACTACAGCCTCAAGAAAAAAGACTAACTCACCGTTAATTACGTCTTTTTCCTCAACACCATCTTTTGCAATATCAAGAGCCCCTTTATCGTTCATCCCATCACCACCGCACGCAGCCCATGCTCCTGTCGCTCCAACACACACTGCCACTCGAATTTTAACTGTACCCATCGCCATTTTATCTACCTTCTTTTTCATTGAAATAACTCCGTACCCGATGGGCAGTAACGTCGGCCCTAACAGCATGATTGGAGGTCGGGATGGTACGTACTTACTCCATCGGGTACGGATGTTTGCTAAATTATCTTGACTTGATGCGACCTACGAGTGATAATCTGATGCTTATCTACCTTATCACTATCCAGTCGCACAGTGAACGACCTTTTCTTAATTTCTACAACACGCCCCTCAACATTTAATTTACTCAAAGTCACCATGACTTTATCACCCACATGAAGTTGTACGCCGTCACGATCAGTCATACTAACTCCTAAAGTTTAAGTCCCGGCGGTGGAGGTACGATTCGCTTTTCCTGCTCCCCACTTGACGCAACAAGAAACGCCTGAATCAACCCAAGTTGCTGAAGTCTGATCTCTCGACCTTGAATTAACTGCTCCATCATCGCACTAAGTTCTGGCATTTTCTCAGGAGTCCGAAATCCAGGCTTTCCTTCATCGTCAAAACCAACTTGCAAAGTCGGACTTAACGCAATCCACTTACCTTTATACGGATGATCTGACATTACTTAAAATCTCCATCCAAGTCGCTGCCGTCAACCAGAGAACGCGGACAAGAAACCGCGCAATTCATGTCTCCACGAATTTCAGTTGAACGACGGATTTTAACCAACTTATACTCTTTCATCTTATCAGCTTTTAGATAAGCAGCTTATGAACTTTCATCTTTCAGCTTTAAGATGTTGCTTGACATCCAGTGCTCTACCAATGGAGCCCTGATGTGGGCCGTTTCCTGTTCTTCCCTCTTCGCTACCGAATGGAGATTTTTGTTCTTTACACTTCTATTGTAGTCGTCGCGTTCAGCAAGCTTAACTTGCCGTCCAAAGTTCCCAAGATCGTTTCGATGCGTTCAAGATCCTGATTCAACACCACTTCATCAAGATTGATCAGCACATCAGTCTGATTAGCGTCCTGCGCATCTTCCTTCAAAACCCGACCCTGCTGCCTATGTGTCTGATTCCGCACCGCGTCTATATTGGCGCGAATTTGTTGCAGATGCTTGGTGTAGATCGGCGCAATCTCTTTCCGCCAATTCAACCACCCTTGCACAGTGCGCGTAAGTCCCTCAATGGTAAGTTGAGTGCCAAGATTCTTCGACTGCACTGCATGTCGAATTGTGGCGAATCTCGTTAACAAGTCATAGATCGACTGCATTTCCTGCTTAACGTAAGCAGCCGATCCGCCTTGCGCAGCTAAAGGATCTTTCACCACCGCAGGCCGTACCAAATAAGTCTGGATTGCGGCGCGTTTCTTTTCAATCCGCTTACCGATAGTCTTCAATTCGGCAAGTCCTTCGGTGATTGTCATTGTATCCATGTCAATTTCCTCCGACTGTGGTTACACTGTACCACAGTTCAATATGGTTGTCAAGTGTCTCGTACCCCTAAAGTAGAAATAATCCGCTAGACCACCATAATCCCAGAAGTCCCTGAATACTCAAGAGTTTGCCACGCCGCTGAAACCGCATCAATCATATCGTCATGCTCGGTTCGCGTACCACCGAACGCGACTGCCTCTGAAAGAAAATCAGGCCATAAGTCTACTTTATGGGAAACGAAGAAATTCCCCGTTTCTGCTCGGGCAATCCAAGGACGGGCACGAGATACTTTATCCTTCATTACTCCAACTTCGTAAACAGGCAACAAAGATCGCGCATTAAGAAAATCGGCCATTGCTTTCTGATACTGCACTGATTCGACTCCAACCAACTCAACTTTAACTTCCCAAGGCCGCAAAATTGCATTAAATTCATCGTATGCAGTCACCACCTGATTTATTTGCTCCATGAAACCCCACCGTCCCCGCCTCATCAACATCACTGCTCCACGATTGTCCTTATCCAACGCGACTCCCGCAATTACCGTATAATCAGCGGATTCGCGTTGAGAAATAGCAAGGTCAATGCCCATACACGCGCGCACTGGATGAAAATCGCCTGGTACGTCTTGCAACGTATCTCCATGAATAATTTGCCCTGCGAGGGCTGAAGGATTACCCTGCCACAGAGACTCAAATATAAGTGGATTACGCGCTCGTGCGCGCATAAGTGCATCAAGAGGTTGAAATTCAGGCCAAAGTGCAGTCCCGTCATCCTGCACAGCTTTCATAGAAATCAGTTTCCATCGTCCACCATCTTTTACATTACCTTCAGTCTTAAGTAATTTGCCCACTAAATCCTCATCATGCCATCGGTGCATAATGATAATCGCACGACCAAGTACGGGATGAAGTCGAGACAGCACCTTCGAGTTGAACCAATCCCACAACTTATCTCGCTGATACTTAGTCCCCGTATTCTCTTCATCGCAAGGATCGTCAACGATCAACATCTGCGTACCACGACCGAGAATCTTTTTTGACCCTGAACCGTAAGCTGCAAATGACGGGTCTTTATCACCAAGTTCTTTACGTTGAAGGAACCACGTCGCGCCACCTTGAGGCTTCAGTCCGTCCAACTGTGCGCGTGGAAAAATCTCGCGAAATCGTGAAGACGCTTGTACGGTGTCTTTAATCGCGGTTGAATTAAGTAACGCCTGATCATCAGTCGCGCAGATATGAAGGACATGCCGATCAGGATGCCGCCCGAGATACCACGAGCTAAGTGCAATCGAAGACCAATTCGTCTTACCGTGCTGAGGAGGAGCTACTACAATAACGTATCGATCCCCATCATGCCCGCGCTCCATTGCATTCAACGCACGGGTGATAGTACGAATATGTGTGAAGTACGGAGCCCAACCATGCACATAATAACCGTAAGTACCAATATCAACAACAGATCGCTGCTTAATCAGTTCGAGTAAATCAGAATTTAGTTGATCAATCTCCGCAATCGATTGGTTCTCCAATATCGTCTTTATTTTCGACAACTGCCCCGTCTTTATTAACTCCATTACCTCCGCTGGAGTCGCCATGCTTCACAACCTCCACATCAATGACATCTGGCATTTTACCGTTGAATGAAACAGCCAGACGCTCCAGCACTGACGCCGCAATTTGTTCTCTTGGCGCGAACTTCGCATTTAAGTCAATTTCTAGTGGTGCAAGCGTTCCTTGAATTTTGACAATCGCATCTTCACAATCTTTTTCTAGTCGAGTCCACGCAATCTTTTCTAGTCCACCGACTGCATTACGCATATTTTCCAACGCGCGACGCTGAATAGACTGATATTTCGCAGTTGACCGTAAACGCTGAACTTCCACCTTACGCCCAAGACGTTCACGCCAGACTGTCTCAAGGCGCTTCAAATCGACATAAATTAACTTAGGGCTAATCTGCCGATTTGTCTGAGCAGTCAACATAGCAGCAATTTCTTCAACCCGCATTCCTGCAAGATGAAGATATTCGACCTTAGCTAGACGCTCCAGTATATGAGGATTATTCTGCCAAGGAACACGTTTTCCGGTCTTGTTTGCAGACTTTTGCTGACCACCAGATTTAACAGGAAGCAACGAACGAGGAGGCATAAGTGAAAATTCGCACGCCTGCAATGTTGTATTTGCAGGCGTGCGTCAAAAATAGCTTACTTGGGAGCCGACGCGACGTTTCCCTTCGCAGTCCGCAGAACACCGCCCTTAACGCGGCCCCCCGCCTTGCGGACAGCATTGGCCTGCTTGACCATACGGGCATACCGAGAAGCCGACACCGTTTTCTTGGCCATCTTAAATTTCTCCTACGCGGTTTTTAATCCGTTTCCGCGTCTTCTTCTACATTATCATCTAATTCGTCTGGTATGTCAACTACGATCTTCCCCTTTGGCACTTTCTTTTTAACTTCAATTTTGCGTCGTCGCAACTCTTGCCTTGAAGGGATAAGTTTGAATTCTGGTCTTCCTGGGCCAGTTGGCAAATTTGCTTTAAGCCATGCGGCATGATCGCCACCACCGTAAATGAGGACTGTGCCGATTTTCGCGTAATCAGTTAAATCTATAAGACCCTTAATAAAAAGAGCTTGGTTGCGCGTACGACCAGTTTTCTCTGTTCCAAGCGTTCGACATTGACAGGAGACTACTGGCATTTCCTTGGGTAAGGTATAAAGCGTAAACTTTTGCATTTCAGGTACGCCGGTTCCTGAAAGAGACGGCATTACATTAAATCCAGCCTCTTGCCAAAGTCGCGCAATATGTCTCGACCTATGATAATTGTATAAACGTATAGGAAGCGGCATTGAGAAGTAAGTAGAAAAATCTGGCATAACTAAGTCAGTCACGCCTTTTTGAGCGAAGTCGTCCAACCAAATCCCTGGTTCAAACCAAATAGATTCAAAAGAATCATCGTTTTGATAAAATGCAATTAACCCTTCTTTTGCTTCGATTGGCATCGTTTTGTTGAACATGAAGTATTTCTGTTCTGGATGCTCAATCGGTTTTTCGCCGTAGTAGCTCGTAACTGGGATTTTAGTAGAGAACTTATCCGGGAGAAAATCGGGAATCTCCCACTCATTGCTTGAAGAAAATACTGCACCGACATTCAACACATAAGCTGGGTTAAACGCCTGTTTATCAAATGCAGGTGTATCCTGAAGAGTTTTATCTATGTCCAACTTCTTCGTCTCTTTAACCAACTTCTCCATTTCGCTATCAGTGAACAAACCGCCGAGTCCCTTCAATTTGAGGGACTCGCCAAACTCCGCTTCCATTGATCTAAGTACGTCAGGATCCCATTCCGAAGTTTCCTGAGCGCGATTATCCCAAAGCGCGAGTTTTATCTTCTGCTCAGGAGTGAGCCCCTTACGCCTAACCGCGATTAACTCGTCACCGTCAGCATCGATGATTCTTACCTTATCTATACCAACCCGCTGCGCCGCCTCAGTTGCACCATTACCCGCTAAAATCACATTGTCTTCATCAATGACAATCGATCTACCAGCGCCGACTTCGCGCATTGAATCTTCCAGCATCGCCATATTGCGTGCTGGATGAAACCGCGCATTTCTAGGATCTTTTTTCAGATCCTTAATTTTCGCGTCTGAGTCGCCGTTGCGCTTCGCCATGAAGGGATTCTACCACCACCGTACTTCTTCGTCTACCCCCGTGTGTGAGGGGAGATAAGGGGCCTGTGGGTCGATTTAAGGGGTGAGTCTAGGTCAGAGGACGTCCCGGTGTCCAAACGTCCCCAGAACGATCATCATAGGTACGGTTTTTCAAACTTGGTATGATTCTTGATCTTCGCGCGTGTATGCGCACGCACGCTCGCGCCCGCCACACATTAGGGATGGATATTAAGACTTGGAGAAATAAAAGACTATTACCACTCCTCTAGACCCCACTCATCACCCACCGACCCCTATAGGTCTTTACCCCGGGATTCACGCGGAGGCGAATGTGTACGTGTACGCGCGCGTTGCACGCTTCATGCCAACTGCGGTTCCCATAAGTCGTTGGCGCAGTGTTATTTACGTACTTCTCATATTTGTACTATACGTCCTAATTTAGCTTGACAAATACCTTAACTTATGGTAGACTTTTCGAGAATCGAGGACCAAACGATGAAAAACGTATTTAGCCGCTTAAAATATGGAGTCTTCATAAACGAAGAAATTGTCGCGTTATGCACCACATTAGCGTATGCGCAAACTTTCGCTGCATCAATTTCCACAACTTGTACTGTTAGACGATTGAAGACGCCTGGTAAATTGCTTTATGCCTCAAAAACAATGATCGAACAACTACATAAACTGCGGATAATCTTGTGTGGTGCCGAATGAGAATGCGAGGTACGCGTAAACGGTATTGGCGCTATGTGCTTATCGTTGTTGAACCTGAACCACTTAACCCGAATTTAACAACTGTAAAGGGCGAACCATTAATTAGCGGTAAGAAGTGGGTAGTTCACTTAACAAAAAAAGCACTACAGCACGCCGGAGATGAACGGGAGTTTCTTATAAGACGGTATGACACCGTTAATACGTACCCTGAGAGGTGGCCAAAATCTTCACGGCCATATAAACCTATAAAACAAAAGCTAACTGCCGTACCTATAAATTATAAATTCGTACGAGTTAAAAAAGGAACGTGGGCTCTGCAACCAACGAAAGTGGAGGAATAAAAGAAATGGGCAGCATCAGACTTCACGAAAAACACGGCGTCAATCCACTGATACCTACTTGTTTCTTTTGTGGTGAACCTAAGAACGAACTAATTCTTGCAGGCGCCGCAATGCGTCGTCTAACAGGATTCGATGATGGACAACAGGCAACTGCACACAAAGTAGTTATTGATAAGTCACCGTGCGACAAGTGCGCAGAATTCATGAAACTTGGCGTCATCGTGATAACTGTGGATGAAGCGAAATCAAATGGCAATTTTGATAATCCATACCGCACAGGAGGTTGGTTCGTTATTAGTGACGACGGAATTCGTAGGATGGAGATGCCCGCAGAAATGACAGAACAGATATTAAAGCAAAGAGTCGCATTTATCGAACACGAAGCTGCGGTGCGCGCGGGTATGTTCGAGGCGGCGAAAGATGCACCAATAATAAAGAATACAGAATCCAAAGCTTGACAATCCTATAAAAGTATGATATAGTCCGTGAAAGATTGGGGGTTCTCTTAAATGGAACATAAATGTGACAATTCTGGAGATCACATTCATACAGGCGTTTACTTAGACAGTAAAAGTGCATTTACATTTGTTACGCTTTATCAAGTTGGCAAAGATTTCGCACACAGACTTGACCAGATAGGTGATATAGTGGGGCAAGACCCGATTTTAACTAGTTTCGCTGATACTTTGATTGACACACTTGCGGATACAACGAAAAGATATCTATACGAAGCACTGAATAAAGCTGGGTATAAATATGACACTTATTGTTCGATAGGTTTTGGAACTTCTGCTGATCCTGATAGATTAGTCGAGGTAATAATAGGACCACCAACACAAAAATCGGGATTACAGGTGCATTGATGTCTTTTCAGCGTAATGAATCCTGCGACAAATGCCCATTACACAAATCAGCAAAATCGGTGTGTATTCCACCGACTGGTAAAGTTCCATCGAAACATCGAGTAATGGTAATCGGGGAATACCCAGGACCGGATGAAGATTCATACGGGGTGCCATTCATTGGGCGTGCAGGCGGCGTATTGAATGCTCAGTTGACTAAACTAGGACTTACACGCGAAGAGGTATATGTCACCAATGCAGTGAAGTGTTACCCCGGCGAAATTCGTAAACCTACATCGGAGGAATACGAGACGTGCACCACGGCGTACTTAAGGCAGGAAATAGAAGATGTTGCACCGAACGTGATAATCCCTTTGGGGTCTACTGCGTTCCAGGCGCTTCATGGGCGTAAAAAGGTTGCATTTTCCATTACTGAGATATCGGGTATCGGGCGACAAATCACCACCGATCTTTATAAGGGGTGGGTGGTGCCCGTTATTCACCCTGCTGCAACTTTACACAACCAAGGGTATATAAAGAAGTTCATTGATGGTATGACCGCGGCTTTTTCGTTCGCAAAGAAAATGGAAGAGACTGCGACTAATGACTTTGATGCGTCAGTGGACCCACCAGAGTCAGTTGACCTAATAGCTAATTCGCCTGCGGTCGTGTACGACACTGAAACCACCGGACTTGATCCTATGGAACCCGGTGCGCAAATGCGCTGCATTCAATTTGGTACACTCGCTGGTGACGACGTGTACCTTATCAATCGAGATATGGAGCGATTCTGGCATATTATCACCAACCCAAAGATCCTAAAGATTGGGCACAACGTTAGATTCGACGTGCGCTGGCCTTTCGTCCATCTGTCGCCACGCCCGTATGACCTTGAATCTCTACGCACCGGGATAGGGCCTTTCTTTGATACTCAACTTGCGCACCACTTACTCGACGAAACAACCGAGCACGGCCTAAAGAAATTGGCGTGGTCGTTCACTGAACACGGTGGGTACGAACCGGACGGCAATCCTGCTGAGTGGCCTGACGACAAACTCTACCCATACGCGAAGATGGATGTGGTAGTGACCCGAAAGATTGCTCGCCGGTTCATGGAACGTATTGAGTCGCGCGGATTCTCTAACTTATTTCGACTAATCATGGATGTGCTGCCTGTAATTACTTACATGGAAGTGCGCGGAATAGGTATAGATGTAGTGCGCGCAGTATCTCAGGTACAAGCACTACAACAACGTTCTGAGGAGATTACCACTGAATTCAAGATATACCTTCGTAAGAAATTCGGGATACAACCTTGGATTGATAATTTCAACCCGAATTCACCGCAACAAGTTGCTGGACTTTTGTACAACCGACTCGGTGCACCGTTAGGGCGCGACAATAAGCCCACTGCGGATGCAGCGACACTAGAGAAGTTCGCGCCTATTTACAAAGAAGCGGAATACATCCTAGACTTTCGATCCGTTGCAAGTACCGCATCGAAGATAACCAGCATGGTGCGCCACACTCGCGAGTCAATTGATAATCAGTTAGTGGTGTCCACAGACTACACGTTAGACGTGACGCGCACCGGCCGGTTGTCTTCGCGCGAACCTAATTTGCAGAACATACCGCGCGACGATTCAGAAAGCGCACTTAAGATTGTCAAGTCAATATTCGTTCCACGTCCTGGATACACATTCGTTGAGTGTGACTTCTCGCAAGCCGAGTTGCGCATCGCGGCGTGGTTCGCAAATGATGATGCGATGATACGGCTGTTTCAAGACCGTCATATGGATTTTCACCAAGGTACTGCGGAACTCGTCTTTCCGAAACCTCATGATGCCGCTGAAAAGAAGCTATTCCGCCAACGAGCTAAGGCGACTAATTTCGCAGTGCTTTATGGCGCATCAGCTTACCGTGTATCAAAACAAATCGGTTCAACAGTGCCGTATGCCGACGAGCTAATTCGCAGGTACTTCCGCAACTTCAAAGGACTTGCAAAGTGGATTGCAGACACTAAGGAATTTGCAATCAAGAATGGCTATGTTGTTAGCCCATTCGGACGTAAGAGACGACTGTCTAATGTACGGTCTCTGGAACGCAAGTTGAAAGAACATGCGTTGCGAGAAGCTACCAACGCACCGATTCAGGGAGCAGCTTCGGATCTTACCCTGATGTGTCTAATTAAGACCACCAAAGAAGTACCAGAAGCGAAACCTGTATTGACAATACATGACTCTATCGTCTTTGAGGTTCCCGTAGGACAACGTACTAAGATCGCACTACGACTAAAAGCGTGTATGGAGGATGCGCGAACGGCCATAAAACAACGATTTGGGCTTGATGCACCTGTACCTTTCTTCGTAGATGTGAAGATCGGTAAACAATGGGGGTCAGCAATGAAGAAGTTGGAGGAAAAATAATGTTGAAGCCGTGCCCGTTTTGCGGTGGTGAGGCGACGTTAGAAGAAGTCGATGGTGTCTCAGGTACGCGCAAATCCGTGGGCTGTTCTACCGAATTCTGTTACGGATTTCAGTCATTCGCGACATTCACAACACACAAAGAAGCTAAGGACTGGTGGAATAAGCGTGATTGTCTAACTGATGCAATCAAAGCACTAAATAAGTTGTCGGAAGCAATGGGGCATCCGGCACTGGAGTTCGGTAACGGAAAAACTCATGAGGATGCGCTGGTAGAACTGGCGATCCGAAGAATGCAGGAAGGTGAAGAATGAAGTGGTTTGAGTGCGTGGCATTCTTTGTTCTAGGAACTACGGTTGCCGTTGTTTACTTCTACCTATATTCTGGGCACGCAAATGTTCCGATGCCCGCTATCGAGCATCACGAAACCGAGGAGGAGTCTGTAGTAAGACGTTGTGGTGAGGCTGGCGGATTTGTAGTGCGTTCAGCGTGGGACAGCCGAATCATAGAGTGCAAACCGATCAATCCATGTGGAGATACGAAATGAGTTGTACTAAATGCCAGAACACGATACCACACACTCATACAGGGAAGTACGTAGAAGATGAAACAGCAAAAGTAGAACTTATGAAAATAGTGCAGGAGATAAAAAATAACGCAGAAGTTTACGCTTTAGCTTTAGTTCATAATGCCATGTGCACTAAAGAGGTAGATGCTTTATGCAATCTAGTTTTTCAGTACGAAAAGCAAATAATGGATCTTCGTAGACATGTCTTAGTAGCTATATTAAACTCATGCCTTGGCACTAAAGACTTAATGCTTGTTAGTCTGTACGATCCACGTACAAACACGTTAGAAATAATCAAGTTAGATGAATACTCATCGAGTGATACATCGCACAACCAATTCGACACAATTCACTAATTTAGCTTGACTTTATTCTCAACGTATGATACAGTTATAGGATTAGAAGTGTACTAACGTAAAGGAATGAAAATGATTTTTGCGGGTACTAAAATTCCGGTAGGTATCGAGATTCATGACAAAGAATCTTTAGTCCGCGCTTTATTTCAGCAATCCAAAGAAGTCCGCGAAATAGTCAAAAGTTTTGGTGGTAAGTTAGATCGTGCTCGTAAGTGTTACATTGTCACTCCTGATGATACACAAGAACTAATTAAGATATTAAAGTCCGATGACTACGTATCTCAGGTATACGTCACTGATTTACGCACTAAGCGAGAATCTAATTTAGTCCTACCAGAGTCAGGACTTGTACTTCCACCTGATTTGTTTAACCACCAAAATCGAGGAGTAAACTTAGCTTGGAACAACCCTCGGTTTGGGTTCTTTATGGAACCCGGTACTGGCAAAACTCGTATGATGTTGGAAGTAATACGACAACTGAATCTTAAGAAAAAAGGAACTAAGTTCCTTGTGGTATGTCCGCTTGCGATCATCGAAGATGTATGGATGAATCAGTGTAAACAGTACACACCGGAGTTACGCGCGGTGAATCTTCGAGATCCACGTATGCAAGCACTTATATTCCATAATAAGTTAGACTTCAACATTGGTATAATCAATTTTGAGTCTTTCCGTAGTCTATTGACGCTCTTTTTTCAAACTGGGTACGATGGGTTGATAATTGATGAATCGAGTAAGTTAAAAGATCCCAAGTCGCAGATCACTCGTCTTTTAATTGCCTTCTCTCCTCAAGTGGAGCGTTTGTATTGCTTAAGCGGCACCCCTGCTCCTAACTCTGACTTAGACTGGTGGGGTCAGCTTCGTACTATTGACGGATCGATCTTAGGTACATCTTTCTTCGCATTTCGCAATCGGTGGTTCTCTAACATCGGAGCGAAATGGACAAAGTATGTACTTAAGGGTGGACAACGCGAAGAAATGTTGAAACGAATCAGTAAAGTGGCAATCTTCGTTAAGAAATCAGAATGTCTTGACCTGCCAGAAAAGATCCGTGAGAAGCGTACGTGTACTTTGAACGTCGAAGAAGAAACTGCGTACAAAGATATGATGAATACACTTACGATGGAACTGAACGGTATGGACATAAGTGCGCCGGCTGCAATTGCGAAAATTATGAAGTTGCGCCAGATTACTGCTGGGTTCATTTATGACGCAACTAAGGCATCTCACAAGATCGGTGAATCAAAGCAAGAGAAATTAGACGAGATACTAGAAGAGTTAGAAGGGCAACAAGCAATCATATGGATTCAGTTTCAGGCTGAAGCCATACAAATCGTGCATCGCATCGACAAGATACATAAGGCGTCTACTAGTGTACTAATCGGTGGGATGACTGCAAAAGAACGTACACAATCTATTGAGGACTTCCGTGCCGGCCGAAGTCAGTATTTGATTGCACATCCCGCATCGGCTGGCCACGGACTAAGTTTCGTGAATTGTCATTATGCAATCTATGTGTCAGTTTCGTACTCATTTGAGACGATCACACAATCAGAAGATCGGTTACATCGTCCTGGACAACGTAATCCAGTAACTTACTACTATATACTAGCCAATCGAAAAGATGGTGGGCAAACTGTAGACCACGCGATATATAACGTAATTAATAAGAAGGCTAAATTACATGCAGAGATAGCACGACTGCTATCATTGGAGAACCGATGAATGAAATAAAATGTGACCATAATGCTTGTCAAGAGCGCGAGAAAATACTGCGTGCCGAGGCAGCCAACGCCTACCGTCGCGGGGTGGAGGACACGGCGCGGGCGGTGTGTTCACTCTGCGATGACGCGACCGGGAGATTCAACCGAGTGGCAATGTACGACGTGGAGTATGAATCCTGGATGCACCAAGCCACACGAGAAGCTAGAATCCGTGCGCCGTGTAACGCCGGAAGGATCCACGCCCTGCTGCCGCCTGGCGGGGAGGTGAATCCGTGAGCGAGCCGCGGGTGCTGGAGTGGAATCACGATGGCAAGCAATATGTCTTGCACGCCGACGGTAGGCTGTCCCAGATGACAAAGCTTGGTCGTCACGTACAGGTGACCGACAGGCGTGGGTCCTGTCCCATCCTCGCCGCGCTGGTCCTGGCGGTGGAGGAGATGCCGTGCGAGTGTACGTTTGAGGAGGGATTCCCGATTCAGCGCGACGAGGAGTGCGCCCGCTGCAAGGCGCTCAGGGAGGCGGGCTATGTCGGACGCTAAGCATTGGAGCGACAAACTCGTTAAACTCCACGCGTGCAATGAGGCAGTGGAGTGGGCCAAGGCGCAGCCGTCGTTAGCGGTCGCGTGGAAGAGGTGCGAGCGCGGCGACTGGATGCTATGGCTCCTCGCTAAACATGTCGGCGAGCCAGGCGGAGCGAAGCATCGAGAGTTGATTCTGACCGCGTGTGCATGCGCGCGGCTGGCGCTCAAATACGTGCCCAAGGGAGAGATGCGGCCACTCACAGCAATCGAGACGGCCGAAAAGTGGGCTCGCGGTGAGGGCGGCATCACGCTCGATGTGGTGCGGC